>OFGF01002020.1_pt1 | contig 11289 bp, 9 predicted proteins | sample 1521711 | NCBI WGS metagenome assembly OFGF01 (sample SAMEA3504092, study PRJEB24116) | mouse gut metagenome | biome: mouse gut; feature: mouse-associated habitat; material: faeces | place: Denmark | collected 2011
TCCGGCGATTCGGAGCGGGAGGTGGAGGCGGCGTCAAAAAAGGCCGGGGCCGCGCGGGACCGGGAGGCGCCGCGTGGCTCTACTACAACGGCGCCCGGGCCGGACTGACCCGGTTCGAGGTGGAGAACCTGCCCATCGGGCGGGTGTTCGACCAGATCGCCTGCTGGCAGATCGCGGAGTGCGGGGCCGTGGAGCGCCACAGGGCCCGGGGCTCTCTCATGGAACAGATGAACCGCTTGGGGAGGTGAGGGCGTGTCCTACGATATCGGGCCGAGGATCGGCATAGAGGGCGAGAAGGCGTTCAAGGACAGCCTGTCCGCCGTGGTCTCCAACGTCAAGGCCCTGGGGGCGGAGATGAAGGCCGTCACTGCCGCCTTCAGCGGCAATGAGCACAGCATGGAAGCCCTCACCGCCCAGAGCGGGGTCCTGGAACGGTCCATTTCAGCCACCGAGGAGGAGATCGCTCTGCTGAATAAGCAGTACGATTCCCAGAAGAAGGTCCTGGAGGGGCTGGGCGAGGCTCTGGAGCAGGCGGCGGCGGAGTACGGCGAGACCTCGAAGGAGGCGCTGAAGGCTCAGAACGCCTATAACAGGCAGTACCGCAACCTCAACGAGCTGAAGACCAAGATGGAAAACGCCTCCGCGAGCTTGAGCGGCTTCCAGAGCGCTCTCGCCGCCAACGAGCGCGCCGCCGCCGGGTTGTCCGGGGAGGAGGCCCGCACGGCGGACGCCACCGAACGCCTCACCCGGGAGATCGCTGAGCAGGAGGAAAAGCTCTCGAAGCTGGGGCGGGGCTATTCCAACGCCGTGCTGGAATACGGCAAGGGGTCCGATGAGGCCAAAAAATTTGAGCGGGAAATCGGACAGCTGTCCTCCGAGTTGAAATCCAACCAGCAGAGGCTCAAGGACGCCTCCACCGGCGCGGAGGCGCTGGGGGACGCCATGGAGGACGCCTCCGGCGGCGTCAGCAAAATGGGCGAAGGGCTCTCCTCTGTTGGCGTGGCTATCGGAAATCTGATGTCCAGCGCCATCCAGGCGGCTCTGGAGCCGGCGGATACGAACTATTATTTCTACGTCCTCATGGGCGACAAGCACGTATTCAGCGAAACGCTGGCCCAGCACAACCGGAACGTGGCCGCGGCGGCGGAGGCCTCCGCTGAGGAGGAGAACCCCCTGTCCGAGGACGAGGCGGACGACGAGGTGGAGCTTGAGGAGGACGAGGTGCTGTCCGTCTCCATTGACGGAGAGGACGGGGCCGAGGCCGACGGCGAGTAACCCGTTATCAGACGCAAAACAGCCCCCACCGGGTTTCCGGTGGGGGCTGTTTCTTAGGGCCTGTGCTCAAGGGTGGGCGGAAAAAGCCTCGTTCAAAGGGCGTTTGCGGGTGTGAGCACAGGCCCTTATATCAGATCCAGGTGCTCCAGCAGGATTTTCAGGCCGATGAGCACCAGCACCGCCCCGCCCAGCAGCTCCGCCCTGGATTTGTACTTCACGCCGAACAGGTGGCCGATCTTCACCCCCGCCGCCGACAGCAGGAAGGTGCACACCCCGATGAGGGTCACCGCCGGGATCAGATCCACCTGCAAAAAGGCGAAGGTGACGCCCACCGCCAGGGCGTCGATGGAGGTGGCCACCGCCAGCAGCAGCATGGCGGCGGGGGCCAGGGAGGGATCGCAGTCCTCCTCCTCCCGGGAGAGGGCCTCCCGGATCATGTTCCCCCCGATGAGGGAGAGGAGGACGAAGGCGATCCAGTGGTCGATGGCGGCGATCCGGTGGGCGAAGGCGGCTCCCAGCAGCCAGCCCGCCGCGGGCATCAACGCCTGGAAGGCCCCGAACCAGGCCCCCACCACCGCCATGTGCCGGGGGCGCAGGGAGCGGAGGGACAGCCCCTTGCAGACGGCCACCGCGAAGGCATCCATGGACAGGCCCACGGCCAGCACCAGCAGTTCCCAAAATCCCATGTAAACATCATCCCTTCTTTTGTCCTGATGGAAGGTATGCGGGACAACAAAAAAAGAGACTACCCGCATACGCGGATAAGTCTCGTCATGAAAGGCACAGCCAGACGCCAACCGCGCCAGTATGTTGACTGTGCCGCGGCCTGCGGGACGGGCACCGCCCGTCCGCTCCGCTGACTACTCCCTTACCAGTACCGGAATTGTATCCCATGGCGGGAGGGTTAGTCAACCACAACCTGGAAGGGCGGGGCATATTCCGGCGGTATTGGCAAAAAAGAGCCAGAATCTTTGAATAGATCTTGAATTTTTCCCCCGTCCGGTTGCGTTTCCCCGGCAGATGGGTTATAGTAGGATCAATCAAATGACGCCTATGGCGGGCCGGGAACGGTCCGCCATAGGAGCGTCAACGGACGGTGAAAAAATTGAGCTACATAACCTTTGAAAACGTGAAAAAAGAGTACAAAATGGGCGAGGTCACCATCAAGGCCGTGGACGGGGTGGACTTCACGGTGGAAAAGGGCGAGTTCGCCATCATCGTGGGGCCCTCCGGGGCGGGCAAGACCACGGTGCTGAATATGCTGGGGGGCATGGACGCCTGCTCCGGCGGCGTCATCACGGTGGACGGCGCGGTGGTGAGCGGCTACAACGCCAGACAGCTCACCGCCTACCGGCGGCACGACATCGGCTTCGTGTTCCAGTTTTATAACCTGGTGCAGAACCTCACCGCCCTGGAAAACGTGGAGCTGGCGGCCCAGATCTGCCGGGAGCCGCTGGACGCCCGGGAGGTGCTGGAGCACGTGGGGCTGGGCCACCGGATGGACAACTTCCCCGCCCAGCTCTCCGGCGGGGAGCAGCAGCGGGTGGCCATTGCCCGGGCGTTGGCGAAAAACCCCAAGCTGCTGCTGTGCGACGAGCCCACCGGGGCCCTGGACTATGTGACGGGCAAGGCCATTTTGAAGCTCCTCCAGGACACCTGCCGTCAGGAGGGCATGACGGTCATCGTCATCACCCACAACACCGCCCTCACCCCCATGGCGGACCGGGTGATCCACATCAAGAACGGCAGGGTGGCGGCCATGGAGCGCAGCGGCGCGCCCACCCCCGTGGAGGAGATTGAATGGTAGCGCGGAAAAACCGCCTGACCACCGACGCCGTCCGGGAGATCAGGCACACCCTCAGCCGCTTTCTGTCCATCCTGGTGCTGGCCGCGCTGGCGGTGGCCTTCCTGGCGGGCCTGCGGGCCACCGCGCCGGACATGAAGTACACCGCCGACAGGTACTACGACCGCACCGGGTTCATGGACGGCTGGGTGCTGTCCACCCTGGGGCTGACCCAGGAGGATCTGGACGCCCTGTCGGCGGCGGACGGGGTGGAGGAGGTGGAGGGGGCCTGGTCGGTGGATGCCACGGCGGTGGACTGCATCGTCAGCGTGCGCTCCCTGCCGGAGCGGCTCAACCTGCTGGAGGTGAAGCGGGGCCGCCTGCCGGAGGCCCCCAACGAGTGCGTCACCGAGGGCCTGCTGCTGGTGGAGCTGGGGCTGGAGCTGGGGGACACCCTGGAGCTGACCCTGGAGGAGGAAAACGAGGGGGATCTCACCCGCACCAGCTACACCATCGTGGGCGTGGTGAACTGCCCGCTGTACGTGGGCACCGACCGGGGCACCTCCTCCCTGGGCAGCGGCTCGGTGGACGCCTTCCTGTTTGTGCCGGGGGAAAACTTCACCTATGACTACTACACCGCCGCCTACTTCACCGGGGAGGGCCTGAGGGAGCTGGGCAGCTACGGCGACGAGTATGAGGACCGGGCGGAGGCCCTGCTGGACAGCCTGGACCCGCTGGGGTCGGAGCGGGCGGAGATCCGGTACGAAACCCTCGTCGGGGACGCCCAGACGGAGCTGGACGAGGCCCAGGCGGAGCTGGACGACGCCAGGGCGGAGGCGGATCAGGAGCTGGCGGACGGCAGGCGGGAGCTGGACGACGCCCGGAAGGAGCTGGACCAGGGCTGGGCGGACTACCGGGAGGGGCGGGACACCCTGGACCGGGAGTTGGCGGACGCGGCCCGGGAGCTGGCGGACGCGGCCCGCAAGCTGAACGACGCCCAGGCGAAGCTGGACGATGGGCGGGTCCAGTACCAGGACGGGCTGGCCCGGTACCGGGAGGGGCTGGCTCAATATGAGGACGGCTTGGCCCGGTATCAGAGCGGGCTGGCCCAGCACCAGGCGGGGCTGACGGAATACGAGAGGAACAAGGCCGCCCTGGACGGGCAGCAGGCCCAGGTAAATGAGGGGCTGGCCCAGTACGAGGCTGCCTTGAAGCAGGCGGAGGGCACCCCGGCCTATGAGCAGGTGCTGGCCCAGCTGGCGGAGCAGAAGGCCCAGCTGGACATGGCCCAGGCCCAGCTGGACGCGGGATACGCCCAGCTGGCCCCGGTAAAGAACCAGTTAGACGGGGCAAGGGCGGAGCTGGACGGCAGCAAGGCGGTGCTGGACGGCTCCAAGGCGGAGCTGGACAGCGCGAAGGCCGTGCTGGACGAGACGGAGCGGCAGCTTGCCCAGGCAGAGCGGGAGATCGCCGCCGGCTGGCGGGACTACCGCAGCGGGCAGGCGGAGCTGGCCCAGGCCCGGGAGGACGGGGAGCGGGAGCTGGCCGACGCCCTGGACAAGCTGGAGGACGGGGAGGCGGAGTACGCCGGCGGCCTCAAGGAGTACGAGGACGGGAAGGCGGAGGCGGACGGGAAGATCGCCGACGCCCAGCAGAAGCTGGACGATGCCCGGGACGAGCTGGACCAGGTGGAGGAGTGCCAGTGGTACATTCTGGGGCGGAACACCAACGTGGGCTTCGTCAGCTTCGCCCAGGACACGGAGCGGGTGAGCAATCTGGCCACCATCTTCCCGGTGATCTTCTTCCTGGTGGCGGCGTTGGCCTGCCTGACCACCATGACCCGGATGGTGGAGGAGCAGCGCACCGAGATCGGCGCGCTGAAGGCCATGGGCTTCTCCCGGCTGTCCATCTCCAAAAAGTACATCGGCTACGCCTTTTTAGCCAGCCTGCTGGGCGGCGTCATTGGGCTGGGGGTGGGAGCCACCCTGATCCCGGCGGTGGTGGCCAACGCCTTCGGCATCATGTACGCCATGCCGCCCCTGGAGTTCCGGGAGCAGAACGCCCTGTGCGTGCTGTCGGTGCTGGCGGCGGTGGCGTGCACCACCGGGGCCGCGCTGTGGGCCTGCCTGTCCACGCTGATGGCTGCCCCGGCCAACCTTATGCGGCCCAAGGCACCCAAGGCGGGGAAGCGGGTCTTTCTGGAGCGGGTCCGGCCCGTCTGGAGGCGGCTGTCCTTCACCTGGAAGGTGACCATGCGCAACCTGTTCCGCTATCAGCGGCGGTTCTGGATGACAGTCATCGGCATCGGGGGCTGTACCGCCCTCATCGTCACCGGCTTCGGGCTTCATGAGTCCATCTTCGCCATACTCAACAAGCAGTTCGACGAGATCTCCCTCTACGACGCCACGGCGGGGCTGGACGGGGACGCGGCTCCGGAGGAGCTGGCGGCGGTGACGGACTACCTGGACGGCAGCGGCATGGTGGAGTGGTGGCACCTCACCAGCCAGACGGCGGCGGAGGCGTCCGCCGGGGGGATGGCCTACGACGTGGGGCTGTACGCCATTGACGATTTCGAGGGCTTCACCCAGTTCATGAACCTGCGCCACCGGAAGGACGGCGGGGCCGTCACCCCGCCCGGGGACGGGGTGATCCTGACGGAAAAGCTGTCCGAGCTGCTGGGGGTGGAGGTGGGCGATACCGTCACCATCGACAAGGACGGCCGGGTGGAGGTCCGGGTGGACGACATTGTGGAGCACTATGTCCAGCACAACGTCTACCTGTCGGCGGCCTGCTATGAGCGGCTGTTCGGGGAGGCCCCGGCCCAAAACCTGCTCCTGCTGGAGTACGGGGAGGGGGCGGAGTCCGACCAGGTGTCGGCGGAGCTGATGGCCATGGACGCGGTGACCTCCCACTCATACATCGCCGCCATCCGGGACAGCTTCACCAACAGTATGGAGGCCATCGACTACGCGGTGGTGATCATCATCCTGTCGGCGGCGGCGTTGGCCTTTGTGGTGCTCTATAACCTGACCAACATCAACATCACCGAGCGGGTCCGGGAGCTGGCGACCCTGAAGGTGCTGGGCTTCTTCGACAAGGAGATCACCGCCTATGTCTACCGGGAGAACGTGTTTTTAACCCTGTTCGGCATTGTCCTGGGGCTGGTGATGGGCCGTCTCCTCCACGCCTGGCTGGTGCTGACGGTGGAGGTGGACCTGGTGATGTTCGGCCGCACCGCCCCGGCCTATGCCTACGTGCTGGCGGCGGTGCTGACGGCGGTGTTCTCCGTGATGGTGAATGTGGCGGCCCACTTCAAGCTGAAAAAGGTGGATATGGTGGAGAGTTTGAAAACGGTGGAATAACGCGGCGGGCCGCCGCGAAGAAAACAAGGGCAGGGCAAACCGCGGTGGGTTTGCCCTGCCCTTGCCGCAGGCGGGGAGGATTTGTCACAGCCCTGACAGAAACGAGAGGATATGCTCGCTTATCGTATCGTATTTGTAATCCTGCACATAATGCGGGCAGTCCAGCTCTATATAGGTCCCGCCATCAACCTGAGTGATGTATTCGATGGGTATTTTGCGCCAGGTCTCCTGATCAAACCCGATTCCGCCGGAACCGTTTGAGAGGAACAGCAGCATGGGAAGCTGCGGCACACCCAGTCCGCTTACCTTTTTAGCGTTTTCCTTTACCCATTCCGTTTCGTTTATCATGGTTACCGTTGCCGTCCGGCTGTAGAAAACCGCGTGATAAATTGCTTTGTCCGTATCGGACAGTGTGCCATGCTTTATGGCATCACTTTCCGAAATTCCCGGAAGGAACCGGGTAAGGCCCCAATTTGCCGCCCAGCTTGCGATCCGCATGAGCGGTATGTTGATGTCCATACTGTCATAATATTCCGGAACCGCCATATCAAGCCCAATGATTGCGGATACCTCGTCAGGATACTTCTGCGCCCAATATAAGGCTTCAAGCCCCGACATTGAGTGCGGGCAGAGGACATAGGGGGCGGTCAGCCCCGCCGCTGTAAGAGCAGCCCTTGTGTCCTCCAGAATGGAGTCGATATCCCGGCTTTTATCGACAACATCGCTGAACCCGTACCCGAACTTTTCGACAACGGCAATTCTATATTGATCGCTAATCAGGGAATATAGGGATTTGAAATCCAGAATAGGAGAACAAGTGCCCCCGCCCGACAGGAAAACGAGCGTCGATTTCCCCGTGCCTTCCGTGTAGACGCACATATTATGGCCACCGACCTCCACCATCTGTCCAAGCGGCGCACGAAGGGCGGATTCCCTGTTGAGCTGCACCCGGTGATTGATCAATATAATCAGCAACAGCGCGATCAGTATGGCGATGATAGCGCAAATTACCTTGACAGCCTTTTTCATTCTGTGATATCCCTCCAAGAAAAGGCCCCGCCGCGTAAGCGGCGGGGCCTCTCGTCTGCTATGACAGGCTGGCGAACCCTTAGTCGGCCAGCAGGTTGCGCTCGGTCTCCTTGTCGAACAGGTGGACCAGCTCGCCGGGGAAGGTGAAGTGGATGGTGGTGCCGTAGGGGATGCCGGCCCGGAAGCTCTCGGGCAGGTCGGTGGTGGAGACCACCAGCACCACGTCCTTCTCCGCGCCGTTGTCCTCCTTGGCGGTGACGTGGAGGTGGATCTCGCTGCCCATCATCTCGGACACGTCCACCCGGGCGGCGATGGTGTGGGCACCCGCGCCCTCGGCGAAGGAGACATGGACGGGACGGATGCCCAGCACGATGTCCTTCTCGGGGACGTTCTTGGCGGCCAGCTGCTTCTGGATCTTCTCGGAGATCTCCATGGTCGCGCCCGCCACCTTGACGGCGTAGCCGCTGCCGGACTTGACCAGGCGGGCGTTGAAGAAGTTCATCTGGGGCATTCCGATGAAGCCGGCCACGAACACGTTCACCGGGTTGTCGAACACCTCCTGGGGGGTGCCGATCTGCTGGATGAAGCCGTCCTTCATGATGACGATCCGGTCGCCCAGGGTCATGGCCTCGGTCTGGTCGTGGGTGACGTAGATGAAGGTGGTGTTGATCTTCTGGCGCAGCTTGATGATCTCGGCGCGCATCTGGTTACGGAGCTTGGCGTCCAGGTTGGACAGGGGTTCGTCCATCAGGAAGACCTGGGGCTCACGGACGATGGCGCGGCCGATGGCCACACGCTGACGCTGGCCGCCGGACAGGGCCTTGGGCTTGCGCTCCAGGTACTGGGTGATGTCCAGGATCTCGGCCGCCTCCTTGACGCGGCGGTCGATCTCGTCCTTGGGCAGCTTGCGCAGCTTCAGGGCGAAGGCCATGTTCTCGTACACCGTCATGTGGGGGTACAGGGCGTAGCTCTGGAACACCATGGCGATGTCGCGGTCCTTGGGCTCCACGTTGTTGACCAGCTTGCTGCCGATGTACAGCTCACCCTCGCTGATCTCCTCCAGGCCGGCCACCATGCGCAGGGTGGTGGACTTGCCGCAGCCGGAGGGGCCGACCAGCACGATGAACTCCTTGTCCGCGATCTCCAGGTTGAAGTCGTGAACCGCCGTGACGCCGCCGTCGTAGATCTTCTTGATGCCCTTCAAACTCAAAGTTGCCATAGCGATGAACCGTAAACACGCCGCCTCCGCGGCATATCCTCGCCCGCGGGGAGTGTACCCCGTGGACATTACGGCAAGTCTCCACATTGCCGCACCGCCGGTCCGGCGGATGGTTTCCTCCTTTTGTTTTCCTCGGCGCGGCTATGGGCGTGAGTGCCCAAGGGAGTAGCCGGGCCGGGTGGTTTTGGGGATTCGCTGTTCTGATTTTAACAAAGAGGCCCAGGGGCTGTCAAGGGGTTCCTCTGCGGTTTTCACAAAATTTTTGCCGGAAAACCGGAGATTTCCGGCAAAAGGAAAAACCTGCCTGTCTGAGAGCCTGTTTAAAATCTGGCGGAATGCCAGACGGGCACAGATTTTTTCGCTGGGCAAGGCGATTTGACGCAGGAATACTTTGTGTATTTCAAGTCAAGTCAACGCGGCCCAGCGGAAAAAGATGTGCCGGGATGGCGTTTTGATAGATTTTAAACAGGCTCTGAGATGGAAAAAGCCCCGGGCGTTCTGCCCGGGGCCGGGAGCTTATCCGTTCAGCTTGGCCTCCTCCGCCTCCACCGCCCGGATGCGGGGCATGAGGCCCACCCGGTCCGGGGTCTGCACCGGGTGCTGGTACAGGTCGTGGGCGGGGTACTGGTTCCCCTCCACCAGGCAGGGGCCGCTGGGGGTGAAGCACACGTCCCACCCCACGTACCGCACCTCCGGGATGAGGGGGGCGGCCCGGGTGACCAGCTCCTTGGCCTTGTCCCAGTCGGGGATGACGCTGCCCATGATGGCCGCGCCGGTGGCGGGGTGCTTCTCGTAGACGTTTTTGTATTTGTCCACCGCCACCCCGGTGATGGTGCCCGTGTCCAGGTCCACCGGGGCCAGCATTCCGCCGTTGTCGAAGTTATCCACAAACTTGCCGTTGCCGACGCGCAGCAGGGCGGCGATGAAGTAGACCTTCCCCCCTTTGCCCCGGAGGGTGACGATCCGGGCGGTGTTGATGGAGCCGGGATAGATGGCGTTGAGATCCGGGTGCTGGACGATCAGCTCCTCCAGCTCCAGGTCGGGGGCCTGCTTCAGCAGCCGCTCATACAGCGCGTCCAGGGAGGGGAAGTCGGCGGTGTTCAGCTTTTCGATCCCCCGGCCGCAGCAGCCGTGGGTGGGCTTGGACATGAAGAACTGGTGCCGGGACAGGAAGTCCAGCACCTCGTCCCGGTTCTCCCCGGTGACGTGCACCCAGTCCCGGCGGAGGAAGTCCGCGAAGCGGGCGTTGAATTTGGCCTTGTCGTCCAGCTCGTCCATGGCGGCCTTGCTGTTATACTTCACCACCATCTCGTTGTTCCGGGCGCGGGTCAGGTAGGTGTCCCGCAGCTCGGGGGTGAGGTCGTACAGCTCGAACAGGTTGTAATCCACGTAGCCCGCGCCGTATTTGGTGGCGCAGCGGCGCATATCCTGGAAGATCCACCAGCGGGAGCGGCCCGTGCGCTTGTGGATCTGGCCGATGGTGTCCAGCATGGCCCTGTAGTTCATGTCCAGCACCCGCTGGATTAAGAATTTCGCGTTTCCCATGGAAAACCTCCCCGGCCCTGGGCCGTCTCAAAATTGGAGATATCATATCACATCCGGGAAAAAATTGCAATGCCGCCGGGAGGGGGGCGGAAAATTCCCGTTGCCATCGGCGGGGGAGTATGGTATACTGTCCTCATCTCAGTAAGCGATGGCAAACCCGCCCGCCCGGGCGGGGCCTGTCCTGGAGGTGGATTGGGTGAACATACACGAGTCCGCGGAAAACTACCTGGAGGCCATCCTGGCCCTGGGGGAGCAGGGGCCGGTGCGGTCCATCGACGTGGCCCAGCGGCTGGGCTTCTCCAAGCCCAGCGTCAGCCGGGCCATGAGCCTGCTCCGGGAGGGGGGCTTCGTGGTGATGGACGAGGGGGGCTTCCTCACCCTGACGGCGGAGGGGCTGGAGATCGCCCGGCGGATCTACGAGCGGCACCTGCTGCTGACCAAGTGGCTGATCCACCTGGGGGTGGCGGAGGACGTGGCCGCCGCCGACGCCTGCCGGATCGAACACGATTTGAGCGTGGAGTCCTTCGACGCCCTCCGGGCGCACATCCACCGGGACATGGGGCTGGAATAAAAAGTGGCGGGGACGGATAAAGTAAGGTGCCGCAACGAAGTATTTATGTACCGCAGGACTGTGACTGATAGAGGCCACAGTCCTGCCTTTTCAGGCCGCTTTTCGATTTTTGCGCGTCCCCGGCTTCACAGAGGTCATCAGCGATGTCGATGATCCCAGCGGCCTTGTAGTAAATCTCGATTTTCTGCCTACGGTGCCCACTGCTCTTGTCGGGAGCGTGGACGATGATCTTGTCAATCAGTTCGTTCAGCATTTCCGCTGTCAGTTCATCCGGGTCGGTGTACTTACGGACGCTTTTCAGGAATTGCCGCAGATCGTGGGCTTCCTGTTCTCCATTGTCAATCAGCAATTGCAGTTCCCCAATGGCCTGCCGCACTCCTCTTCGTACTGCGTGGAGAGTTTGTCAAACCGCTCCGGGCTGAGCCGTCCCGCTAACCTGCGTCGGGAAATCCGATGTTGGAAAATCCTATGTAGGTAAATCCGACGCAATAAAATAAAGATATAA
>OFGF01002021.1_pt1 | contig 11284 bp, 13 predicted proteins | sample 1521711 | NCBI WGS metagenome assembly OFGF01 (sample SAMEA3504092, study PRJEB24116) | mouse gut metagenome | biome: mouse gut; feature: mouse-associated habitat; material: faeces | place: Denmark | collected 2011
CACCCAGTCAGGAGGAATTGCAATGTTGGAAGCAACAAGCTGTGGTGGTGTGGTAATTTTTCGTGGAAAAATCCTGCTTTTGTACAAGAACTACAAGAACAAGTACGAGGGCTGGGTTCTGCCGAAAGGCACTGTGGAGCAGGGGGAGGACTACAAGGACACGGCCCTGCGGGAGGTGCTGGAGGAAACAGGAGCGAAGGCTACCATCATAAAGTATATCGGGAAGAGCGAGTATACGTTCAACGTGCCCGAGGATATCGTGGAGAAGGAAGTGCACTGGTATCTGATGATGGCCGACAGTTATTACAGCAAACCACAAAAGGAAGAATTTTTTTCGGATTCAGGCTATTACAAGTACCACGAGGCATATCATCTGCTGAAGTTCGCGAATGAGAAGCAGATATTGGAAAAGGCATACGAGGAGTATCTGGAGCTGAAGAAGAGCAATCTATGGGGCAGCAAGAAGTATTATTAGAATATCATCCGAATTTGTACCTGGGTGAGGGCATTAAGAAGAAAAAACTGGATAAAATAAAGAAAAAGCTGGAAAACAAGCCCCTTTTTTCCAGTGTATTTCTGATTTCCCTTTCCCGCAACCCGTTCGATCAGCTGGAAGTCTATGAGGCGAGACAATTGTGCCAGCCCTATTACCGCAAATGCCCGCCCTATGTGGTAGGCATAGCGAAGAACAGGGAAGAAGCCATTGCCCTGGTGGAGGAAATCGTAACCGAATGCCTGGCGGTCAGGGGCGACTGCGCGTTGAAGGAGTATCTGCGATGTTAGGCGTGTTATGGGCAACGATTCCAATGAAAGTCCTCTCCATAGTGGGCGCGGTCCTTCTGGCGATCCTTGCGCTGTCCCTGGCGGCCCCGGCGCTGGAGGAACTGCGCACCCTGGCCGCCCATCCAAAGGTGAAAGCCATTGGAGAGATCGGTCTGGACTACTACTGGAAGGAGAACCCGCCCCGGGAGTTTCAGCAGAGGGTGTTCCGCGCCCAGCTGGCCCTGGCCCGGGAGCTGGACCTTCCGGTGATCGTCCACGACCGGGAGGCCCACGGGGACTGCCTGTCCATCATCCGGGAGTTCCCCCAGGTGCGGGGGGTGTTCCACTGCTTCTCCGGCAGCGCGGAGATGGCGAAGGAGCTGGTGGGGCTGGGCTGGATGATCTCCTTTACCGGGGCCCTGACCTACAAGAACGCCCGGAAGGCGGTGGAGGCCGCCCAGGCCGTCCCCCTGGACCGGATCATGATCGAGACGGACAGCCCCTACATGGCCCCCGTCCCCTGCCGGGGGGAGCGGTGCCACTCCGGGCTGGCGCGGCACACCTGCCAGCGGCTGGCGGAGCTTCGGGGGATCTCCCTGGAGGAGTGCGCCCGAATCACCTTTGAAAACGGAACGGAATTTTACCAATTACAGGAATTAAATGCCGGGTTCTGACAGTTACTGGCGAAAAGGGGCGGTTCTATGGGAAATAAGTCATAGATTGTGAAAATTTGTTCCACAATTTTTATTTTTTCAGAATTTGATGAAAATTCTCTTGACAAAGATTTGACAGGATGTTATACTGATAATGGTTTTGATGTATGAACTTGACTTGTGTCCGCTCCTTCGTACATACGAAAGGGGCGGACTTTCTTCATCCATCTTCAAAGCGATATTTTACAAATAAGGAGGAAACAGGAAATGAGCGGTACTGTCAAGTGGTTCAACGCAGAAAAGGGCTACGGCTTCATCACTCCCGACGACGGCAGCGAGGACGTGTTCGTGCACTTCTCCGCTATCGTGGCCGAGGGCTACAAGAAGCTGCTGGAGGGCCAGAAGGTCACCTTCGAGACCGAGCCCGATCCCCGGGGCGCGAAGGGCGTCCGCGCCACCAACGTGGTGGCCATCGTGGAAGACTAAGCATCTGAAACGGAAGAAGCCTGCCGCACTGCGGCAGGCTTTTTTGCGTTCTTGCGGCAGGTCTGCCTGCCGGAGCCGGTGATCCGGCTTCCGTCCGTGCCCTATGCGTGTTCCATCAAAACGGGGCCGCGTGACGCCAGCCGTCACGCGGCCCCGTTTTCATTGACAAAACTTTTATGACAGCCTATAATTATCCTATACCAAATCGAAGGGGTGACAGATATGTATTCCATTTCTGACGCGGTCACAACCTACAAGCCCGGAGAGGGCTACACCGCCACCATACCGGGCTGTCCCGTCACCATCCGGTGGGGCGAGGAGTTTTTGGCGCAGCTGAGGACAGCACAGCAGACCAGCACCAACGGCGAAAAGAACGAGACGCGCCCCGACGCCCCGCCCCGCAAGACGCTGACCAAGGAGGAGATCGCCGCGCTGGCCGCCCAGTACAACCCCGGAAAGATGACCCAGGCGGAATATGACGCCTTCCTGGAGGATCTGGTGGCGCAGGGGGTTTTGAGCAAGGAGGAGCTTGGACGGCTGGGGTATCAGGGGTATGCCGTGGTCGGTTCAGCCGTTTTTGACAGCAATGGCTTTGGTTCCGGGTCCGTCTCCTACGCCCCTGACAAAAACCTCCCCGGACAAAACCCCTTCAACCTGTACCACAGCCTGCTGGACGCCAACGGGGACGTGCTGGCCTGGGCGAGGGTGCAGTCCATTCTGAACCACAGCTCCAGCTCCCCGGCACATCTGGGCTTCCTGAAGGGCACCCAGGACGCCTTTCAGGTCATGCTGGAGGTTCTGGAAGCCATGCAGATCCAGCGGGATCAATAACCCCGTCATACAAAAGGGCCGCGTGACGCCAACCGTCACGCGGCCCTTTTCAGTTCCGTTTCGGCAGCTTGTGCTTCGTCCCGTCCGGCTCCACCAGATAGGTGTTCTCCAGCTGCCCCACCAGGCTGGCCTTCACGCTGTCGATATACTCCCGCCGCAGGGCGTCCCGCTCCGCCAGCTCCGCCGGGGTCAGGGCCTCCCCCGCCTTCACCCGGCGGGCAAACTCGTTGATCCGGTCGATTTTCTTCTGGTCCATTACAGATACCTCTCGATCTCAATGATAATCCGGCCCTTCCGGGACTGGCCCCCCACCGTTTTCAGCACGCACTTGCCCAGCCCCCGGCAGGTGATCACGTCCCCCTGGGCCACCGCCCGGTCGGGCTTCAGGCATTCCCGGTGGTTCAGGGACACCCTTCCGCCCGTGACGGCGTCCGCCGCCTTCCCCCGGGCCAGGGAGAAGCCGGAGGAGAGCACCGCGTCCAGCCGCAGGGTGGACACGGTGTCGTGGATGAGCTTCACCTCCGCCGGGGCGGGGGCCAGCTCCCCCAGGGGGATCTCCCGCAGCTTCAGCCTGTACCGCCCCGCCTGATCGAACTGGCTCAGGATGATGGGGGCGGCGTCCCGCAGGCAGACCAGCTGGGCGGCCTTCTCCCCCACCAGAATGTCCCCCACCCGCTCCCGGGTCAGGCCGATGCCCATCAGCCCGCCCAGCAGATCCCGGTGGGTCAGCTCCGCGCCGGTGGGCGGGTAGGCGCATTCGATGGCGGCCAGCTCGTCCGCCGCCTCCCAGTCGTCCGGCTCCTGCCAGTCGGGAAGGAACACGCAGACGGCGCGCTCCGCCCCCTCGAACCCGCCGTGGAACAGGTGCCGGGGATGGCCGCAGGCGGCGATCAGCGGCTCCAAAGCCGCCCGCTGGGCCGGGGACAAAAACTGGGTGGCGCAGGGGATGGAGCGGTTAGCCGCCCGGTCCAGCTGGTCCAGGGCCCGGGCCAGGACGACCCGCTCCTCTGGGTCTTTGGCGAATTTGTTCAGCAGTTCGGTTTTGGTCATAGCGTCCCCCTGTCGTCCGTAGGGGCGCGCAGTGCGCGCCCGCCGTTTGCCGTCACATATGCCCAGTGTGCTGATAGTATCGGAACCCGTCCTCGTCTTTTATGTGCCGGAAACCGATTTTCTCCAGCACGTGCTGGCTGCGGGTATTTTTCATTATGGTGTCCGCATGAACCACAGCCATCCCCAAAACATCAAAGGCATATCGCAATGCCTGCCGCTCCGCGCAGGTTCCGTACCCCTTCCCCTTCACAGCATCGTTCTGCATATGGATGCTCAGGGTACATTCCCTCCGTTCACGGTCGATTTTCTTCAGCAGGAGCTCTCCCACCGGCGCGCCGTCCTTCATAACGGCAAAATATACGCAAGACGGGTCTTGCTGCTTTTTGTCAAAACATTGATCCACCTTGTCCGCGCTGTACACGTATGGGGCAAACAGCTCCATATCCATGTAAATATCCGGGTCCTGTTCCCAATTCCGGTACAGCTCGTGGCAAAGCTCCCGGGTCATGACCCACAGCGAAACTTCCTCCATGCCGTTACACCACCCGTTTCTGGGCGTTATATAATTGGGCGTACTCCCCACCCGCCGCCAGCAGCTCGTCGTGGGTGCCCTCCTCCAAAATGTGGTTTTCGTCCACCACGATGATCCGGTTCGCGCTGCGGATGGTAGACAGCCGGTGGGCGATGATCAGGGTGGTGCGGCCCTTCGCCAGCTCGTCAAAGGCGGACTGTATCCGGGCCTCTGTCACGGAATCCAGGGCGGAGGTGGCCTCGTCCAAAATCAGGATGGGCGGGTTTTTCAGGAAGATGCGGGCAATGGACACCCGCTGCTTCTGCCCGCCGGACAGCATCACCCCCCGCTCGCCCACATAGGTGTGGAAGCCGTCGGGCATGGCCATGATGTCGTCGTAGATCTCCGCCCGCTTTGCCGCGTCAATGACCTCCGCCTCAGTGGCGTCCGGCCTGCCGTAGCGGATGTTGTCCAGCACCGTCCCGGCGAACAGGAACACGTCCTGCTGGACGATGCCGATGCTCCGCCGGAGGGACCGCTGGGTGACGGCCCGCACATCCTGGCCGTCCACTAAAATCCGGCCCCCGGTCACATCGTAGAACCGGGGGATAAGCTGGCAGAGGGTGGACTTGCCCCCGCCGGAGGGCCCCACCACCGCCACCGTCTCCCCCTGGGGGATGTGGATGGACACGTGGTCCAGCACCGCCGGGCCGTCCTCATAGTGGAAGGACACGTCGTCGATGAGGATATCGCCCTTGGCGGTCCCCATCTCCCGGGCGTCCGGCGCGTCCTGCACCGCCGGCTCCACCCGCATCAGCTCCACGAACCGCTTGAAGCCCGCCATGCCGTTGAGGAACTGCTCCACAAAGGCCGCCAGCTTCCGCACCGGGGTGAGGAAGGTGGAGATATACAGGATGAACGCGCTCAGGTCGATGAAGGTCATCTCCCCCCGCAGGATGAAGAAGCCCCCCGCCGCCACCGTCAGCACATTCATGGCGGGCAGGGCGAACTCCAGCCCCGCGTGGTAGATGCCCATGGCCTTGTAGGACTCCCGCTTGGCCCGCTTGAACCGCTCGTTGGACTGCTGGAATTTGGCCGTCTCCTGCTCCTCGCTGGCGAAGGCCTTGGCGGTGCGGATACCGGAGATGGCGGACTCCAGCTGCCCGTTGATCCCCGCCATGTTCTGCTTCACCCGTACCGACGCCCGCACCATCCGCCGCCGCTGGATGACGGTGAAGATCACGAAGATGGGCACGATGGCGAACACGATGAGGGCCAGCTTCCACTGGATGGTGAGCATCAGGCAGAAGGCCCCGATGAGGGTGACGGCGGAGATGAACAGGTCCTCCGGGCCGTGGTGGGCCAGCTCGGTGATCTCAAAGAGATCGTTGGTGGCCCGGCTCATGAGCTGCCCGGTGCGGTTCTTGTCGTAGAAGGAGAAGGACAGGTCCTGCATATGGCCGAACAGGTCCCGGCGTATGTCCGCCTCGATGCGCACGCCCATCATGTGGCCCCAGTAGGTGACCACGAAATACATCACCGAGCGCAGGGCGTAGGCCGCCAGCAGCAGGCCCATGACAGTGAAGAAGGCGGCGTACAGGCTCTGGGGCAGGAGCTTGTTCATGGCCTCCCGGGAGGCCCAGGGGAAGGCCAGATCCACCAGGGCAATGCCCAGGGCGCAGCACATATCCAGAATAAACAGGCCCAGGTGGGGCTTATAATAGGACAGGAATATGGACACATAGCCCCGCCGGAAACGATTGGAAGCCATGGGAAGCACCCCTTTCACAAAATTCGGAAGCTGTCAGAACAAATAGTATAACGCAAAGATTTTCCCTTGTCAACGCCGCCCTCATGGCTTATAATAATAAGTCATTCCATGGAAAAAGAGAGGAGAACTTCCAATGCTGGAGGCGTTTTCGGTGGTGGGCGGCAGCGTCCTCACCCTGTTCCTGCTGATGTCGGCGGGCTTCCTGTTCGGGCGGCTGGGCCTGCTGTCGGGGGAGACCTTGTCCCAGGTGTCCCGGATTCTGCTGTACGTGGTCACCCCCTCCATCATGATCACCTCCTTCGAGGTGGAGCGCACCCCGGCCAGCCAGGGCCAGCTTGTCTCCGCCCTCGCCACTATGGCGGGGGTGTATGTGGTATATATGCTGCTGTCCCAGCTCCTGTTCCCCCGGGAGGGGGAGGAGCACCGGGGCATCCTCCGCTTCGCCGCCGTATACGGCAACGCCGGGTTTATGGGCCTGCCCCTGATCCAGTCCGCCCTGGGCCAGGAGGCCATGATGGCGGCGGTGGTGGGGCTGGCGGTGTTCAATACCGTCACCTGGACCCAGGGCCGGGCCCTCATGGGGGGGCGGAGGGAGCTGTCCCTGAAGAAGCTGGCCCTGAATCCGGGCATCCTGGGCTTTGCCGCCGGACTGCTGCTGTTCTTCACCGGGTGGCGGCTCCCCGGCCCGGTGGACGCGGCGGTGGGCTACCTGGGCAGCATGAACACCCCCCTGGCCATGGTGGTCATCGGCGGGCAGATGGCCCAGGCGGATCTCCGGAAGGTGTTCGCCACCAGAAAGCTGTACCTCGCCTCCGCCGTCAAGCTGCTGGGCATCCCCCTGATCACGGCGTTGGTGCTGCTCCCCTTCCGGATTGACCCGGTGATCTACGTAGCGGCGGTGATCCTGGCGGGCTGTCCCACCGCCGGGGCCACCAGCCTGTTCGCCCAGAGCATGGGCAGGGACGCCGCCCTGGCCGCCCAGCAGGTCACCCTGTCCACCCTGCTGTGCCTCGCCACCCTGCCCGCGGCGGCGGTGCTGGCCCAGCTTCTGGCAAACCTGTAAGGAGGAATCCACGATGGAACATTCGCCCCTCACCTGGGGGGAGCGGGGCCAGCTCTGGCTCCGGCTTGGCCTGCGGGGCGTGCTGGCCCTGGGCGGGCTGGCTCTGGCGGCCTGGGTGGGCCTGCCCCTGCTCTCCCTGCTCAGCCCCTTCGTGTGCGCCCTGGTGCTGGCCTGGATGCTGAACCCGGCGGTAAAGTGGCTCCAGCGGCACTCCGGCGCGCCCCGGCCCGCCGTGTCCCTGGTGCTGGTGATCCTGGTGTTCGCCGTGCTGGTGGGGGTGCTGCTGGGCCTGGGCTGGGCGGCGGTGGAGCAGGTGCGCTCCCTGTTCGAAAACCGGCAGTCCCTGCTGGACGAGCTGCTGGAGGGGCTGGCCGGGGTGGTGAACAGCGTCCAGGGCTGGCTGTCCGGCCTGGGCAGCTTCGTGCCCGAGGGGGTGATCACCACCGGGGAGGATCTGATGGCGGCGGTGATGGACTGGGCCCAGGGCCTGGACCTGTCCGGCTGGCTCACCGAAATGGCGGGACAGGCCCCCTCCATGGTCACCGGAGCCTCCAACTTCGCCGTGGCCCTGGTGGTGTTCATGATGGCCAGCTACTTCATCACCGGGGACTATCCCCGCCTCCGGTTTGAGCTTACCGACCGGGTGCCCATGGTGTCCCGGGACTTCTTCCGCTCGGTGAAGAACATCTTCATGAGTGCCTTCGGCGGCTATATCAAGAGCCAGCTCATCCTGTCCGCCGGGGTGTTCCTCATCCTGGCGGTGGGCTTCCTGTTCATGGGCCAGCCCTACGGCCTGCTGCTGGCCTTCGCCCTGGCGGTGCTGGACTTCATCCCCATCATCGGCGCGGGCACCGTCATGGTGCCCTGGGCGGTGGTGGACATGGTGCTGGCCCAGTACGGCGAGGCGGCGGCGTTGATGGCGGTGTGGGGCGTCATCGTGCTGTTCCGGCGGTTTGCCGAGCCCAAGATCCTGGGCGACCAGACGGGGCTGTCCCCCATCCTCTCCCTGGTGGGCATCTACGTGGGCATGAAGCTGGGCGGCGTGCTGGGCATGGTGGTGGGGCCGCTGCTGCTGCTGGTGTGCATCAACCTGGCCAAGCTGGGCATATTCCAGCCCGTGCTGGACGACCTCTCCCTGGCGGCGGCGGATATCAACGCCATCCTCCGCTCCGGGCGGAAGCGGGAGGGGGAGTAGCCCCGCCCGTCTGTCTTGCGGGACATCCGGCGGCTCCGGAAACGGGGCCGCCGGATTTGTCTGCCCCGGGCGGGGAATTTTCCCTTTCCTGAAATTTTCCCTCCCCTTTTCCTGTCGGATATGGTACAATTATGTCAGTGCGCAGCAAAACGATAAGGAGGCATTCCCATGGAAATCGGAACAATGCAAAAACAGACGGTAACGATCGACGGCGTGGGGTACGATTACCCCCGCGGCACCCCCTTCCGCCGCGTCGCCGCCGACTTCCAGGACCGGTATCCCGACGACATCCTGCTGGTGAACCGGGACGGCAAGCTGTGCGAGCTTCACAAGACGCTGGACCGGGACTGCGCCCTGCGCCTGGTCACCGCCCGGGACGTGCCCGGCATCCAGACCTACGAGCGCAGCGCGGTGTTCCTGATGATCAAGGCGTTCTACGATGTGGCGGGCCCGGAAAACGTGGACCGCCTGTCCGTGGACTACTCCCTCAGCCGCTCCCTGTTCCTCCGCGCCCAGGGGGGCTTTACCCTGGACCAGGCCCTGCTGGACCGGGTGGAGGCCCGTATGCGGGAGATGTCCGCCGCCGCCCTGCCCATTGAGAAGCGTTCCCTCAACACCGATGACGCCATGGAGCTGTTCCGCCGGGAAGGGCTGGTGCACAAGGCCCAGCTGCTCAGCTTCCGGGTGAACTCCCATGTGAACGTGTACGAGCTGGACGGCTTCGTGGACTACTTCTACGGCTACATGGTGCCGGACGCCAGCTACATCCGCTGCTTCGGGCTGGAGCTGTTTGAGGACGGCTTCGTCCTCCGCCTGCCCACCTTGAAGGACCCCAGCCGCCTGGGGGACTTCAAGCCCTCCCTGAAGGTGTTCCGGGAGCTTCACCAATCCACCCAACGCTCGGAGGCCCTGGGCGTATCCAACGTGGCGGAGCTGAACAACGCCATCGCCCAGGGGCAGGCCACGCCCCTCATACTCAGCTACGAGGCCATGATGGAGAAGAAGATCGGGGACATCGCCGCCGGGATCGCCGCCCGAAAGGAGGTACGCTTCGTGATGATCGCCGGGCCGTCCTCCTCCGGCAAGACCACCTTCTCCCACCGCCTGTCCACCCAGCTGCGGGCCTGCGGCCTCCACCCCCACCCCATCGCCACCGACAACTACTTCAAAAACCGGGAGGACACCCCCCGGGACGAAATGGGGAACTACGACTTCGAGGGCCTGGGGGCCATGGACGTGGCCCAGTTCAACGAGGACATGGTGCGCCTGCTCCGGGGCGAGACGGTGGAAATGCCCACCTACAACTTCAAGCGGGGCCTCCGGGAGTATAACGGCGACACCCTCACCCTGGGGGACGGGGACGTGCTGGTCATCGAGGGCATCCACTGCCTCAACGACGCCTTCACCCAGGCCCTGCCCAGGGAGAGCAAATACCGGATCTACATCAGCTGCCTCACCACCCTGAACATCGACGACCACAACCGCATCCCCACCACCGACGCCCGCCTGCTGCGCCGCATCGAGCGGGACGCCCGCACCCGGGGCTACAAGGCCCAGGCCACCATTAAGATGTGGCCCTCCGTCCGCCGGGGGGAGGAGAACAACATCTTCCCCTTCCAGGACAGCGCGGACATGGTGTTCAACTCCTCCCTGATCTACGAGACGGCCCTGCTGAAGCCCTACGTCCAGCCCCTGCTGTTCGGGGTGCCCAGGGACAGCGAGGAGTACATCGAGGCCAAGCGGCTGCTGAAGTTTTTGAACTACTTCCTGCCCATACCGGGGGACAACATCCCCAAAACCTCCATCATGCGGGAGTTTATCGGCGGCGGGTGCTACCACGGCTGACTCCTCGACAAAAAAAGCTGTACTTTTCCCCCAGGGTGTGATATACTGCCTAAAATGATTCCTCTCCAGCCAATGGGGCCCCCGCAAAGCCGCCCTCCAGGCTTTGTGGGGAGAGGAGAAGCAAGGGAGCGGGCGCAGTTTTGCCCGCCAGGGCGAAACGGAGCAGAGCGGACTTTGCGACGACGAGGTGGAGGGGAAGATCAGCTATGAGACCGTATAGTGTGGAGATTTTCCGGCCTGACTTCACGATGGTGGGTAGCACCAATGTCAACGAGGTCACCTACAAGGAGGACTACCTCGCTTCGGATGAGAACACAATCACGGTGCTGGCGCTCCCCGGCATTGAAAAACAGGATTTCATCCGCATCAGCCGGGGCAGCGAGGAGTACGCCGGGGTGGTCACCGAGATCGGCTACGGCACCGACCGCTCCAAGCGGCTCCAGACCATTTCCTACAAGCCCTTGGTGGAGATGCTGAACACCAGCATCCTGTTCGATGTGAACGCCCAGGGCCAGGGGACGCTGGAGGAGTTCATCTGCGACCGCATCCGGGAGACCTTCATCGAAAACCCGGACACGCTCCAGAACATCCACGGCCTGTCCGTGGCCCACACCAGCGCCACCGCCGATGCGCCCATGGCGAAGCGGGTCCGCTCGCCGTATACCATTTTACCGCATTCCGGGCAGAGGTAGCCCAGCGCCCGCATTTGTTCAGCCATTGGTCTTCTTCTCCTTTATATGACGCGCAGTTCTACCATGATACACCACTTGCCTGGATTTTTCCAGAGCAAATTGTCATAAATTCCGGAGGGGCGGGTGCAAATATATCAATGGACAGCCGGACCAAATTGGTCTGGCTGTCCATTGATGCAGGGATAGACCGCAGCCGCAAAGGATAACCGTCCTTTCACAGCACCTTGGCCAGGAAGGTTTTCAGCCGGTCGCTCCTGGGGCTGGCGAACAGCTCCGCCGGGGTGTTCTCCTCCACGATGACGCCGCCGTCCATGAACAGCACCCGGCTGCCCACCTCCCGGGCAAAGCCCATCTCGTGGGTCACCACCACCATGGTCATGCCGTCCCGGGCCAGCTCCTTCATAACGTCCAGCACCTCGCCCACC
>OFGF01002025.1_pt1 | contig 11272 bp, 11 predicted proteins | sample 1521711 | NCBI WGS metagenome assembly OFGF01 (sample SAMEA3504092, study PRJEB24116) | mouse gut metagenome | biome: mouse gut; feature: mouse-associated habitat; material: faeces | place: Denmark | collected 2011
TGAGCTACAGAAACACGACTTCCTTCATACAGCCTACCATCGCCTACGCGAACCCCTCCGGGAAGTTGATGCTTCCCTGCAGCCAGATGGTTCCTTTGAATCTCCTTCCCACCTGTGGCTCACCGTATATATCTATTATATTAATAGATACGTCAAATGTCAACTCATTACTGCAAATTGTTAAAATAAAAATTTTTTCTCCCGTTATCTGGTTCGTCAACTGGCGGACTGCCATGATTTCACCCAGGACGGAATACTGGTCACACTCCACGCCATAGGGCATGAAATACGTATCTACCAGGCTGAAGACGTCCTCCTTCTGGATGCGCCTGGATATGGTGGTGTACATGTCCATGTCTTCCAGGGTCAGCGTCTCTATGGCGTCCTCGTCCCCCTTCCTGGCGGCTGCCATGAGGGAGCTCCTGGTGGCGGAGTTCTGCTTCCCCTGCTGTACCTGCTGCTCGTTCTTCTGGATGGGCAGCAGAATCGTCCCGCTGACGGACAGGGCGGAAAGCGTCAGCGTAGTGCCTCTGACAGGTAATTTATCATTCATCATGGCACGCATATATGGTATCTTATTTTTTAGATAAAAAATAAGCGACATTCCGACTTTTATATCGTCGCATACGCCTGCATAGGATTCCTTTTCCGCATGGCGCTCCACGGACACATCCTCGCAGGATGTGATGCCGCTTCCCTCCAGATAGGGATAATAATATTCATAGATGAATCTTTCGTCCTCGTCAAATTCACCGCATACGGCAATCCCCAGTCCATTGGCGAAATCTTTGCAAAATTCACCTGTCAATGCTCCATTTTGTCCTTTCACAATGCTGCGTCTGTCAGCATTCAAGATTACGTCTGTCAGCAGCTCCTGCAGCCTTTTATGGTTATCCAAAGAACCAAATCCAATGGCACGCATAAATTTATGCAAATATTTCACCTTCTTTCCCTGTCACGTATAGTCCTTTATCCTCTTATCCAATATGCTCTCCGCGTCCACATGGTAGCGGCTGTAGTCCTCCCCGTCCACATAGACATCTATGGTGTCTCCCGGCTGTAGGACCACATTAGGATTTATCCACACATCCTCGCTTTTGAACCGATAAATCACATCTTTATATTCATCCCGGTAATAACAGTAAATCTGATAAGGATTCCGCCCATTCATCACGAACCTGGTATTGACTGCTATCTGTTCTACAATGGCGCTCAGACGTTTTCCTGACGACAGGATTTTCTTCTTTCTGCGAACCTTGTTCAGGGATACAGCCATAAACACAAGAGCGATTCCCATAAAGAGGATTCCTATCAGGAGAAACACCATTTTCAAAAGCAGTATGCCTACTGGGGATTTCACATGTCCTGGATTCTCCGGATCGCACAGAAGGGAAATCTCCTGTCCCTCATACATGCCGCTTCTGTAAAAATTCAATTTTATGTCTTCATAAGTCCTGCCACCGTACTGATACGTCACATATACATTGTGTCTTTGGTCGCCGTCAGTGTCACGGTAGGAAGAGATTATTGTGATTTCTGCCGTGATTTCTTCCGCCCGTTCCATGAAACCGGAATCCGTCAATGCCATTGTGATGCCCGCTGCAGTAAATATGGCTCCCACAACCAGAAAGATACCACAAAAAAGCACCATAAAGGAATTTCTCTTTTGCTTCATCCCATTCTCCTGACAGATTTATTTATCTGGCACCGCCCGGAAGGATTCTGTCCTTGCCGCCCATATAAGGGCGCAGCGCCTCCGGGATACTGATGCTCCCGTCCGCGTTCACATTATTCTCCAGGAACGCGATAAGCCCTCTGGGCGTAGCCAATACCGTATTATTTAATGTATGCACATAGTATGTCCCATTTTCTCCCTTGGTGCGGATGCCAAGGCGCCTCGCCTGGGCATCTCCCAGAGTGGAACAGGATCCCACCTCGAAATATTTCTGCTGTCTGGGGCTCCAGGCCTCGATGTCGCAGGACTTCACCTTCAGGTCAGCCAGATCTCCGCTGCAGCATTCCAGAGTCCGCACGGGCACGTCCAGGCTGCGGAAGAACTCCACCGTATAGGACCACATCTTATTGTACCAGTCCATGGAATCCTCAGGCTTGCACAGCACTACCATCTCCTGCTTTTCGAACTGGTGCACCCGGTAGACGCCCCTCTCCTCTATTCCATGGGACCCCACTTCCTTTCTGAAGCAGGGAGAATAGGAGGTCATCGTGATGGGCAGATTGGCCTCGGTGACGATCTGTCCCTGGAACCTGCCGATCATGGAATGCTCGGAAGTTCCGATCAGATATAAGTCCTCCCCCTCAATCTTGTACATCATGGCTTCCATCTCCGCAAAGCTCATGACTCCGTTCACCACATTGCTGCGGATCATAAAGGGCGGGATGCAGTAGGTGAAGCCTTTGTCTATCATGAAGTCCCTGGCGTAGCTGATCATGGCCGAATGGATTCTAGCCGCGTCCCCGATCAGATAATAAAAGCCGTTCCCGCTGGTCCGCCCCGCCGCATCCTTGTCCAATCCATTGATGCTGTTCAGGATATCCGCGTGATAAGGCACCTCGAAATCAGGCACTGCGGGCTCCCCGTACTTTTCAATCTCCACGTTCTCGCTGTCGTCCCTGCCGATGGGAACGGAAGCATCGATAAGGTTTGGAATCACCATCATTATCTTCGTGATTTTCTCCTGAAGCTGGGGTTCCAGGGCCTCCAGCTCCGCCAGCCTTTTGGCATTCGCAGCCACTTCCGCCTTCTTTTCCTCGGCCTCCGCCTTTTTGCCCTGGGCCATCAGCGCGCCGATTTCCTTGGATACCTTATTCTTGGATGCGCGAAGGTTATCTCCCTCCTGCTTGGCTTTTCTGCTCTCCGCATCCAGGGCTATCACCTCGTCCACCAGGGCAAGTTTTTCCTCCTGGAATTTCTTCCGGATATTCTCCTTTACAATATCGGGATTCTCTCTCAAAAACTTAATATCAATCATGGCTTTCCTGTCCTTTCTGTTTATCTCGCTTATGCTCTTGTCCCTTTTGCGATGGCCAGCGCCTCTGCCTCCTCCTGGCTCAGCGAGATGCTGTTGTCGCCATTCCTGATTTCCTTGGAATAGGAATAGCAGCCCTCGGTGCTGTGGACGGAATTGATGATAAAGCCGTTGTCGTTCTCATCCAGCAGCGCGAGACTGTAGCTTAGCTGTCCGCCCATCTGGTTAAAGGCATCGTACCGCACAAGCCCCATCTTCTGGTATACTGTCTGCAGCCTCTTGAATATGGTATCGATGTCCTGCCTGTCCTTCTCTGCCCCTTCTTTCAGAAGCTCATTGTCTTTGAAGAGCTTCAGGATATCTTCCTCCAAGCTGGCCCCATCCTTTCCCAGGACGAACCGATCCAGCCTTTTCTTCAGCCTGTTCACCTTTACGATCTGTACGATCAAAAGTATCAGCACGATCAGCATCAGGACGGCCAAACCCAATATCCCTACCGCCAGATACCCCCAGTCAAAGGAGCCGATGCCAATCTGGTCTAAAAATGCGCTACTTCCTGTTGTATTCATATATCTCCTTCAGTATCCTGCCTGTTTATCCATGTCTTTCTTTGTAGTTTACTGCATTTTTCATTGCTGTGCAGTATATGATATGATATCTAACAGTCTGTCCAGATCCTCGTGATTATAAAATTCAATCTCGATTTTCCCAGAACCTTCCCCTTTCGGGGTGACTGTCACCTTTGTGCTCAGCCGCTGCTTCAGCCTGTCCTCGATATCCTGATAGATGACCTGCATGGTCACATCGTCATTCGGCTTCTTCTTTGGCTTCTCCGGCTTATGCAGATTCTTTACCAGCTTCTCCACCTCGCGGACGCTGAGCTTTTGATCAAAAATCCGCTGGGCTATTTCATACTGCTCTTCCGGATCTTCTACGCCCAGGAGCGCCCGGGCATGTCCGGTGGTTATCATTTCATCGATTACCATCTGCTGCACCTTGTCGGTGAGCTTCAGGAGCCGCATGGAATTGGTGACGGCTGTACGGCTCTTTGATACCCTTTCAGCCACTTCATCCTGCTTCAGATTGAATTCCGTCAGTAGGCGCTTGTAGGCCTGCGCCTCTTCGATGGGATTCAAATCCTCCCGCTGGATATTCTCAATCAGGGAAATCTCCAGGATTTCCTGCTCTGTGTAATCACGGATGATGACAGGCACTTCCTTCAATCCGGCCAGCTTTGCCGCCCGCCATCTTCTCTCGCCGGCAATGATTTCGTAGTGGTCTTTCCTGTCCTGCACCAGGATAGGCTGTATCACTCCCACCTGTCTGATGGAATCGGCCAGTTCCTGTAATGAATCTTCATCGAAATTCTTACGGGGCTGCTTTCGGTTGGGCTCTACTGCGGTAATCTTTACAAGCGCCTCCTGTGAACCGGCATCGCCGGAAGCCTTGGATTCTTCCGATTCCTTTTTGGCCTTTGCCTCTCCCACCGCATCAGGTATCAGGGAATCAAGCCCCTTGCCCAGTCCTCTTGCCGTCTTTCCTGCCATATCCTTCCTCCATTTCCACTTGCCGCTTTTTGTAGGGACTGTCACGCGTTGCTGATCACCTCTTCAGCCAACTGCATATAGGCCTCGGCACCGGCTGATTTCGCATCGTAAAGATTGATGGGCATCCCATGGCTGGGCGCTTCTGCCAGCCGAATATTCCTGGGTATCAGGGTGCTGTATATCTTATGATTCAGATTTTTCTTTACGTTCTCTACTACCTGCATGGACAGATTGGTGCGGGCATCATACATGGTAAATACCGTGCCCTCCATATCCAGATCAGGATTCAGTCTCTCCTTCACCAGGTTGATGGTATGTATCAACTGGCTCAATCCTTCCAGCGCGTAATATTCACACTGAATGGGAACCAGTACGCTGTCCGCTGTGGTCATGGCATTGATTGTCAGCATGTTCAGAGAAGGAGGACAGTCAATGATGATAAAATCATATTCTTCCTTGATATAATCCACTTCTCTTTTCAGTATGTATTCCTTCTTGTCTATGCCTATCAGTTCAATCTCGGCCGCGGCCAGATTGACATTGGAAGGGACTACTGAGACATCGCCTGTGACTTTTCTGATAATGCAGTCACTGATGGAACACTCCCCAAGGATCAACTCATATATGGTATTTTCCAGGTTGTTCTTGTCTATGCCAAAGCCGCTGGTGGTGTTTCCCTGTGGATCTGTGTCGATTACCAGTACCCTTTTCCCTTTCTCTGCCAGGCAGGCGGAAAGATTGATGGCTGTTGTGGTTTTCCCCACACCGCCCTTTTGATTTGCTATTGCAATCGTTTTTCCCATGGCCGGACTCCCTCCTTGAATATGCTTTTCTATTATAGCATTATTTTCCCAGGATAGCTATATATAAGTTGAACAATATTTTAGAATTGCTGACTTTCTTCTATATAAATCTAACGATAAAATGCCGCAGAATGTTTCACGTGAAACATTCTACGGCACCGAAAACCTTTATTCTTACTGCCAATCTCAGTTCACGAGCAAAAGCCAATTGAAACCTCGCGACAGATTCCATCACTCGTGAACATAAATGTTTCACAGATAGCTTACAACATGTTGGACTACATGTTTCACGTGAAACATTATCTTGTATCTTCTCCTTTTCTATACAAAATGTTTCACGTGAAACATTTTCCCTTTGAGAAATACAATACCAAATCATCATCATTACAGCAATCCATATATGGTTCACAGACCTTATCCTGATACCACACTCCTGAACCATCCGGGACATACCCTCTCTTCACATACATCCTCTGAGCGCTGCCATACCCGTTGTGCAGCCCTACTCCGATGCATACGACATGGCTGGATTGAAACCCAATCTCCTCTGCGACGTTCATCAGCCTGGCGCCAATCCCCTGCCTTCTGTATTTCTCCAGCACCCCGAAGTCCACAATCTCCGGATATCCCAGGGAAGCAAAAGGTTCCTTCAACTGATGGAAATAGAGATTCACATACCCGGCCACAGAGCCTTCATGCTCCGCCACGACAGAAATGCATCTTCCCTCCTCCTGGTTCTTCAACCGCGTCAGATACTTCTCTTCACTGACATGCCATCCCTTCTCCCTGTAGGATTTCTTCTATATCATCCCTTTCAAGATTCCTGATCAGACAGATTTCATCCTTATAATATACCATTCCCGCATCTCCCTGAAAATCGGCTCACAACCGCACCCTCAAATATCCTCCAAAGCCTTCTCCACTTCCTGCCGCCCGGGGATGGACACTGCCGCCCCGGCCCGGGAGACACTGATGGACGCCGCCCTGGATGCCCGTCTCATGCACTCTCCGATTTCCATCCCCTCTGTCAGGGTGGTAAGGAAATATCCGGTAAAGGTATCCCCCGCCGCCGTCGTATCCACCACAGAAGAAAGATACGCCTTCTGTTCTGTCCTTCCCTCCGGCGTATAGCATACCGCTCCCTCTTTCCCCAATGTCACCACCATGCTCAGCCCGGGATACTTTCCATGGATGAACTGCCAGGCTGCATCCGGATCCTTCTTTCCGGAAATCTGCTCTGCCTCCACCTCGTTCACCAGCAGCCAGGCAATGGCATTGAAATCCAGATGCAGAAGGCTCTCCTCAAAAGGAGACGGATTCAGCACTACCTTCATTCCCCTGGCTTTTGCCTCCGCCACCATCTCCGGCAGACAGCTCACCTCATTCTGCAGCACCAGATAATCGCCCGGCTCGAACCTCTCCATGACTTTTCTCACCATTTCCGGCGTGATATCACGGTTGGAGCCGCCGAACAGAAGGATACAGTTCTCTCCACTCCTGTCCACCTGTATCACGGCGTTCCCCTGTATGTCCTCCACTGTAATCAGACAGGAGGTGTCCACGCCGTTCTCCGCAAGCTCTCTGGCCAGCCTCTCTCCTCCTGCCCCGATGCAGCCGGCGTGGTATACCTCCGCCCCGGCCTTTGCCAGCGCTATGGATTGGTTCAGCCCCTTTCCCCCGCAGTTGACACTTTGGGACAGGGCGCTCAGGGTCTCCCCGGGCTGTACGAAATGCTCCACCTGGTAGACATAGTCCAGATTCAGGGAACCAAAATTCAAAATCTTCATACTAATTCCTCCTTGCGTATCGACGACTTTTTCTGTATACTGAAAGCATATACATCCATAAAATATCAGAAAGGAAAGCATCTATGGAAAAGAGAAAACAAAAGGAACAGCCCAACATCCTGCTCATCATGACCGACCAGATGCGAGGCGACTGTCTGGGAATCGCAGGCCATCCCGATGTAAAGACGCCTTACCTGGACCACCTGGCATCCCTGGGGACACGCTACAGCAATGCCTACACCGCCTGCCCAAGCTGCATCCCGGCCCGCTGCGCCCTGCACACAGGACTTTCCCAGGAACATCACGGCCGGGTAGGCTATATGGACAGAGTCCCCTGGGAATATCCCGTCACCATGGCCGGAGAGCTGTCAAAGGCCGGATATTACACCCAATGCGTGGGGAAGATGCATGTCCATCCCCTGCGGAACCTCATGGGCTTCCACAACATAGAGCTCCACGACGGCTACCTCCATGCCTATCGGAATGCCAACGTGCCCTACGCGGAAAACCAGCGGATTGCCGACGATTATTTCTACTGGCTGAAGACCCAGATCGGCATCGACAGGGATGTGACAGACGAAGGGCTGGAATGCAATTCCTTCACCGCCAGGCCCTGGATGTATGAGGAAAGGCTCCACCCCACCAACTGGGTCACGGACAGATCCATCGATTTTCTCCGCCGCAGAGACCGCTCCCGTCCCTTTTTCCTGATGGCATCCTATCTCAGGCCTCATCCGCCTTTTGACGCGCCCCAGTGCTTCTTCGACCTCTACCGCGGCCGGGACCTGACGCCTCCCGCCATAGGCGACTGGGCGGATGAAGAACGTCTGAGACGACTGGGTAGGCGCACCGATGCCGATACGGGATCCGTGGATCCGGAGCTCATGCGCCAGGCACAGATCGGGTATTATGCCTGCATCACCCATCTGGACAATCAGATAGGAAAACTGGTAGACGCATTGAAGGACGACGGTTCTTATCAAAATACCGTTATTTTATTTGTGTCAGACCACGGAGAACTTCTGGGAGACCACTATACCTTCCGAAAGACCCGCCCCTATCAGGGAAGCATCCACATTCCCCTTATCGTCGCCAACGCACCGGGCATGATACCCGGGACGGTATGCACCAGGCTGGCGGAGCTTCGGGACATCCTGCCCACTTTGGTGGAGCTGGCCGGAGGCGAACAGCCGGAAGGGATTGACGGGCTCTCCCTCCTCCGGGAGAACCATCGGGAATACCTCCACGGGGAGCACAGCGGCGGCGACATCGGAAACCAGTACATCGTCACCGGGCAGGACAAGTACTGCTGGTTCATGGAATCCGGAAGGGAACAGTATTTCCGTCTGGATACGGATCCGAAGGAGCTGCACGACGCGGTTGCGGATCCGGACTGCCAGGAGCGGATTTCCTACCTGCGCGGGCTCCTCATCAAAGAGCTGGCAGGAAGGGAAGAAGGGTACACGGACGGAACCCGGCTGATTCCCGGAAGGAGGCAGAAAAGCTGCCTGAGCTTCCTGCCTGCCGCTGACAGCATCAGAGGCTAAGGCTTCTCCCCCTCCCGCATCCTGTCCACAAGTTCTCTTAATGATTTTGCGATGATGGCCAGCTCCTGCCTGGCCTGGATGGGATTCCTGTCGATGTACCCGCTGCTGTTCTCGATTCTGCCGATGATATTCTCCAAATCCATCAGAGAGGAATCGCGCCTGCGCCTGGCGTGCTCTCTCTGATGGCGGCAGACAGCCTCAAGCCGGGAAATCCGCTTCTCCAACACCTCTCTCTGGCTGCAAAGCCGCTGTATCTGCTCTTCATGGACGGCTTTCTCCTCTTTTATCCTTCCTATTTCTTCTTTATATAATACCTCCACCCTCCTGGGGGAAAATACCTTTCTGTCCTCAGGCTCCGAGTCCTGTATGGTCTTAAGACGCAGCTCCGCCTCCTTCACGCGCCCGTCATGCTCTTCTATCCGTGCCTTAAGCCCCGCGTCCTCCTCCCGAAATTCCTTCAGCAGCTCCCGCAGGACCTGATAATCTTCCTTTTTCATGACGCCCCCTGCCTCTCTGGCTTTTTCCCTGTCTCCCGGATAGGCTCCCTGGAGGGCAGACCGGCCTTTCTGGGATATTTCGCCGGGGTCTTCTGCACCTTTTCCACCACCACCAGATTCCTGTGGATATCCGAATCCGGCAGAGCGAATTCCACACTCTCCCTTACCCGGCCGCCCAGCACGGATATGGCCTTCTGCGCATCCGCCACTTCCCCCGGGCCCTTCTCGGATTTATAGGCAATGAACTGCCCTCCCTTTTTCACAAAAGGAAGACAGTACTCCGACAGGGTGGAGAGATGCGCCACCGCCCGGGACACACAGAAATCGAAGGTCTCCCTCCCTCTTCCGGGCGCAGCGTGATCCTCCGCTCTGCCGTGTACTGCCTCCACATCGGTGAGCTTCAGCTCCTCTATGACCGCATTCAGAAACTGAATCCTCTTGTTCAGGGAATCCAAAAGCGTGACCTTCAGGCCGGGGAAGGCGATTTTCAGGGCAAGCCCCGGAAACCCCGCCCCTGTCCCCACATCGATCAGGGTATCCCCCTGCGCCGGACGGCACACCTTCACCAGGGACAGGCTGTCCACGAAATGCTTCTTCAATACCTCCTGATATTCCGTGATGGCCGTCAGGTTCATCCTGCCGTTCCATTCCAGCAGCAGCTCATAATACCGGAGGAACTGCCCCGTCTGCTCCCCGGAAAGAGCGATGCCCAACGCCTCAAGATCTCTCTGAAATATCTCCAAATCATACTGAGCCATCCAATCACCTCGCCAATCCAAAACCCCACTTGTCTTTATCCATCTATTATAGGGGAAGGAAGCGGATTAGGCAATATAGAAAATTTTTCTGTTTACGTAAATAGAGTGGACAGATTGACAATAATCTATTATAATCAACATATAAAATAAATCTATCCAGGAGGGTAACATGAAGAATCTAAAAATCAGGACTAAGCTTTTGGCGACCTTCATGCTGGTCATCATACTGTTCATAGGGACAGTGGCCATTGCCATCTACGGTCTGCAGGCAAACGCTAACAAATACTCTGAATTTTACAATGTAGAGTATAAGGTGACCAACAATATCATGAGCATGCGCCGGGGCCTGCAGATTATCGTGAAGGATCTGGCATTCATCACCATCGAGAACGATGAATCGAAAAAGGAAAGCTATCAGGATGAGCTTCAGACCGAATTGACGGCGCTGGAGGAAAATGCCTACTGGCTGTTCGATAATTTCACAGGGGATTCCCAGTTATTGGATTCCTTTTCCGATTCTATACAAAAGGCCATGGAACTGCAGGAGAATGTCATCACCACATCCGAGACGGACAACCTGGAGGCACAGAGGATACTGCTTGAAGAATACCAGCCTCTTGTACAGGAAGCCGTGAACACCCTGATTCAGATCAGCGCTGTGGAAGAAAAGACGGCGGAGGACAATTTCCTCAGCACGGTAGACATGCAGGAGCTCCTTGTAGCGGCACAGATTGGCATGGCTGTGGTAGCTTTGATTATCACCATCCTCCTTTCTACATACCTGACCAGATCCATCACCAAGCCCTTACGTCAACTGGAGACAGCGGCGGATAAGATTGTCAACGGCAATTTCGATATCTCCGTGACCTACGAGTCCAAGGACGAGCTTGGAAGCCTTACCAAGTCCTTTAAGAATATGACCTTCATTCTGGAGACCGTCATCTCCGACGCCTCCAGGCTCTTGAGCGAGATGGCGGACGGCAATTTCGATGTCCGCACCAATGCAGAGGAAAGATATGTGGGCAGTCTGCAGAGCCTGCTTCTGTCCATCCGCAAGCTGAACAAGGACCTGAGCATCACCCTGGGTCAGATCAACCAGAGTGCGGATCAGGTGGCATCCGGTTCTGACCAGGTATCCATCGGTGCTCAGGCTCTTTCTCAGGGTGCTACGGAGCAGGCGGCTGCAGTGGAAGAACTTGCAACTACCATTGCAGGTATTTCCCATCAGGTAAAAGAAGATGGCATGCGGGGCGACGAGCTTGTGCTTGCCCGTGCGGTAAACAGCATCGGAGACAGCGTGAGGGCTGCCGTAGAAACCAGTATGAAAGACGAGCGGCTGAAAGGCG
>OFGF01002033.1_pt1 | contig 11239 bp, 18 predicted proteins | sample 1521711 | NCBI WGS metagenome assembly OFGF01 (sample SAMEA3504092, study PRJEB24116) | mouse gut metagenome | biome: mouse gut; feature: mouse-associated habitat; material: faeces | place: Denmark | collected 2011
CGAACCCGTGACCCCATGCGTGACAGGCATGTATTCTAACCAGGCTGAACTACCGCACCATTTTAAGGTCTTTGCTTTGCATCGGGGAGTCATTCCCTTTTGCGGATGCAAAGTTAGAGCTTTTTTGCGTAAATCACAAATATTTTCAATAAAAAATTTGCATCCGACATAAATTTATGGAATTTAAGGGATGTCTGAATGGGTAAAGAAGGCTGACAAGACTTCTCATGTCCGTCGGCCGGTTGCATGAGAAGCCTTGTCAGATACTCTTAGTGGAATTACGTTTATTTTTCGGGACGGTGTTCGCAGTAGACGCAACGGATGCCGTTGCCGCACATTTCTCCCCGGGAGCCGTCCGCATTGTACATCTCCATCTCGAAATCCGCCTCCGCAGCCGGATTGATGAAAATCAGCCCGTCGCTCCCGATGCCGAAATGCCTGTCGCTGAGCCGCCTCGCCAGCTCCGGCTTCTCCAGGGACGGAATCTTCTCCTCAAATCCGTTTACATATATGTAGTCATTCCCGCAGCCCTGCATCTTCGTGAATTTCATGTATTTTTGTCTCCTTTCCCTCCGCGGCCAAACGCCTCCGATCCGCGCCCTTTTTCCAAACACAGTCAAAAAGGGCATTCCTCCTACCCCGAGAACACCCTTGACCCATGTTCTATCATAGCAACCAATCTTCCGCTTGTCAATGATTTTTCATATCAGTCCCCTCACGGCGCATAATCCCCCGTTTTCCGGCATATCTATTATAAAGAAAATCTGACAAGATAAAATGCAAGGGGAAATAGGGATGAGTGCTAAAACTAAAATCGTCGTACTTCACATGAAAGAGCTGATTTACACCGCTATCTTCGCCGTGCTGGGCATCCTGTTCATCGTGCTGCTGGCCATGATGTTCCTGCCGGGCAAGGACAAGGAACGGGACAGGGAGCCTGACATGGCGGACGCCTCCGGCTCGGAGCCTGTCATGGCGGAAATCTCCTCCCTCTACATACCGGGTGTCTACACAACGCAGCTCCTGCTGGGCAACGAGTCCCTGGACGTGGAAGTCATCGTGGATAAGGATTCCATCACCTCCATCCGCCTGGTGGAAGTAAGCGATTCCGTGGCCACCATGTATCCGCTGCTGCAGCCCACGCTGGATTCCATCTGCGAGCAGGTCTACGCGCAGCAGTCCCTGGAATCCGTCACCTATACTGCCGAGAGCAAGTACACCTCCCTGGTGCTGCTGGAGGCCATTCAGGCTTCCCTGGATAAGGCCGCGGCGCAGCCGGACGAAGAGGCCGCCCAGTAATCACGGGGGCTGTGCTCCCCGCGGCAAGGGATTGAGAAGCGCAGGGCGGGCGGGACTGCCCTGCGCTTTTTGCCATGCGCCAAATCTGTCCGTCAGATCAGCCAGGCGGGTGCATACCAGTTGGCTTCGTCTGTGGGGAGCAGACCGCGGCCCCTCCTCCTTCCCGGCATCGGGACTGCGGTTTTTTTCCTGATTTCTCGCTTCTGGCTCTTGCGGTATTGCCGGACATTACCCGGGATGTTATGTTTATTGCGCACCATTTTCCGCTTCCTGCAATAGCCAATCAACTATATTGTAAATCTCAATACCCTCATAATCATATTTCGGGTGCCTGGTCCTGGCAATGACCTTTTTGGGATAAGCATCCCGGATTTGCAGCAATGGCAAACATTCTCTTTCGAGGGTATTCTGATCCGAAATATTGTCACTGACCTGGATGTAGATTTTCTCGCTCCCTTTTTGCGCTACAAAATCAATTTCCTTCTGATACAATTTTCCGACATACACATCATATCCCCGGCGGAGCAGTTCAATACAGACCATATTCTCATATACTCTGCCGTAGTCCATATTCCTGTTTCCTAAAATGGCATATCGGATACCCGTATCACACAAATAGAATTTTTCAGAACTTTCCAAATACTTCTTTCCGCGGATATCATAACGCTTTATGTCATAAAAAACAAAGGCATTGCACAAATATTTAATATATCTGCCGACTGTTACATGATTAGTTGTTGTCTTATTCGCTGTCAGCAACTGACTGGTCTTGTTTGGAGAAGTAAGGTTACTGATGTTATCCATAAGAAATTCACACAGTTTCTGAAGGACTAACGTATCCGGCAAAGAATATTTCTGCACAAGATCTCTCGTGACGATCGTTTCATAAACTTCCTTAATGTAATCTATTCTATCTCTTTCCGTTCTGTAAGCGTAAGAACCTGCCAGTCCTCCCTTTGTGGAATACTCATCAAAGAGTTTTTCCTTATCGCCGGTCTCATCATAATACTGGCAGTATTCCTGAAAACTAAATGGAAACACGTGAATCTCGATATAACGTCCGGTAAAAAGAGTTGCCAGATCAGCACTTAATAAAAAAGCATTAGAACCCGTAATATAAATATCATATTTTCCTTTGGAATAAAGACTGTTGATTGCCAATTCAAATTTTGGACACATTTGAACTTCATCCACGAAAAGGTAATTTACTTTTTCCTCTTGAAAATGTTGCTCTACGTAAGCATGAAGTGCATGATACTCTCTGATTTCTTCGTATGTCAGATCCATAAAGTCAACAAAAATAATATTGATATTTTCATAATGATTTCTCAGGTACTCAATATATGCCTGCATCAATTTTGACTTTCCCGAACGACGAATGCCTGTAATGATTTTAATATCAGGAGTTTGGTTCAACTCAATTATCCTATTCAGATACTTTGTTCTTGTTATTGTTTTCATATGATCTCCCGCTTTCAAAAAATAAATATTTTTATTTTTTCGAAACTACATTGCAATTCTTATTATACCGATACAAAATAGTATATGCAAGAGACCGGTCTCAAAACAATAAAATACGTCCTTTCTCCGCCCCGATCTTTATTTTTCCACATGTTCCCAGCTATGTGTGAAAAATGAAATTATGTTTGTTTTTCCAATAATCCTCCGCCAGTTGCATATATTCAACCACATCTCTACCCGTTTTAAAACGTTCTTTTTCTCCTGACGCAAGAAAGCGCTTAACCGCAGCTGCGTCCATTTTATATATTTGACCACAATAATCATAAACGTCCTCAAACAATGATAAATACTCATATATCACTTCCAGGCACGTTTCTTGATACTCTTTCTTATAATTTTTTCCTTTTGCTTTCGAAAAAAGTTTATGTCCATATTTATCATAGCCGCTATTATCTTTATTCCGTTCTCTTTTTTCAAAATATCCGTTCAACAGCCAAATAAATCTATCCATTCTATCACGACTATTTCCTTTAACATTATTCAATTCTCCCGGAACGAGCATAAGAGAAAAATTCTCCAAAGAATGAAACCTTCTTTCACACCAGGCTAATTTACACAAATGTTTTTCTTTATCTTCATTACTGAATTCACTTTTTTCAATGAGCTTTTTGTAATACGCATATTTTTGATTGCTTCTATCCTTTTTAAAATTAATGTCTGTTTCACCCGCAATTCTAAGTATTCCTCTATCTGCCCACTCTCCCCATTTTTTTGCCTTTTTTCTAAGTATTCCTCTATTTGCCCACTCTCCCCATTTTTTGCCTTTTCAGCATCAAAAAACTTTTCATAGTCCCATTCATTGCTCCTTTTAGCGCAGGCAACCAACCGGTTTTTTTCACGTTTTAAATTCTCAAAATCAAACATATCCCAAAACATCCAGTGTGAAGCATCTCCCATATAAAGTTTTCTATATACCTCTGTCGTCTTCCAAACATATTCTGAAGAATCGGGGTCAAAAAAGCCAAATGTGCTTTCTTCATCCATCAGATACTTCCATTGTTCGCATAGGTTCTTTTTTGTTAAATATTCTGTCAATTGTTCATTTATTAATTCATTCGCTTCTTTCCACGCATTCAAATCAAATTTTATCTTGCTCATTTTCTTCCCTCATTTCCGCTAATAGCACTTTTCCTGATACTCTTTTCCTATTGGCCTTTCCCCCGCCCCGTCTTCTAAAAGGCCTGTAACCTTGATATTCTATGTTTCAAAGTCCATCCACATAAACAATTTCCTCTGTCTCTATGCAGAATGCCGCCAGTTTTCCTCCCGCCACACAGGCACAGTCCAAGGCAATATGACCGTTTTTCATATATACTTTCGTTTTTCCCCAGTCTTTTATATGAACAGTCGGCGTATGTCCCGTTACCAGAAAGATATTCTCTTCCGGATAATATCTTTTGGTGTAATCTGTCCTCTCTTCCAGAAAATCGTATAAATCATACTCATCCATCGCTTTATCCGGCGTAAAATTGCTGAGTCCGGCATGGACAAGTCTATATTCTTTTCCGCTGTTTTTTATCACTTCATATAAAGATGCCCCCGCTATGTAGTCCAGCATGTCCATTTAACCACCTCTTTACTGGCTTCTGTAAGCTGGTGCCAGGTTAGGACTAAAAAATATTTCAACTTTTTACAAATATCTACAAATTGTGGTTATATATCGAAATGACGGCTTAAAGCCTCAAGATATTCCTGATTCATACTTTCATATGGACATGCAATAAAAACGGTTTTACCAAGAATCTTACTTTTCCCTATATGTATATCCATCTGAGACAAAACATCCATTCCAATAAGAATATTACCTGTGCGGTCATAGCTGACTTTCACAAAGTCTTTATTAATACAAACTCCTCCAAAATCAATCTCAAAATTCCTGTGCTGGAAAGTTATAGATTGCAGTTCCATATACTTTCTATCCTTAAATTTTTCTTTGTCCGCATCCCGTTTTTCCTTTGGGTCATTCACGCCAAATGAAATTTCTTTTCTTATTCTATCATCATCGCAGTCCCTTTGTTTCATTTGCTGTGCTCTGGCACTTGATATACCGAACCTTAGAATTGGTATTGATGTATAAGGACACCCTGTATCTATCTTGACATTTATATTCTCTATTTTTTGTAAGTTCCATGCTTTTTATTGCCATATTCGCATCAGCCCTTATCTCATTCCGATGATTCATTTCAAAAAGGATATATTTATTCTTCATAGTAAATGTCCCCCTCTAATTCCATACTGTCATTGTATACCGGACATACCACATTGCCTTGTGTGAACAACTTATCCGACTCTGCATTGGTTTCCTTACCTATGAATCCTACTGTATATACATCCGAATTAGTGCTTTTTACAAGCATAATCCATGTATCGTATATGTTGCTTAACTGATTTTTATCTCTTATCTTCATTCCAATATATAAATCTTGTAATGCAAATTTATTATCTATTATTGCCATGAAGTGAACTCCTTCTCTATTTTTTATACCTGAATATCTCTCTCATATTTGCTGTCTCCTAATTGTAAGTATACCCTAAAAAAAGGCTTTCCTCAACACTCATTCCTGTCTGGTCAAGTTATTCCGTTCGTCAAGGGCGATACACTGGCCGTTGTCATAGTTGCAGCATTCATGCACCAACTTCCTTGCCCGACGGCATTGTCCATAATCCATAACAGAAATTAAGTCATGCTGTTTCTGTTTATCCGGCATTTCTCATTTCACCTCCCTGGAAATGAATTTACTGTCAATTTTTCGTGCAAAATATTGTATTTCTTGTGCAGATAGCATATACTGTAATCACCAGCGGAAAAGAAGATGGTTGTATGGCTGGCTCTACTACAAACATCAGCATCCGTATGGATTCAGACCTGAAAGCGCAGGCTGACAGGCTGTTCGGGGAACTCGGCATGAACCTGACAACGGCGTTCAATATTTTTGTCCGCCAGTCTCTCCGTGAGGGACGGATTCCCTTTGACATTTCCCTCAACCAGCCCAACAGCGAAACGGTTGCCGCTATGCTGGAGGCAGAAAGGATTGCGAAAGACCCGGCAGTGAAAGGGTATACCGATCTGAACGAACTGTTCGCAGACCTGAAAGCATGAGGAACGCAAAATATACCGTCAAGCCCACCACACAATACTTGAAAGGATAATGGCATGAAAAAGAAATATGTCATCCTCATCAGTTTTATCCTCGTTGTGGCAGTAGGAATTATCAGCTTTTATCTGCTGACCCGACCTACAGTATTAGGTAATATGAGCAATGAGTATTCAAAGCAAGTCACCACATCATCTGACATTTCTTTCGTAGGAGAAGCTGGCAATAGGATAAAGTTTGTTTTTGAATCGAATGTTATCAGCGGAAATCTGGACATGACCTTGTACGATTCAGATGGTAATGCTGTTTATACCCTGGATAATGCAAAAGAGTTGGCGACCTATTTTATACTTGAACGTTCCACCACATATACACTGGTCGCTAAGTGTGATAACTTTGTCGGAACGTATAAAATCTTTGTGTATTTAGACAAAGCAAACACATCGACAGATTCCGGTTTATCGGTTCAATAAAAGTCCAAAACAGGGCGGCGGTGACAGGCATTGACTATACCCCGGATTCCCTCTCTCCGCCTCCAGCTTCGCCAACTCCTCCATCGCCTTTAACCCGCCTTGTGTCAAGTTAGTGACACGAACTTATTAATAATTTTGATACTGCAAAAATTACATTTCAAATTTTTCTATCCTACATTGATGTTTTCTGCTTTTCTTCTCATAATTGATTCCGACAAGCAAAATATTTCCTTTATACTCTTTAAGAACAGACACATATCCTTTACTTTTAATCTGATTGATTGCTCCTTCTGCGGTTTTATCCCATTTTAGTTCCACAACCAATGCCGGATTTAAAGATGTACGTTTAGGAAGGAAAACCATATCCGCAAATCCATTTCCTGTCGGCAATTCTCTTACAAGAGTATAATCTCTGCATGCACTATAATATGCCAGCGCAATCACACTGCTCAAAGAAATCTCATTGTTATATATCAGACTGGAAGAACTTTGCATATGGACTTCTTGTATCATCTGTGCCACAGCTTTTTCGTTCATCTCCAAAGTTGCCTTAAGTAAAGCTTCCGATGCATCAACCGCCTTTATTACTTCTTCCCACCCATCATTTCTAATCGCTCGCCAAAAAACACTCCTCACCTCATCATTTGGAATAAAAACTTTTTTTGTTTTACTATCATAGGCCAGATATCCCATATGAATCAGCAGGGTAATAACATCATCTGCAGACTTAAATGAAGTAATATCGTTTTGAAATGATTCCACGTCAATACTACATCTCTGATTTCCCAGCATGTCTACAATCAATTGTCTTAACCCATCAAAATCCATTGCAATATACGTCATCAAAGACTCATACGTCTCTGTTCCAGACCAATAATTCCCAAATTCCCTGCTATCTACAGCTTCAATTACAGAATTAGGGCTATAAATATGTCCTATCTTTTCAAAATAATATCCGTCATACCATCTTTGCATCTCTTTAAATGGCATATCATGTTCTTTGCAAATAGTCCTTACCTCTGTCTCCGTAAATCCGACATACTCCGCCATCTGTCTTGGACTGACCATTGTATGCTCCCGAAAATTATTTAAAGCTGACTGTGTGCCGTATTTCTTAATTGGTAAAATTCCCGTAATATAAGCAAGCTTTAAAAAAGCTCCCGACGGCGTTCCTTTAAATAATCCTCTCAAAAGATTGATATATTCCTTCTGAAGATTTTCATTATTTTTGTCCTCCCGGAACAGACAGTCCCATTCATCAATAATAATGATAAACTGTTCTTTTGTCATAACATTGATTTTTGCCAATACCGACGGCAATGAAATGTCATCGTCTCGGACATATTCGGCGTATTCCTCCCTTAACTCGGCTATCACCTGTTCCTGAATATAACTCACTACTTTAAGAGTTGAATCTCTCTTCATTTCCTCAAGCGCATTTCCGTACATCCACTGGATATCCAAAAAGATTACATTATACTTATTTAAATGCACTTTGAAAAATTCATTCTGACTTATTTGAAGTCCTTCAAACAGCTTTTCAGAATGACATCCTTTACTGTAATACGCTGCCAACATAGTTACCGCCATTGTTTTCCCAAACCTTCTTGGTCTGCTGGAACAAATCAACGGTCTGTCTTTTCCGATACGGCTATTCGTATATTTAATTAGTTCCGTCTTATCCACATATATTTCAGAATTAACAGAAACCACAAACTGTTCATTTCCCGGATTTAAATATATTCCCATACTTATACACTCCCTACTGTTTAAAATGCATTCTATACATAACAGTAATAATCATTTTGTGCAATACTCTTATTAATGCACTTATTGATATCTTCCTCGCGTTTAGCATTCCAATCCTTGGTATAATATGTCGCTTCAATCATGGTAAGTGTAAGTCCCGCTATTTTTGATATAAATACAGGATTAATCATATTATCAACCATCATTTGAATAACCATGTTTTTAATCGGCTCTACAGCCAATGTCTTTTTATTTTTGCACTCATCCTCCATTACCCCAAAGTCCTGTGCCGCATTATAAAACCATGTATTAAGACTTTCCACCCGAAATTTGCCCTTATATTTGTACAAATACTCAAAAAAATTATCCTCTTCCTTAATGGGTTCCTTGTTTTTAGATTCTGCATATTTTAATGCCGCACACAAATCCCTTGACAATCCACAAGGTATATTGACAGCTATACCATTTATAAGCAATTTTTTATAATCTTTTGTGATATCTGATTTTTTTATACTTGTAATCACACCTCTTTTGGCTGGTGCAATTAATGTCAGCTTAATAAACAGTCTTAAGATTATTCTCTGAAGATGTCTTTCTTCCTCTCTGATTCCGGCAGATTTATTCTGAAAATTATCAATAGCTTTATCCAGTTCCATTAAAATAGTTTTGATATCTTCACATTTATAGCTTCCTCTCTCTACAGGTTCCAACAAGCTATATTTATCAACGATGTCATCTTTAAATTTACTGTAATTGTAATCCGAAAAAATATCAGTTGTTTTACCAGTCTCACTTAAGTAGTCATAAAAACTTTTAACCGATTCAAGCTGCGACTCCATGGTCGATCTGGAATTAAGCTCGCCTTTATTATGATAATATCTGATACATTCCTCAACTATATTTATATTAATTCTGGCAGGCGCGTTTGATAGCTGTACCTCTGGCAAGCTTAAATAATTAACAAATTTATTGATATGATTTCGATAAACATGATTTTTGCTAAGTAGATCTTTACGTTCTTCAAAAAATTCATTTTTGAAGAAATATTCAGTATCAAGAATGTGCACATCCCATTGCTGGCAACGCGCCCCTGTTTCCCTTTTTCCCGTCCACTGTTTCCACGCCGCCTTTAGCAGTCCAATCCGCCGGATTTCCTCTTTCGCGTTCCAACTGCACCAACGCCTCCATCGCCTTCAACCCGCCTTGTGTCAAGTTAGTGACACGAACTTTTTGAAAAAATCTTACTCTTTAATATTATTATCGTCCATCAGAATTTGTTTTGTTTTTTCTACCAGCCTGTTTTGCTGCTTTAGCTGCCATTTTTACTGTTTTTAGGTAAGCGTCCTCAACCGGAGAAATTGTGGCTGCCTGATACTTTTGATATTCTTCTTTTGCTTTTTTCATTGCCTGAGCATGGCTTACTCTGCCACCATCACTGAGTATTTTTCTATTTCCTGACGATAATACCGAATCAAGCTGTTCAACATAATCATTCATGTACATTGGGCGATGTTCAATCGCATTAATTTCCGCCAAATCAAAATAACCAGATACCAAATTATTTAGTATCTTTAGTTCATCTTCCTTTAAATAATTCTTTGCAATTCCAATATCTTTAAGAGCAGGTAACTCTCCCGAAAAGGATGTCAATCCCATAAAAGGTTTTTGTGCATTAGCACGCTCAAAAACTATTTCTGCCGCAGTATGTCCATGTGCTGCAAAATGAAGCTTATTTTGTACTATTTTAAAAAAACGAATCGACTCCTCACTATGTGGGTCATAATCTACACTTGTGGCATATAAATCCAAAACCTGACGATAAAGCACTTTTTCCGAAGAACGAATATCACGAATACGGTCTAAAAGCTCTTTCCAATAATTCCCTCCACCACTGCCTTTAAGGCGTTCGTCATCCATCGTAAAGCCCTTAACCATGTATTCCTTTAAACGTTCTGTTGCCCATTTCCTGAATCTCGTTGCTATAAGAGACTTTATTCTATATCCCAAAGATATAATCATATCCAGATTATAATATGGTATCTCTCTTGTAACCTGCCTTGTTCCCTCCTGCCGAACCTGTCGGAAATTCCGACAGGTTGAGACTTCGTCTAATTCTCCTTCTGCAAAAATATGTTTTATGTGTTCTACAACATTTGTTCTCGACGTTTGAAACAGCTCTGCCATTTGTTGTTGGGAAAGCCAAACCGTTTCATCCCGTACAGTTACTTCAACATTGGTTAATCCGTCTTCTGACTGATAGATTAAAACTTCACCTTTATTTTCATCCACAGATTTATCTCTCCCTGTCTGCTCTATCTTCTTCAAAACTCATAATATAACTCTGCCATAACAATTTTATTATTTATAGTCTTTTTGAGTTCATCATCCTCTGTCAACAGACACCCTTGAATCAGTTTATCACTTGCACCTGTTATTTTTTTAATAACAGAATCACTTAACCCAGCCTTGAGAAGTTGTCCTATTCCATACTTGACAATGCTGGTTACACTTGTAACTTCTATCAAAGTCCCTAAATAGTCGGGAATTCCAGAAGAAGATGTTATCTCCCCCCATGGTTCTCCATTCCCATCCGTAAAAAGCAAGTCCTCATTGCTCTTTACTTTATTCTGAAAAACAAATTTCTGCACTTGCTGTAACTGCCTTAACAATTTGGGCGGCAAACGAAGTTCAAAACCATTTACTGTAATAAAACCTTTTCTCAATATATGCCATCATTCGTTTCATATATGAGTTTTCCCGCAGGCGGTTGAACGAAATTGCATCATATAATTCATGGTTTGCAATATCTGTAGTCTTTCGGATGTAGTTAAAAAACAATCCTACCACGGTGGCATACCGTTTAGCCTTTGTCTTGCTCTTATATCGCTGTATATCTTCCACATTATAAATCAGGCTCTGTAATATAAATTCAACGTCTATACCCTTAAGTAAAATACGGAGTGGTTCTCCCGACAAAGAATTTCCCCAATGTATTTCCAGATATTCGGTAAAATTCATTACATCACTTTTATAATCTGGATATTCTGTTACACCACTTTACAACTTTATAAGTAAGAACTCTGTTTCCAGTATAGATGTTTC
>OFGF01002035.1_pt1 | contig 11237 bp, 14 predicted proteins | sample 1521711 | NCBI WGS metagenome assembly OFGF01 (sample SAMEA3504092, study PRJEB24116) | mouse gut metagenome | biome: mouse gut; feature: mouse-associated habitat; material: faeces | place: Denmark | collected 2011
CAGAGCATATGCCAAAATAAAGTTAAACAAAGGGCCCGCCACAACGACGCTCATACGCGCCCAGACGGATTTACTGCCAAAAGAGCCTTCATTCTCGCTTTCGCCGTCTTCTCCTTCCATCATGCAGGCGCCGCCGAATGGCAAAAGTTTCACGGAATAAAACGTTTCCCCTTTCTGTACGCCAAACAGCGTCGGCCCAAGTCCCAGACAAAACTCATTGACTTTAATCCCATTCTTTTTCGCCAAAAGAAAATGGCCCAGCTCGTGGAATAAAATAATCAGACTGAAAATCAATATCGCTATGATAAATTTCAAACTACCACCTGCTCTCTATAAATTCATATACTGCCTGTTCTGTCTCCAAAATCTGCTCTACAGTAGGGTTTGGGACAAAAGAAATCCGGTCCAGACATGTCTCTATCATCTCCGTTATAGTAAGATATGCAATTTTCCGGCTTAAAAACAGCGCAACCGCTTTTTCATTCGCCGCATTATAGACTGTTGGCGCGTTGCCGCCCCTCTTTAACGCATCAAACGCCAAAGCAAGCCCGCGGAATGTCTGCATATCCGGCTGTTCAAACGTCAAACCGGAATGTTCAAAGAGATTTAGCCGCGTCCCGCTTAATGTACGGCGTTTCGGGTAATAAAGGGCATATTGAATCGGAATGCGCATATCCGGCGTTCCAAGCTGCGCAATGACTGCGCCGTCTTTAAATTCCACAGCGGAATGGAGAATGCTCTGCGGATGCACTGTCACCTGAATTTGCTCCGGCTTAACGTTAAACAGCCATTTCGCTTCTATGACCTCAAGCCCTTTATTGACTAACGTCGAAGAATCTATTGTAATCTTCTTTCCCATAGACCAGTTCGGGTGCTTTAAAGCATCCTCAAGCTGAACGTATCTAAGTTCTTCGGCTGTTTTTCCCCGAAACGGCCCGCCGGAAGCCGTCAGGATTATTTTTTGGATCGCATTTTCCGTTTCTCCCTGCAATGATTGGAAAATTGCGCTGTGTTCACTGTCAACGGGAAGAATCTGCGCATTATGCTCTTTAGCCAGCGGCATAATAATATGTCCCGCCGTCACAAGCGTCTCTTTATTGGCAAGCGCAATCTTCTTTCCCGACTGAATCGCCGCAATCGTCGGACGTATGCCAAGCATCCCGACAACCGCCGTCACTAAAGTCTCCGTCTCCGGCATTGCCGCCACTTCCAACAGCCCTTCCATGCCAGATACGATTTTAACGGAAAAATCCGCCGTCCTTATCCGCAGTTCCTTTGCCTTTTCTTCTTCCCAGATTGCCGCTATGCGGGGGCGAAACTCCCGTATCTGCCGTTCCAGCAAGGAAAGATTGCCTCCAGCGGCAACCGCCGTTACTTCAATGTCTTTTTGTTCCCTGACAATCTCTAATGTCTGGGAGCCGATGGAACCGGTCGACCCCAAAATCGCTATTTTTTTCATGTTATCCCTCGTTTGCTATTGCCCTAAATCAAATACGCGGCAAGATAATAAACAACCGGAGCCGTAAAAATGACGCTGTCAAATCTGTCTAAAATCCCGCCATGCCCCGGAATCAATGTCCCATAGTCTTTTATGCCATAATTCCGCTTTATGGCGGAAGCCGCTAAATCCCCAACCATCGAAATCAATGCCCCAACGCCGCCAATCACTGCGAAAATCAGCATTTCATTGAATTCAACCTGAATTTGCTCCTGAAATGCAAAACAATATAAAAACGTAAGAAGCATACTTCCGGCTATCCCGCCGGCTGCCCCTTCCACTGATTTTTTGGGGCTTAATTTCGGTGACATCTTATGCTTTCCAAATAAGACGCCGACACAATAAGCGCATGTGTCGCTTCCCCATGAACATAAAAAAATCAGCCAAACTATATAAGCGCCCTGCTCTAACATTCTGGTCTGATACACATAGGAAAGCATCGCCGCTGTATAAAAAACGCCAAAAAACGCCGCCAGCGCCTGTTCCGTCTTATACGCCGGATATGAAAACACATACACAGCCATCAGAAGCGTTAATAAGCCAATCACCAAAATCATCGGATCAGAAAAGAACTGCTCTCTTAAATTCAGATAAAAAACCACTGCCGCGGCATATCCCGCCACACCGATCACGCTCTTTTCTATTTGAAAGACACGATACAATTCATACAACCCAATCAAAGAAATAATAAGGAGAGACGCAAACAAAACATCTCCTCCCGTGATGATCAAAACAAGCGCAAGTATGACTAAAACAATTCCGCTGAGTAATCTTGTCTTAAACATTCGTTTCCTCTTTCTCGGAAATCCCGCCGTATCTTCTGTCTCTGGAACTATATGCTTCCACAGCGCGTTTTAATTCCATTTCTTTAAAATCCGGCCAAGGCGTTTCCGTAAAATAAAATTCACTGTAAGCGAGCTGCCAAAGCAAATAGTTGGATAAACGCTGTTCCCCGCTTGTACGGATTAACAAATCCGGATCGGGAATATCCGCAGTGTCGAGATAGGAAGAAAACTTTGTTTCATTCAAATCTTCTATTTCCAATTTTCCTTCTTTGCAGTCGGAATACATTTTTTTCATTGCGCGGATCATTTCGTCCCTGCTCCCATAATTAATGGCGATTTGCAGATTCAATCCCTGATATGCCGCAGATGCGGCTTCCAAATCCCTGATATTTTTTTGAAACTTTTCATCTAATCTTGAAATATCTCCAATGACGCGTACCCGCATATCATTTTTTTTCGCTGTCTTGATACAATTTTTTAAATAGGAATCCAAAAGCCGCATTAAAGCGGCAACTTCTTTGTTCGGCCTGTTCCAGTTTTCTGTAGAAAACGCATACAAGGTCAAATAACGGATTCCCATATCATGCGCCGCTTTTGCAACGACTTCCACATTCTTAGCCCCCATTGTGTGCCCGTAATTCCGCGGCATATTTTTTGATTTCGCCCATCTTCCATTTCCGTCCAATATAATTGCCACATGATTTGGAACCATAATTTTATACTCTCCTTTTCACATTATGGTGAAAATGGGGACACGCTTATGCAGTGCCCCCACAAATCATCATACAGTAAGAATTTCTTTTGTTTTTGAATCTACTGCTTTATCTATCTGCCCGATGTACTTATCCGTCATCTTCTGGGCTTCTTCTTCCAATCCTTTAATTTCATCTTTGGAAACGTCTTCTTTCGATAATTTCTTAAAAGAATCATTGGCGTCACGACGAATGTTGCGAACTGCGACTTTTGCCTGCTCTCCCTTTTTCTTGATGTCCTTTGCGAGCTCTTTTCTCCGTTCTTCCGTCAATTCAGGAAAGACAAGGCGAATCACTGCGCCATCGTTCGTCGGATTGATTCCTATCTCGGAAGTAAGAATCGCCCGTTCAATTTCCTTCACCATGGACTTTTCCCAAGGCTGGATTTGAATCATACGCGGTTCCGGCACACTGACATTCGCTACGGACTGAATTGGCGTCGGAGTTCCGTAATAGTCCACTTTCAATTTATCAAGCACATGCGGATTTGCCCGCCCAGCGCGGATCGCTCCAAACTCCTCCTCCAAATTGTGTAAGGATTTCTGCATCTTCGTATCAAATGGTTCTAGTCTCGCATCCATATTTTAGCCCTCCCTCATCAGACCGTAACTTTCGTTCCGTTAAAATCACCGGATATCGCTTTTATAATACTATTTTCTTCGTTCAATGCAAATACATACATTGGCATTTTATTTTCCATACACATAATGGAAGCAGTCATATCGACAACGGCAAGCTTCTCTGCAATCACTTCTTCAATGGAAATGCTGCCATAGCGTTTCGCATCCGGATTAACCTTTGGATCGCGGTCATACACGCCATCGACTGCTTTTGCTAAAAGAATCCCTTCCGCCTCAATTTCGACAGCGCGAAGGACGGTTGCCGTATCCGTTGAAAAATATGGATGTCCGGTTCCTCCTGCAAAAAACACAACCATATTATGTGCAAAATATTTATTCGCGCGGTCTTTTGAAAACAGCTTGGTCATCGCTCCACACTCAAAGGGTGTAAGCACCTGTGTCATCATGCCGGCTGAACGGAAAATTTCCGATACATATATACAGTTCATAACTGTCGCAAGCATCCCTATCTGATCTGCCTTTACCCGGTCAATATTCTCACTCGTGCGCCCACGCCAGAAATTGCCGCCTCCAATGACAATGCCAACCTCAACGCCCTTATTTAATAGTTCCTTTACCTGGAGGGCTACTTTTGCCACCGTAGACTCATCAAAACCTGTCTTCTTGTCACCGGCCAATGCTTCCCCGCTTAATTTCAATAAAACCCGCTTCATAGATTAGTTTCCTTTCTTTTCGTCAAACAGGCTCTGTACGTCAATATCTGCATAGGTCTGTGAACAGAAGCCCTCGATTACGGCACCGTTGTTAATCTGAACAGACCGTGACTTGATATTGCCCATAACAACTGCAGAAGTATCTACTACAACCGGGCCTTGTACGTCAATATCCCCTTTGATTGCCCCTGCGATGACTGCGGAAGACGCCGTAATATTGCCAATTACGACTGAACCGATGCCGATTTTAACCGTACCCGTACTGTTGACCTCGCCTTCCACTTTTGCAGCGTCCGCAAAAAACTCAGACGAATTGCTGTTGCCTTCTAAAATACCTGTAATTACAAGCTTGCCGTTACAAGTCACATTTCCTACAATCCTTCCGCGGATATCGACCGATCCGTCAGAAGCGATATCACCTTTAATATTTGTCCCTTCCGTAATCACTGTTACTTCGTCGGAAATCGCATCCGGGTTGACCCCAGTCACCTGCTTAGCAGGACCTGCCGCCATCATTTCATCGTTCATCCTCTTTCTATCCTCCATTGTCGTCCTCATATCCGCCCCTTTGGCGTCCCTTGCAAATTCCCGTTCAAAGCTCCGTGATGCCTTTTCGACAGGCGGGGCAGCCGGCTTTTCCGTAACCTGTTCTAATAATCCGTTTAATTTAGAAAGCTCGGAGCTGGTGTCCACGTCTTCCAAATCAAGCGTATTAACCAATAAATCGTCGTCACTGCCTAGGGTATCATCGTTTTCTGCGTAATCATCCTCCCCTGGAATCAGATCGTTGACTGCCTGGGAAAAATCATCTTTAAACTCCTTAAAAAAACCCATTTCATATCCTCCATTTTCTAAATATCTATTACAAAAATCTACTGTGGTTCCACACTTGCCGCCGCAATATGCTGGACTACAGTTGTGTCCTCATCTATAGGCAATATTTCAGCTCCCATACCCTGTAACGCTTCAATCATCGGCCCTAACGCCTTTATAGTAGACGCCTTTGTCTCCGCATCGTGCATAAGAACGATAGATGTCTTATATTTTACTACATCTGACAATACGTTTTCAACTAGCTTTTCCGGCGTATATGCCTGTGCAGTGGCATCACCGCTGGCTACATTCCAGTCGAAATAGGTAATGCCGCGCCCGTTTAAATAACGGATAAACTCCTTCATGTCCACGTCGCTAACCTGGTTGCTGCTGCCGCCGGGAAACCTGTAATACAAACATTCTTCCCCAGTTACCTCAAATAAATAATTTTGGATCTCGGAAAAATCACGCTCAAATGCGTCAACCGAGCTGTAAAGCGAACTATATTGGTGGGAATACGAATGCATTGCCAGCGTATGCCCCTCGTCTACAATCCGGCGGTACAAAGCCTTAGATTCCTCATCATCCTTGCCAACTACAAAAAACGTAGCTTTGATCCCGTGCTCCTTTAGCACATCCAGGATTTGGCCTGTGCTTGGGCTTGGCCCATCGTCAAAGGTCAGGTATACCTTATGTTCGTCTTCTTCCCCTGCCAGGTTCTCCTTCTGGTTCACCGCTTTTGCAACACCGTAATCCTCTGCGTCTGCCTGTGTACCCCCTTCCAAATCCAGATATGCGCTCTCTCCTGCATCTGCACCTGTCTGGTTAACATCTTCTTCTATCTGACGGCTGACGGTAAAGTTTTCCAGCAAAAACTGCAAATCCTTTTCCAGTACATGGACTTTATATAATAAAATACCACAGATGAACATTGAAACCACAAGCCATATGCTTATTATGCTGATCAATGCCATCTTAATCTGAGCAACCCGCCGACGCCTCTGGCGCTCCTGTTTTAGCCCTTTCGCAGAATTTTCTTCCATATATGACCTCCCCGGCCAGGATATTCAATACAATATTTCTTTTCCATTGTACCATATCTCGTTTCTTTTGCAAGAATTATTCTAAAATTTATTCAGCAGGCAAATTTTCTTCTGTCGTTGGAACCATCTCCTGTGCCTCTGAAGCTTCCGTCCCTTCAACCTCCTCATCTTCGCCATAATATTCCTCTTCCGAGACTTCCTGTATATTAGCATGTTCATATAAAAAGTCCACAGCTTTTCCCCTGATAAGCATTGATAAAATGGACGCCTTTCCATAATCCGCTGTAAATTCTTCCAGGGAATCGTATTCATATGCAACCGCCATCTCTTCTGCTTCTTTTGTATAGCTGGCAGCCGTCACCATAAAGCCTTCCTTTTCGGCAATTGCCTGTGAAACCAGTATCTCATTGACCATCTCAAGCGTTACACTGTCCAAATTCTCCTCACCCATAAAATCTTTGAGCAGCTCGTCAATCCCAACCCCAAACATGTCCGCATATTGCTGGTATTCTTCCATTGTGGAATTATAGCAGGCATCGTAAAGAGCCTGTGGGTATCCGTTAACCGTTGCATTGCTGACTGCCAAATCCAGCGCATCCTCCCCTGCTCCAGAAGCAGCTTCTTGCTGTGCGCTGGTAATCAGTTCTTCCCGCAAAGCCTGCTCATAGGCCTTTCTGCTGTCGTATTCAGTATTGGCAGCGACAAATTCGTCAGTATATTCTGGAACAGACACTTCGCTGATAGATTTTATTTGAACGGTGAATTCAGCTGTCTTGCCTGCCGTTTCTTCATAGAAATCTTCTGGAAATACCATACTAAAGGTAATAGCCTCCCCAATATTCTTCCCAATCAGGTTATTGTCAAACTCTTCGCCAAACAGCTCCTCTTCTCCAAGAATAAATTCATAATCCTCCGCTGTGCCGCCATCAAACTCTTCGCCGTCTATGAGCCCCTTAAAATCAATAGACAGGTAATCCCCAGCCTGTGCAGCACGTGTCACCTCATTGTATTCCGTACCGTCGCTAAGAAGATCTTCGATGCTTATCTGGACGTCTTCATCAGTCACGGTCGGAACTGGATATTTTACAGAAAGGCCTTTATATTCCCCTAAAGCCACATAATCGCTGGCCTTATAATCCAAAAACGCCTGTGTTTCTGTATCGGCAACTGCTTCACCAGAGCTCCCCCCAGAGCCGCCATTGCCGCCACAGCCTGCCAGGAAACACATTCCGGCTCCCAAAAACAAAGCTGCCGCATATCGTTTTTTCTTCATAAGTTATACCTCTTTCTTAAATGTTCTAAGTTGCATAGGCATAATATAACATACCTGTCAAACGAAAATCAATGGCTTTTTTGTCTTTCCCGTTCTTATTCTGCTATTTGTAGAATATAATTATGTTTTTCCCTGTCACTTTATGAAAAATTCCGCATACGTTATTGATATACCAAGAAAAGGAGATTGCCATATGAACACTTGCGGTCAGCCAAGATGCGGCAGGTCATCTTACCCTGCCACGGACACCTGCTCCAAAACCCCCTGGCACATGGACAATTATGCCCTTGCCATGGCATATGTGCCAATGCAGAAGTTTAAAAACCTCTATGAATTAGACGAGGGCTTACAGCATGGCACGATTTTTCCAGAATTAAATAAGCCCTTTATGGGAAGAAAAGGGGGGCGTCCGTGTTGAGACAGAATATGAATATGAACCAAAAACAGCTGCTCCAATGGCTAAACGAGGTAAGCTTTGCCGTAACGGAAATGGCGCTTTATCTGGATACACATCCAGACGACACAGACGCACATGCTTACTTTAAACATTTTAGTGAGGAGAGGAATAAGGCCATGGCCCTTTATTCCGCAAATTATGCGCCTCTGACACTAGATCTTATGCCAGACGCCGATCCATGTGACCAATGGAGCTGGGCAAGCGAGCCGTGGCCATGGGAAGGAGGGATTTGTTAATGTGGAATTATGAAAAACGGTTAGAATATCCAATTAATATTAAGGAAACAAACCCGCAGATTGCGAAGTTTATTATGAGCCAGTATGGTGGGCCGGACGGTGAAATTTCAGCCAGCCTGCGTTATCTGTCACAGCGGTATGCGATGCCTTACCGGGAGGTAATGGGTGTGTTAACAGATATCGGTAGAGAAGCCCCTGAAATGTTCCATCTCAGGGGCCCCAGCTTTTTTTAGCGGTTTACCCTGCGGACAGTTTACGCTTTTTGCAACCGTGTAGCTCCATTTGAGGGGGAGCAGGTTCAAATACACGTCAATATGGTCTTTATCATTCACAACCATTTTATCTAAGATTTCTTTGTAAAAATCATCTTCATATTCCACGCCGTTTATAAGTTCATTCATCGCTTCTGTAATTTCAGCGACAAGCTCTTGCTGTTTTTCAATCATCTCCCTTTGTTTGTCTATGCTATCTATCACGGATTGCAGTTCGGCAATCTCATTCTCACATTTTGCTCTTGCTGCTGAAAATTCATCTCTGGTAATATCGCCAGATGTATAAAGGTCAATGAGGTTTGTGCGTTTTTGTTCTATGGCTTTTATCTGTGACTTTAGTTTCTCACTGTCTGTACCTGCGGTATCCATTGCGATAATAGACTTGATAATAGCAAGCAAATTGTTAGTGATTTTCTCCTTATCATACTTTAAGCTGCTCGTGACAAGGTACATGATGTGGGTTGCATCTTCGTTGCGTATGCTAAGTCCACTGCATCCAACTTGATTCCCTGCTTTGTCCACATGAAGGCTTCCATGCCTTGCAGCTTCAAGACACCGCCACGCCTTATAGCGGCTTCCATTTTTTCGGGTTTTATATCTCGCCACATAACTTGAACCGCAGCATCCGCACTTGATTTTCCCAGAAAATGGATAGCGGTTGCTGTGCTTTGATTTCCCCTGTTGCGAAAGTGATTTTTCATCCAAGATGCGATTCGCTTTTTCAAACAGCTCACGGGAAATAATTGGCTCATGGTGGTCTTTGATAATCACAAATTCCTCCTGTCCGAGGTTTACTTTCTTTTCATGCGAGAGAAAGTCTGGCGTATAGGTTTTTTTCTGAACTAAATCACCGCAGTATTTTTCATTGCGGATAACACGGAGAATCACTGTGTTTTGCCATTCTTTTACCCGCATGGGCTTAATGCCCTCCTCCCGAAGTTCACGGGCAATCACATGAGTTCCTTTCCCCTCATCTACAAACTTTTGGAAGATAAGACGGACAATTTTTGCCCCATCCTCATTAATATACATTTTGCCATCTTTCACATCGTAGCCAAGCATACTGCGCCCAAACACAACTCCCTGCTCCATCTGGCGTTTCTGCCCCCATTTCACACGCTCGGAAGTCTTACGGCTTTCCTCCTGTGCAATCGAGGACATAATGGCAAGGCGAAGCTCGGCATCGCCGTCTAAAGTGTTGATGTTATCATTCATAAAGATAACACCCACACCGTGCTTTTTGAGGTCACGGGTATAGAATATACTATCAAGGGTATTTCTCGCAAAACGGGAGATTTCTTTTGTTACAATCAAATCAAAATCACCGTTTTTCGCACACGCAATCATGCGGTTAAATTCTTTCCTTTTTTTCGTATTCGTACCAGAGATGCCTTCATCTGCGAACACTTCGTAAAGCTCCCAATCGGGATTACGTTCTATATATTGTCTGAAATAACGCTGCTGGCTTTCAAATGAATTTGCCTGGTCTTCGTTGTCCGTAGACACACGGCAGTATGCGGCAACCTTTCTCTTTGTGTGCTGTATCTTCCTTTCTTGATTTAGGGTTTCGTATTTATCTATTGACATAAGAATATCTCCTTTCCCGACAATCCCTTGCCGTATTTTCAGTATAGTTAATTGAAAATGGTATGTCGAATGTGCAAATTTGTAATTCTCACACTTGACTATGTAAAAACGTCAAGCGGTTATGCCTGACGTTGCTTTTTTCTAATTTAGACGATATTGTTTTTCAAGCTCAAGCAAACAGCGTTCCCGCTGTGATGCGGTCAACAGATTCCGTTTTTCTAATGATAAAAGGATTGACCTTTGAAAATTCATAAGAAATGCTGCGTGTTCCTGCTCATTCAATTCTGGAACAGGCTCGCCAACATATCTAAATTCTCTATGCTTCAACAGGCAACACCTCCCTCATTCTCAATGTATGAGCGAATGATTGTACCATATAACGAGGGGGCTAATCCTTTTTTTGAACGCTGTCATCATGCAGCGGACAACATTCATGAGCAGGTAAAGAAGCCGAGAGCCTGCCCTGCCTCATCGGGCATTGCGAATATCCGTTTAAACCAATACTAATTGCCAACGCTTTGTCCATTGCAGGAAGAAAACGCCTGTCAAGAGTTCCCATATATTCCCGCAAACGTCGCTTATCAATCGTCCGTATCTGTTCAAGCAGGATGATAGAGTCCCTGTCAAGCCCCTCAACATCCTTTACTTCGGTATGTGTCGGTAATTTTGCCTTTGTCTGTGTTTTACCTGTTATGGCAGCGATAATGACTGTCGGGCTGTGGCTATTTCCTATATCATTAGAAATGATAAGTACGGGTCGTATGCCGCCCTGCTCCGAACCGACAACGGGATTAAGCTCTGCGTAGTAGATGTCACCACGCCTAATTGTCCTTTCCATATTCTTTAGAACCTCCTATCTGAATTTAGGCAGAAATACCCTGCCTATGTAACAGCCAGACACAAGGAAGTATTTAAAGTCGGAAGCACATAAAACAAGCCCTGTTCCGATAGACCGCCCTGCATCTGGCATTATGATAAAAGGCATTTTCTATTTGTCCCCGACACCCCGAAAATGCTGATGCGTGATAACGCAAAGGGAAGTCACCAAACGGTCAGCAGCGAACTGACGCCACGGGAATTGCACCCCAACTGTCGGTCTGACAGAGCCGCCCCCATTGCCTGCGGCGGATTGGTTACCGCTCGGACTGTGGCTGGACGGGAGTATCATTGTCCTCTTTGTGTGTCTTGGCGAAATCGGGAGCTGCCCGATATTTTGAGTCGGTAATT
>OFGF01002042.1_pt1 | contig 11207 bp, 9 predicted proteins | sample 1521711 | NCBI WGS metagenome assembly OFGF01 (sample SAMEA3504092, study PRJEB24116) | mouse gut metagenome | biome: mouse gut; feature: mouse-associated habitat; material: faeces | place: Denmark | collected 2011
GACGCTCATAACGAATCCGGAACAGTCCGCGCCGTTGGTCAGGCTGGTACCGCCGTATACATACGGATTTCCTACGAACTGCATCGCGAACTTCACGACATCGGATCCCGAACTGCCGGTAGGATTCTGATAGGTCTTACCGCCGTCCGTGGTCTGACTGGAAGAGGATGCCTTATTGGAAGCCATCTTCTTATTCGCCGCTTCCTGCGCCGCTCTTCTGGCCGCTTCTTCTTTCTCCAGCCTTGCCCGCTCTTCTTCGATGGACTCAGCCTTCACAAACTCTGTAGATAAGGTAACGTACTCGTTGGAAACATACCCGTCACCTTCCTCGATATTAACCTTGACCCAGCCGTCCAGCTCTTCTGTGACGATCAGCTCATCCTCGATGGGCACCAGACCGAGCACTGTCTCTTCCAGACCGGGCTGTTCACGTACTTTAAGGGTGGTCGTCGTAACCGTTGCGATACGCGTACCTACTTCCTTCGCATAATCCACAGCCTCATCGCCGGTCACGCAGTATTCTCCTTTCACGTAGCCTTCCACGGAACCGGATTTGATCTTATACCAGCCGTTCTCTTCTTCAATGAAATTACCGACTGACTTATTGTACAGCTTACCTACGATATTGCCTTCCTCACTGGGCAGATCACGAACATTCACGTAATCGTTGACTCTGGCGATGACCAGCTTCTTAAAGCCTTCCTCTTCCTCGGTCAATCCAGTGTTCTCTTTCAGGTCTCTCGTATACCCTTCACTGACAACGACCGTATCTTCGATCTTCCTCGAATGTGCGGCGCTGACCTTGTTGTCGGTGCTCGCCATATCCGCAAACCCGCCGACCTGCACACTGCCCACACTCGCACCGTCCGTGCCCGCATTCCTGGCAGCTTCCTTCTCGGATTCCTCCTGCAAACTGGAGAGCGCCGTGGTCTTCTCCTGATCCTGCATCGAAAAATCTATACCTGCCGACGGCAGAACTGAACTGACACTGCCAACGGCCCACGCGTCCATCCCCATACCGGAAAAAGCCAGAACCGCCGTTATTGCACATGCTGCTATTCTTACATTCTTCATCTTCATAGATTACTCCTGTTAATTATCATCTCATTTGTTACAATCATTTGTTACAAAATTGTTACATCTGGGAATAATATAACACCGGAGAATCTATTTGTCAACCACAGCATATTCTAAAAATAAATGCATATATACGCCAGACATTGTGCTTTTATGCCATTTCACAAATAATTTACATTTATTACAAATATTAAATTTGTTACAAATTTAAATATTTCTCTACGGATGCCACCGCACATGCCCCGTCCGCCGCCGCCGTGATGATCTGCCGTACCTGCTTGGTGCGGATGTCGCCCGCTGCAAAGATTCCGGGCACTTTGGTGGCACAGTCCTCTCCTGCCAGAACGTACCCTTTCTCATCACAGGGAACCGCCGCGCGGAACGCTTCTGTATTCGGATGCATCCCCACTGCGATGAAAACACCATCTACAGGCAGTTCTTCCTCTGTTTCATCCATAACACTGCGCAGTGTTACCTTTTCCACCAGATCCGCCCCCTGGACAGCGGCAAGCGTCCTGTTCCAGAGAATCTCTGCGTTCTCACAGGACATAAGTTTCTGCTGCAGGCTCTTCGCGGCCCGCAGGCTGTCCCTGCGATGGATAAGCCACACCTTCCTGCACATCCGCGCCAGATAGATGGCGTCTTCCACCGCCACGTCACCGCCGCCCACCACTGCCACGTCTTTGCCTCTGAAAAAAGCGCCGTCGCAGGTGGCACAGTAGGAAACGCCTCTGCCCTTATATGCCTCCTCGCCCGGTGCATCCAAAGAAGCGTGCTCCGCACCTGTGGCCAAAATCAGCGTCCGCGCTTCATAGCCCGTCCCGTCCGCCGTCTCCACCACCTTGCTCTGTCCACGGTCAGTAATCCCTGTGACCGTCGCAGTCCTGCATTCTACGCCCATACTGTCCATATGCTCCCTGAACTTCATCCCCATATCAAACCCGGTGATACTGGGCATCCCCAGATAGTTGTCCACCTCATAGGTATTTAAGATCTGGCCGCCGCTCATAGGCTTTTCTTCCAGAACCAGCAGGTGCAGGCCCGCACGGACACCGTAAACTGCCGCCGACATGCCCGCCGGCCCGGAACCGATAATGATCAAATCATACATAGTATTGTGCTGTTGCTGCTCCACCCAGGGCCATACACTCTCTGTGCCTGCCGGAACAGCTCTCCTTTCCAAGATTTACCTGATAAACCGCTTTGCATTTCGGGCGGTTTATTCTATAATCTAATGTAACAGTCCATAAGTACCGGACCAATACCTGAAAACTTCTAAGAAATATTATAACACAGAACGGGACGCAAAAAACACCTTCCATAAAATTATAAAGAGTATAAAAGTTATTAAATAATAGAGTAACATAACATAAAACCTACACAAAACCTAAAGTATAAAACGAAAAACGGAGAATGCATATGCTCATGGAAAAATATGCTCTGATAACCGGCGCTTCCCGCGGCATCGGCCGCGCCATCGCCCAAAGACTGGCCGCCGAAGGCTTCCACCTCTATCTTACCTGCCGACAGTCTATAGAACAATTAACGACCCTCTCAGACGCTCTCACAAAACAGTACGGCATTTCCTGTATGCCTTTTGCTGCAGATATGGGAAATCCTGACGAAGTCGCACGAATCTTTGCGCAGATTCCTTCATTGAGTGTACTGGTCAACAACGCCGGCATCTCATATATCGGACTGCTGCACGAGATGTCCGTCGCCGACTGGCAAAGTGTGATGCACACGAATCTGGACGCGGTCTTCTATACAAGCCGCCTGGCAATTCCCCTGATGCTGCGGGAACACCATGGCAAGATCATCAATATCTCTTCCGTATGGGGCAATGTAGGCGCCTCCATGGAAGCAGCCTACTCTGCTTCCAAAGGCGGCGTCAACAGTTTCTCCCGCGCACTGGCCAAAGAGCTGGCCCCCAGCGGCATTCAGGTCAACGCCATCGCATGCGGTGTGATCGATACGGATATGAACAGCTGTTTCTCCGCAGAAGATATGGAGATGCTGCAGCAGGAAATACCTGCTGACCGTATTGGTCAAGCATCAGAAGTGGCACAGATGGTGGTTTCGCTGCTCAACGCTCCCGATTATCTGACCGGACAGGTCATTGGGCTGGACGGGGGGTGGATATAGAGCAAGCGACATCCTACGGATTACACTTCTTACACGGATCGCTGTAGCCCGCCGCCACTGCCTCCTCTCTGGTGCCAAACAGTGCCTGGTTTTTCTCCATCGGAAGATAGCTGCAGCTTGCTTTATGCAGCTTGCCGTTGTTCTTATTGCCGATGTAGCTGCCGGAGACCGGCGCCTCCCCGGCCGGAACCTGTGTACCGGCAGTCTCCTGCTTGATACTCTCCTGAGCCTGCTGCGTATTGCCGGCCGCTTCGCCGCCCGAAGCTTCCGCTGTCACGGCGCTGTTTCCGGTATTTCCCGCCGCGCTGCTGCCTGTGGAAGAACCGCCCGTCGGCTCACCCGCTTTCCAGCTCTCGGACGGCGCGCTGTTCCATGTGATCTGACTGCCGTCGGAAACTGCCACGATCGTACCCTGTTCGTCGCTTCTGAATACGTCCACGCCCATGGCGCGCAGATTGTTGAGCGTCTCCGCATGAGGATGGCCATAACTGTTGTCTTCTCCGCAGCTGATCCCCGCAAAAGCGGGATCCACGGCCTTTAAGAATTTCTGTGACGACGAAGAGCGGCTGCCGTGATGCCCGACTTTCAGCACATCCGCCTCCACATCAGCGCCTCCACTCAGGATATCGGCCTCCGCCTCCGCCTCGGCATCTCCCATAAAAAGGAAGCTGTTCTCCCCGTGCTCGACTTTCAGCACGATGGAATTGTTGTTGGCATCCTCATAGCTTTCTTCCGGCCCCAAAACCGTGCACACGGCGTCACCAAGCTTAAAACTGTCCCCCGGCTCCGGCACAGTGTTCCGATAGCCCTTCTGCTTCATGGTATCCACTACATCCCGGTAGGTCGCCGTATTCTTGGATACATCCGGCATCATCACCGTCCCGCAGTCGAACTTATAAAGAATCACATCCAGACCGCCGATATGATCCGCATCCGGATGGGTGCCGACAGCATATTTCAGCTTCGTCACACCCTGCTTCTTGAGATAATTCTGAATCTTCGTACCCTGGTTGTTATCCCCGGCGTCAATCAGCATAGATTCGCCGTCGCACGATACCAGGACGCAGTCTCCCTGACCCACATCCAGATAGTGAACCGTCATCTCCGATACCGCAGCCTTTTCTTTTTGTCCGGCTGCCTGCACACAGGATGCCCCGGAATCGCTCCCCAGAAGCGGAACGCTGATCATGGCCATCAGCAAAAATGCCGACAGCTTCCGTAAAAGATTCCTGCCTTTTTTCATCATGAAACCTCCCTGCTCTTTTTCTGTATTCTGTTTTTATTCAGGATAAATTGAGAAATTGATATACACTATTTTACACAGTCACAGAATAAATGGCAAGCCGCTTTACACACTGGACGGCTTTTGTTATACTCTGTTTATAGAGAAGTTGACAACAAAGTATCCTGTCCTCAGGCAAGTATACAGAAAGCAGGTGATCTTATGCCAAATAATGAAAAAGAGTTGAACTGTTATCTCCTTGACCAGTTGGAATTGATCGAACGCCTTGAACTTGTGGCTCAAAACGGTGATAACGAAGCCGTACTGAAACAGTTGATGCTCGAAAAGAAATTCGTAGAGCGAAAGTTATACCAGAAGTCTCCTTTAACTGACACTCCTTAGCAAATCAAAACCCAGGTTCAAAAAATGCGCCCTCAGGCGCACCCCAAACAAAGATCAAGGACATCGGAGCACACATTCCCGTCTGCTCCAATGTCCTTTTCTATTGTCACGTCGCGATCGCATTCCCCGTGTACAGCTGATAATATTTCCCCTGTTCTTCGATCAGCTGGTCGTGGGTGCCGCGCTCAATGATTCTGCCCTGTTCCAGTACCATGATGCAGTCGGAGTTCTTGACCGTAGAAAGCCGGTGGGCGATCACGAAAGTGGTCCTGCCCTTCATCAGCTTATCCATGCCGTCCTGCACGATGCGCTCCGTTCTGGTATCAATGGAACTGGTGGCCTCATCCAGGATCAGCACCGGCGGATCGGCAATGGCCGCCCTGGCGATGGCCAGCAGCTGTCTCTGACCCTGACTCAAATTGGCCCCGTCGCCGGTCAGCACCGTATCATACCCCTCCGGCAGATGTCTGATAAAACCGTCCGCATTGGCCAGCTTCGCTGCCGCAATAACCTCTTCATCCGAAGCATCCAGCTTTCCGTAACGGATATTCTCCATAACAGTGCCTGTGAAAAGATGAGTATCCTGCAGCACGATACCAAGAGAACGCCGCAAATCCGCCTTTTTGATCTTATTTACATTAATACCGTCATACCGGATCTTACCATCCTGGATATCGTAAAAGCGATTGATCAGATTGGTTATGGTTGTCTTGCCGGCTCCGGTAGATCCTACGAACGCAATCTTCTGGCCGGGCGTGGCAAAAAGCTCCACATCATGCAGCACGATCTTCTCGTCATTATATCCAAAATCCACCCCGTCAAACACTACGTCGCCTTTCAGCTCCACATAATCTACGGAATGATCCGCCTGATGCTCATGCCGCCATGCCCATCGGCCGGTACGGGATTCACTCTCTGCCAATTTGCCATTTTCCTCTTTCACATGAACTAACGTCACATATCCATTGTCTGTCTCCGGCTCTTCGTCCATCATCTTGAAAATACGCTCCGCGCCTGCCATCGCCATCACAATGGAATTCAGCTGCTGGCTGACCTGATTGATGGGGCCATTGAAGCTCCTGTTAAAAGTCAGGAAACTGGCCAGTGCCCCCAGCGTCAGACCGGAAATCCCGGAGAGTGCCAGTGCACCGCCCACAATGGCGCAGACCACATAACTCACATTGCCCAGCTGCATATTCACCGGCCCCACGATATTGACCAGATAATTGGCCCTGTCCGCGCTGTGATACAGATTGTCATTCAGTTCCTCGAATTTCCGGATATTTTCCTCTTCATGACAGAAGACCTTTACCACCTTCTGTCCTTCCATCATTTCCTCAATAAATCCATTCACTTTCCCGATATCCCTCTGCTGCTGCAGGAAATACCGGCTGCTTAATCCAGCCGTCCTGGCCGTCACTACAAGCATCACCGCCACCATCACCAGCGTTACGATGGTCAGAGGCACACTTAAGATGACCATGCTGATCAGTACGCTGACAATTGTGATCGCGCTGTTAAATACCTGCGGCATACTCTGGCTGACCATCTGTCTGATCGTATCCGTATCATTCGTATAGACCGACATGATATCCCCATGGGAATGGGTATCAAAATACCTGACAGGCAGTGTCTCCATATGAGAAAACAGATCGTTCCGCAGATTCCGCAGAACCCCCTGCGTTACGTTGATCATCATACGATTGTAGATATAAGCCGCTGCCACTCCGATCAGGTACAATCCTGCTACCCGCATGATCGCCTCTGCAAGCGGTCCGAAATCCGGCTCCTGCGTCGTCAGCATCGGCTGAATGTAATCGTCAATCAGACTCTGAATAAACATCGTTCCCTGCACATTTGCCAGCACGCTGACAAAGATCAGCACGGCAACGATGACCAGGTGCAGCCCATAGCTTTTTGCCACATATTTCATCAGACGCTTAAAAACTTTCCCCGGATTTTCTATTTTTCTGCCTCTCGGCATTCCACCTCTCATTGGTCCCGGCATACTTTACCTCTTTTCCGCGCTGTCTTATCTTTGCAGCGCTTCTATATTTCTACTTCCTCCGCCTATTTCTTTTCGTCAAAATCTCCGCCGCCGCTGGTCTGAGACTCATACACCTCACGATAGATCTCATTGTCGCGGAGCAGTTCCTCGTGAGTTCCGTAACCGTCTATCCGCCCCTCTTCCATGACGATGATGTGGTCTGCATGCTGCACACTGGATACACGCTGCGCAATGATCAGTTTTGTCGTCTCCGGAATCTCCTCCGCAAAAGCTTTGCGTATCTTCGCATCCGTGGCCGTGTCCACAGCGCTGGTGCTGTCATCCAGAATCAGCACTTTCGGCTTTTTGAGCAGTGCCCGGGCGATACACAGCCTTTGCTTCTGTCCCCCGGATACATTGGAACCGCCCTGTTCTATGTAAGTATGATAGCCATCCGGCATCTTCTCCACGAATTCATCCGCGCAGGCAAGCCTGCACACCCGCCTGCACTCTTCTTCCGAAGCATCGGCATCTCCCCAGCGAAGATTCTCCAGAATCGTCCCGGAAAAAAGCACGTTCTTCTGCAGCACCACAGATACCTGATTCCGCAGGCTTTCCATATCATACTCCCGTACATCATGGCCTCCCACGAGCACCATACCCGAAGTCACATCATACAGCCTGCTGATCAGATTGACCAGACTGGTCTTTGAGCTGCCTGTTCCGCCAAGAATCCCGACCGTCTCGCCTGCCCTGATTTTCAGATTAATATCATGCAGGATCGCCTTACTGTCATCTTTATAATAGGAAAAGTTCACCCCCTGGAACTCTATGCTTCCATTGGGCACATCATAAATGGGATCCGCCGGATTCGTCAGATCGCTCTTTTCATTCAGAACCTCACTGATGCGTCTTGCGCTGGCAATACTCATACTCATCATAACGAAGATCATCGCCACCATCATCAGGCTCATCAGAATGTTCATGCAGTACGCCATCAGACTCATCAGCTCTCCTGTCGTCAACTCACTCTGTACGATCATTCTCGCTCCCATCCAGCTGATCAGCAGGATACAGGTATAGACGGTAAACTGCATGACCGGCATATTAAGGACAACATTCTTCTCCGCTTTCAGGAAGATATCATAGATCGCCTGGCTTGCCTTCTTTAACTTGGAAGTCTCATAGTCCTCTCTGACATATGCCTTAACCACACGGATCGCACTGACATTCTCCTGTACGGAAGCATTCAGTTCGTCGTATTTCGGAAATGCCATCTGGAAATACTTCATTGCTCTCTTAATAATGAAGAAAAGAATACATGCCAGTATAACAAGCGCCACCAAATATACGGTCGCCAGTCTGGCATTGATCATATAAGCCATCGACATTGCACAGACCATACTGATCGGAGCACGGAAGCAGATGCGCAGAAGCATCTGGTATGCCATCTGAATATTTGTCACGTCCGTAGTCAGTCTGGTCACCAGTCCTGCCGTACTGAATTTATCCAGATTGGAAAAGGAAAACGTCTGGATATTATCAAACATCGCCTTCCTCAAATTCCGTGCAAAGCCTGTCGAAGCCGTGGCTCCAAACTTTCCTCCCATAATACCGCAGACCAGCCCGCACAATGCCGCCCCGATCATAAAAACTCCCACAAGATAGATATGCCGCATATCTCCCGCTTCCACACCGTCATCTATGATCGATGCCATCATGAGCGGAATCAGCATCTCAAAAACCACCTCCAGAATCATAAAAACCGGCGTCAGAATGGAGGCCTTCTTAAAATCCTTTATCTGCGCCGCCAATGTTTTGATCATAAACAGTCCCATGCTCCCTTCTATTAAGATTCCATTGCTTCTGCCCTGCAAAATCTCAGATCTATGCAGCGAATACCCTGTATCCCGGTATTCTCAACAATCTCCTCACACTATTATTCATCAAATAAAAATTATTGTCAAAGGCTTCACAAAATTTTCACAGTCCTTTACAGGAATTTTAGATTTTCAATATTCTTTTGTTAAAATGGGAATTGCAATTCTTTCCGGTCAGTGCTAATATTAGAAATTGTTAACGATATGTCTCTGCAAAAGAGGATTCCTGCATGACATTAAGGTCAGCATGGACCTTATAGAAACGGGACATGCCACCAACAACAGAGAGGAGAATTATTCATGAAAAAGAAAGTTTTAGCACTGATCCTTTCTTCTGTTATGGCTTTTTCTTTATTTGGCTGCGGCAACAGTGACGCCCAGTCTTCTACGAATGAAGCACCGGCAGAAGATACAACCGAGAGCACTGACGAACAGGAGGCTGCGTCTGCAGAAACTCCCGAAGCAGATGCGGAAAGCACCGATGAGACCGCGGAAGCAGATGCAGCGGAAGCAACCGGCGACGCAGCATTAAAGATCGCCATTGTCAGCAGTCCTTCCGGCGTGGATGACGGTTCTTTCAACGAGGATAACTACAACGGTATCCTGACTTTCATTGAAAGCCACCCTGACTGCACCGTTACCCCGGTACAGGAGACAACAGGCGACGTTACGGCAGGCAGCCGTACAGGCAGTTGCAGATATCGTCGCTGATTATGACGTAATCGTATGCTGCGGTTTCCAGTTTGCCGGCATCGCTACCATCGCACAGGAGAATCCTGACGTTGATTTCGTTCTGGTGGATTCTTTCCCGTCCGATGCTGAAGGCAATGAAGTAACCGTAGACAATATCTACGCTATGCAGTTTGCCGAGCAGGAATCCGGTTTCTTCGCAGGTATGGCAGCCGCTCTTGAGACAAAGTCGAACAAGGTAGCCGTTGTCAACGGAATTGCTTATCCTTCCAACGTAAATTACCAGTACGGTTTCGAATGCGGTGTAAAATATGTCAATGAGACAGAAGGTACTGACGTGGAGATCGTAGAACTTGCTTCCTATGCAGGCACAGATGTGACAGGCGCTGACGTGGGCGGCAACTACATCGGTTCTTTCGCTGACGAGGCAACCGGTAAAGTAGTCGGCAACGCACTGATCGCTGAGGGCGTAGACATCGTCTTCGTAGCAGCCGGCGCTTCCGGCAACGGTGTTCTGACTGCAGTCAAAGAGGCGGAAGGCGTTTCCTTCATCGGCTGTGACGTAGACCAGTATGACGACGGCGCCAACGGAGATGCCAATGTCGTATTAACTTCCGCACTGAAAGTTATGCACCTGAATGTAGAACGTTCACTCAATTCCGTTGTAGACGGCAGCTTCAAGGGCGCGAACGTGGTACTGCAGGCTGATACAGACTCTACAGGTTATGTGAAAGAAGACGGCAGATGCCAGCTGTCCGCTGAAACGATCTCCAAGATCGACGCTGCTTATGAGCAGGTGAAGGGCGGCACGATCGTTCCGGCTGCTAACTTTAACGGCGTAACACCAGAAGATTTTACCTGGTAGGTGATTTAGCTGCTTTGCAGCTAAATCAATTTCGCTACATTTGTGTGATATTCAGCTGCTTCGCAGTTAAATCGGCAGAAATTATCCATAATATTTTGAAAAATACAGGGGCTGCAAGGGAATTTTCTCTTGCGGCCTTTTTTATTTTGCCGTATTCTATTATTAGAAATAATTCCGGAAGAATCGGCTTACATCGATTCTTTGAGACGAACTTAAAGCGAGGTAGGCGCATGTCAGATTACATTATTGAAATGAATCACATCACGAAGCGTTTTCCTGGTATCGTGGCGAACGATGACGTTTCGATCCAGATCCGAAAGGGTGAGATCTACGCGCTTCTTGGAGAAAACGGAGCCGGGAAGTCTACACTGATGAGTATGCTCTTCGGCATGTATGAACCTGACGAAGGTGAGATCATCATTCGCGGTGATAAAGTTAAAATCCAGTCACCCAACCACGCAACAAAACTGAATATCGGCATGGTACACCAGCATTTCAAGCTGGTAAGCAACTACACGATTGCGGAAAATATCATTATGGGAATGGAACCGTTGAAGAAAACGCTGGGACTTTTTCCTGCCGTAGACTTAAAGAAGGCCAACCAGGATATCCTGGAGCTTTCCCGCAAATTCGGGCTGGAAGTGGATCCCACCAAAGTGATCGAGCAGATCAACGTCTCCATGCAGCAGCGTGTTGAGATTCTCAAGATGCTTTACAGAGAAGCGGAAATCCTGATCTTTGATGAACCCACCGCCGTGCTGACACCCCAGGAGATCGAATTTCTTCTGGAGATCATCCGCAGTCTGCAAAGCGACGGCAAGACCATCATCCTGATCACCCATAAGCTGGAGGAGATCAAGAAGATCGCAGACCGCTGCGCTATCCTTTGCCGCGGCAGACTGATTGATGTGCTGGACGTAGCCACGACGGACACAAAGA
>OFGF01002046.1_pt1 | contig 11170 bp, 10 predicted proteins | sample 1521711 | NCBI WGS metagenome assembly OFGF01 (sample SAMEA3504092, study PRJEB24116) | mouse gut metagenome | biome: mouse gut; feature: mouse-associated habitat; material: faeces | place: Denmark | collected 2011
CAGCCTCTGCGGCAGCAGCCATGGCCGTTTTGTCACCGGCTTTCATCGCGGTGTCGTAATCGCGCAAAGCCTGCTGGGCCTGCCTGCCACGTGCAATCCTCTCGGCATAACCTACCGTGTTGACCGTGTCGCCCTCAGAATTCACCGACACCCCGTCGATTAGGTCGTTGATGCCCGGCACAAAACTTCCGGCATCATGGTTGGCCAAAACAGACAGACCTTTGGGAATGGTGATTTCGCCAAGAATGGCCGGTTGGTCGTCGGTTCGTTCTTTCGAAGGGTTGATAATTCCGAAGGCAACAAGCCCCTGGCCGGTAGAGCCGTTGTAAAGCCCTTCCATAGCGGCAAGCTTCATGGGCTGCTTTTCGGCAACCTGCACAGCGGAGCCGTCGCCGGTCCATATGGTAAGCACGATGCCTGCCAGCCCGACCCACGACGCTATCTTTATGGAATCCTTGGCAAACCCGACATTGCTTTTCTTAAGGAGGAACCAGCAGCTGACACCGACCACGAACGCCGCGCCGAGCACCCACCCGGAAAGAACGGTGTGGAAAAACTTGTTGACAGCCACAGGCGAAAGGGCCACGTCGGCAAATGATACCATCACATTACGCATCTGGGCCGGATCGAACTCCATCCCGACAGGATACTGCATCCATGCGTTGGCAACCAATATCCAGTAGGCCGACAGGCATATACCTATAGCCGTGAGCCATGTGGCGGCAAGATGGAACCCGGGGCTGACCCTGTTCCACCCGAAAAACATCACGGCGATAAAGGTCGATTCCAGGAAAAACGCCACAATGCCCTCGATAGCCAAAGGTGCGCCGAAAATGTCGCCGACGAACCACGAATAGTTCGACCAGTTGGTGCCGAACTCGAATTCAAGGATTAACCCCGTGGCAACCCCGCATGCGAAATTGATGCCGAAAAGCAGCATCCAGAACTTGGCCATGCGCTTCCACCGCTCGTTGCGGGTGCGCAGCCACAAGGTTTCCATTATCCCCACAATGAGCGAAAGCCCGATTGAAAGGGGCACGAAAAGCCAGTGAACGATAGCCGTGAGGGCAAACTGCCCCCGCGACCAATCAACGGTACTCAATAATTCATCCATTTGCCATTATTTTAATAATAAGTTGAACGTCGGTTGTTATCCATGGCACCTAGTCAGCCGGGGCCGCAAGGGCGCTACGCACTGCCTGGGCGCGGTCAGCATCATTATCATACCCCTCCTGCAGGATGTCGGGAAAGAAAAACAGCCTGAAAACCAGGAAAAGGATAGCCAGCTTCACAAGTATCAGCGCCCACAGACGGCGCCCGACGGTCATCCCCCTGAAACCGTCGACATACATCGACACTACCCTGCCGAAAAAAGAATCTTTACCCATCAGCAACGTTTTTTGGTTTGCAAAGTCGGGTTATATGAACTAACTTTGCCTTAAAATTCACGGATAAAACGTATCCGGCAAATTTAAATACTTTTTTCAACACTACAAATTTATCCTAACTTAAGTTCGGGGAAATAGTGTTATTCCGCATACCGCAGTGTGACGCGGAGTCACAAAATATCACCGTTCCCCGGCCTGACGAAAACCTATCAAGCAAAATGGCAAGCTGGTTTGAATGTAAAATCCGATACGACAAAGCCCAGGAAAACGGGGCCATCAAAAAAGTGACAGAACCCTACCTGGTCGACGCCCTCAGCTTCACCGAAGCCGAAGCACGCATTATCGAGGAGCAGACCCCCTTCATCAGCGGCGAAGTGAACGTTACAGCCGTGAAGCGCACCAAGATAGCCGAGATTTTCTGGGATGACTCAGCCGACAAATGGTATCTTGTAAAGGTGGCATTCATCACCATCGACGAAAAGACCGCCGTGGAGAAAAAGTCGACATCGCTCATCCTCGTAGCCGCATCTGATTTCAAAGGCGCTTACGACAACTTCATGGAAGGGATGAAAGGCACAATGGCCGACTTCGAAATCGTATCCATCACCGAGACCCCCCTCATGGATGTCTATAAAGTCAAAGTAAAATCCGAAAACAAGGAACAGTAATCCCCCTTGCCACAATCCTGACCAAGGGATTGTCTAAAACAACACCGCATCATGGGCAGCATATCCGACAACCTTTCCGCCATACGGCAATCCCTCCCCGCAGGGGTCACACTTGTCGCCGTGTCGAAGTTCCATCCGGCCGAGTCGCTTATGGAGGCTTATAACGCCGGTCAGCGGAATTTCGGGGAAAGCCGTGTGCAGGAGCTGTCGGCAAAAGCGCCGCAGCTTCCGGCCGATATAAACTGGCATTTCATCGGGCACCTGCAAACCAACAAGGTGCGGCAACTGCTGCGCCTTCGTCCGGCACTTATCGAAAGCATCGATTCCGAACGCCTGCTGAATGCGATTGACAACGAGGCTGCCGCGCAGGGGATTATCCAAAACGTACTGATGCAGGTGCATGTGGCACGCGAGGAGACTAAGTTCGGGTTCTCCCCCGACGAACTTATGGAATATTTCCGCGCACGCAGGTTTGAAAACCTCAAGGCCACACATATATGCGGGCTTATGGGGATGGCATCGAACACCGACGACAACGACCGCGTCAGTGCCGATTTCCGCGCTATCGCCCACACCCACCGTGCCATCACCGGCATATGCCCCGACCTCCGTGGATTCGGCACCATAAGCATGGGGATGAGCCACGACTACCCCCTGGCCGTAGCCGGGGGGTCGAATATGGTGCGTGTCGGAACGGCAATTTTCGGAGAACGGCAATATTGACCGCGACGACATAAAAAAAACGCCTTTCCCGCAAAACAGCAGGCATGGCCGCATCAACCTCACAATCCCGCCAACACAAGTTTTTTTGCATGTGGCGGGATTTTTGTTTAATTTTGCATGTCCCGCCTCACGGCATTACACGAAAATAACCACTCATAAAAATACTAACACCTTAAAACTACACTAAGAAACTGCTATGAGTCAAGCTAAAACAAGCTCAAACGGACGCATGATAGCAATCATCGCCATGTTCTTCCTATTCGCGATGATTTCCTTCGTAACCAACCTTGCAGCACCGTTGGGCACTATTTGGAAAAACAACTATGACTGGTCGGGTATGCTGGGTAACATGATGAACTTCCTGGCCTACCTGTTCATGGGTATTCCTGCCGGAAACCTGCTTGTTTCAATCGGATATAAGAAAACCGCCCTCTATGCCATCGTGGTAGGTCTGATCGGCCTAGCGCTGCAATGGCTTTCAGGTCTCGTAGGCACCGAGACCGGTGTATTCAGCATCGGCGATGACGTTGTAACCCTCAATTTCATCATCTACCTGCTCGGCGCATTCACATGCGGCGTCTGCGTCTGCATGCTCAACACCGTTGTAAACCCCATGCTCAACCTTCTTGGCGGCGGCGGCAACAAGGGCAACCAGCTTGTACAGACCGGCGGTTCGCTCAACTCGCTGGCCGGAACCTGCACCCCGCTCTTCGTCGGCATGCTTATCGGCGAGGTTACAGCATCAACAACAATGGGCGCTGTCGCCCCGCTGCTGTTCATCGCCATGGGTATTTTCGTACTCGCGTTCGTTATCATCAGCGCTGTCGCCATCCCCGAACCCCACATGCGTAAGGGCGGCGTTGAAAAGAAAAAATATTCCCACAGCCCCTGGAACTTCCGTCACACCGTGCTCGGCGTGATTGCCATCTTCCTTTACGTAGGTATCGAGGTCGGAATCCCCGGCGTACTCATTTTCTACCTGACCGATGTTACAGGTTCAGTTGCAGTGGCAGGCGGTGTGGCAGCCATCTACTGGCTCCTCATGCTGGTAGGACGCCTTGTTTCAAGCATCATCTCAGGCAAGGTTTCGAGCCGGACACAGCTGATTACGGTTTCCGTTGCCGGTATCGCATTCGTGTGCACAGCCATCTTCCTTTCCGAAGGAATCAAAGTATCCATGCCTGCCTACAGCGCCGGAGACGGCTTCTCAATGGCACAGGTTCCGGCCAAGGCAATGTTCCTGGTACTCTGCGGCCTCTGCACATCGGTGATGTGGGGCGCCATATTCAATCTCGCAGTCGAAGGTCTTGGCAAATACACCGCAAAAGCTTCAGGCATCTTCATGATGATGGTGGTAGGCGGCGGCGTCGTACCCCTGGTACAGAATGCAATCGCCAACAACATCGGCTACATGACATCCTACTGGCTCGTTGTGGCAGTGCTCGGCTATATGCTCTTCTACGGCCTGCTCGGTTCGAAGAATGTCAACACCGACATCCCTGTTGACGACGAAGTGGAAAACGCCCTCTAAAAGCATATGCAACCCTCTCTATATCTCCCATGACACGCCGGGAACCGCCTGAATGCCATCAAGGCGGTTTCCGGCGTCTTTAAAAAGAAACACCTATATTATAAATATAAAATCAAAATCCATGAACGCAGACCTCACAAATAAAGCGGCAGACACCATACGTGTGTTAGCCGCGTCAATGGTTGAGAAAGCAAAATCAGGACACCCGGGCGGCGCAATGGGTGGAGCCGATTTCGTAAACGTGCTTTACTCGCAATTCCTCGTCACCGACCCCGACGACCCCACATGGATTGCACGCGACCGATTCTTTCTCGACCCGGGCCATATGTCGCCGATGCTCTACGCGGTACTCGCCCTTACCGGCAAATATACCGTTGAAGAACTGCAACAATTCCGCCAGTGGGGCAGCGTATGCCCCGGGCATCCCGAGGTTGACCCCTCGCGCGGGGTCGAGAACACATCCGGCCCGCTGGGCCAGGGTCACACCATGGCAGTGGGATGCGCCATCGCAGAGCGATTCCTACAGGCCCGCTTCGGCGATGTAGTGGCACACAAAACATACGCATTCATATCCGATGGCGGCATACAGGAAGAAATCTCTCAAGGTGCAGGCCGTATCGCAGGGTACCTCGGACTGGCCAACCTTATCATGTTCTACGACAGCAACAAAGTGCAACTTTCAACCGATGTCGATGCTGTCGACAACGAGGATGTGGCTATGAAATACAGGGCATGGGGATGGAACGTGCTTGAAATAGACGGCACCGACCCCGTTGCCATAGCCGGGGCGCTTGAGTCAGCCCAGGCCGAGGACAGACGTCCTACCATTATAATAGGCCACACCATTATGGGGCGCGGGGCCGTGACCGCCACCGGCGAAAACTTCGAAGGCAAATGCTCCACCCACGGACAGCCGCTCAGCAAATCAGGCGCCGATTATGCCAAGACTATCGAAAACCTCGGTGCAGACCCTGAAAACCCATGGGTGATTCCGGCCGATGTCGAAGCGCTCTATGCCGAACGCAATGCACGCCTGCGCGAAATATGCGCCGAACGCAAAGCCGCAGAAGCCGAATGGGCAAAGGCCAATCCAGAACTCGCCCGCAAACTCGATGATTTCGTAAACGGGAAACTCCCCGAAATCAACTATTCGGCAATCATCCAGAAAGCCGGGGTGGCAACCCGCACGGCATCAGCCGCCGTGCTCGACCTGCTCGCCCAGAAAGTCGGCAACATGATTGTGTCAAGCGCCGACCTGGCCAACTCCGACAAGACCGATGCCTTCCTGAAACATACCAAACCGTTCGTCAACGGGGATTTCTCAGGCGCTTTCCTTCATGCAGGCGTATCGGAGCTCACCATGGCATCAATCATGAACGGCATAGCCCTGCATGGCGGGGTAATCTGCGCATGCGGCACATTCTTCGTGTTCAGCGACTACATGAAGCCCGCAGTGCGCCTCGCAGCCCTCATGGAACTGCCCGTGAAGTACATATGGACACACGACGCATTCCGCGTGGGCGAAGACGGCCCCACCCACGAGCCCGTGGAACAGGAAGCCCAGATACGCCTCATGGAGCAGATACGCAACTTCAGCGGCCGCCCGTCGCTGCTTGCGCTGCGTCCCGCCGACGCCGCAGAAACCAGCGTGGCATGGAAGATGGCCATGGACAACCACGACACACCCACCGCCCTCATCCTCTCCCGCCAGGACATCCCCGACCTGCCCGCGCCCGAAGGCACCGACCGCTACACGGCAGCTCTCGGCGCGCTCAAAGGCGGCTACACCGTGGTTGAGGCCGCCAAGCCAGACGTGGTGCTCGTGGCCAACGGTTCGGAAGTGAGCCTGCTCTGCGAAGTGGCTGTGCTGCTCGAAGCCGAAGGCATACACGCCTCCGTGGTGTCGATGCCAAGCATAGGCCTGTTCACCGTGCAGCCCGCCGACTACCGCGCATCCGTGCTCCCCGCCGGAGTGCCCCAGTTCGGCCTCACCGCCGGCCTGCCCGCCTCGCTGCGCATGATTGAGGGATTCACCGGCAAAGTGTTCGGCCTCGAACGTTTCGGAGCCTCCGCCCCCTACAAGGTGCTCGACGAGAAGTTCGGCTTCACCGCCTCGAACATCCTCGCCTGCGTGGCCCAGTACCTCGGCCGCACGTTGCCTGACATGCCCCGATAACAATCCATACATCCGCCGCCGGACACATGCCCGGCGGCGGATTCGTTTTAGCCTGAAAGATGGAAAAATAGATCCGGAATTAGTTTTTTTTCACACAGACAGCATTCGTTTAAAAAAAAATTGCTAATTTTGAACCCGATTACCGACCTATTATACGCACATTCAACTATAACACACTAATATTAGTTTATTTATTTATGAAAAAAGCTACTTTCTTTGCTTGCGCCTGCGCCCTGCTCATGGGACAGTCGCTTATGGCCCAGAACAATGCTCAGGAGGTCACCTACGTGGAGGATCCCACCCAGGGCGTTCTGGTGAACAAGTTCAGCAACAACTGGTTTATCACGGTTGACGGCGGTGCCGGCGTTTACTTCTCCAGCTTCGACGATCACCGTAAGTTCACCGACCGTTTCGCTCCCGCTGCCGACATCTACGTAGGCAAGTGGTTCTCGCCCATCATCGGCCTGCGCCTCGGTGCAAGCTGGATGCAGAACAAGGGTCTGTCCAACGGTCCCGTAGCAGGTTCGCTTCTCGACGAATACCGTCCTGACGGCTACTATAAGACCCTCTACAACCAGGTGGGCCCGGCTGCTGACGTGATGATCAACCTCACCAACTGGTGGTGCGGCTACAAGCCCAACCGCATGTACAACGCCATCGTTTACGCCGGTGCAGGTGGTTACTTCACCCTCAACAACGACTGGCACACCCTCCGCGACACCAACCTCTTCGGCCGCGTAGGTTTCATCAACAGCTTCAACGTGAGCAAGCGTGTAGCTCTGTCGCTTGATATCCGCGCCACCCTCATGGACGGCCACGCCGACAACGCCTACAACCACGTAGACAAAATGTTCGGCAGCCTCAACGCTTACCTCGGTGTGACCTTCAACCTCGGCAAGACCAACTGGAGCGCTCCCGTTGTTCCCGTTTGCCCCCCCGCAGAGAACTGCGACGCACTGCGCGCACGCCTCTCCGCTGCCGAAGCTCGCGTAGCCGACCTCGAGCGTCAGCTCCAGGACTGCCTCAACCGCAAGCCGGAAGTTGTGGAAGCCGAGCCCGAAGCTCTCGCCACCATCTACTTCCCCATCGGTGTCAGCCGTCTGACCCGCGAAGACAAGAACATCGTCAACGCCGTTGCCGACGTCCTCAAAGCCGACGCTTCCAAGAAGTATGACGTGAAGGGCTACGCCGACACCTACACCGGTTCTGACGCCATCAACAACCGTCTCCGCAACCAGCGTGCAGGCAACGTTGTGAAACAGCTCGTAAGCCGCGGCGTAAGCGCCGACCAGGTTCAGGCAGTTCCCGTCCAGGGCAACCTCCACGGCGACAACGAAGCTCTCGTAAGCCTCGACCGCTGCGCTGTGATCATCGAGCGCTAAACCGCTCCTATCAGCCACAACTTTTATCGGGCTCGCCAAAAGGCGGGCCCGATTTCTTATGCCTTATCCGCAGCGCCCGATTCAGGCGCGAAGCCGCAGCACGGAAAACAAGACTGCAACAGGCGACACGCCTGTGAGCGCAGCGACGAACGGACATAAAGCTGCAAGAATAATCCATTCACTCAACATGCTCTAAGCCTGCACATACAAAGAAACAACAGCCCCCGGGGCTACGGCCGCACAGCGGACACAACCCGGGGGCACATGCCCATAGCGGAAAGCAATGGGCTTTTTACTCGGCTACGGGCACAGACTTCCTGCGCGACACAGGCAGCGTGTAAGTGACGAAGAAAGCGCCTGTGAGCGCTCCGCTACGCGCGCCATAGCCCGGCACATAGTACGGACTTCCATAAGGCGTCTCGGTGCAGTGGAGCATCGTGTGGTATTTGAGCATCCACCCGGCCGACACCGGCCCGCAGAGCTTGACACGAAGGCCGAAACACAATTCGAGCCATCCGGCGGCAGCATTCTGGCGAGGGATGCCGAACGTGGCCGTCTCGTCCCAATACGGAGAATCGACGATTACGTCGCGCACCTCCCAGCGGAACGTGGAAAATCCGTACCTCAGACCGGCAAGCAGCAGATAATCGGGATTGCTGTTGTACAGAAAATTATAGTTTGCTCCTATCCGGAAATACGGAGCCATCGGCGAGCGATAGTAGTAGCCACCGCCCGAGGGTTTATGCGAGGCGGTGCCTAATCCGGCCTCTAACACAGGGATGTAGCGGTTGTGCAGATTCACCTCGGCTGCGAAGCCCGCCAGACCATAGTCCTGGCCGAACAGACGCATTGCAGCGTCCCATATGTCCACCGAGACAGACACAGAATGCAGCAAAGGGTACTGCATGCGCGGCAACGACGCCGTCAGGGCAAGAGAATCAACCCATTTGTCGCCTGTCACGGTGTCGACCCACACCACTTTGCCGTTGTCGTCGACATAGCTCACGGATGAGGCGCGGCGTTCGGCATTGATGCGTGCGGTGTCGTTGCGCAGTTCGTTGCGGCTCTGCGTGGCCGTGGCCGCAGTGTTCACCGGTGTGATGCGGCGCTGCGCTTCGGCGCCGGATGCCACGGCGAGCATCGCCGCAGGGAGAAGCACACGTGCAAGATTCATTGCCCTGCCCCCTCCCCTTCGGGCTCCGCCGTGCGGAAATAGATGAGGATGCTCACCTTATCCACATTGGTGATGAGCGAATCGGCCATCACCACCCGGTCGATAACATTGTCGGTATAGTCTACGGATGTCACCCGGTAGCGGTACGTGGCGCCGCATTCCTCCGACGCAAAATAGGGTATGCTCTCGTAATCGAACGTGATGACATCCTCCACACCGGCCGCCTCGAGCGCTTTCTGTCGGTAAACGAAACGCCACGAGGTGCTGTTGCGGGTAGAACGCATCGGCAGATACAACTGGCTTTTGGCCGGCTTCGCCTCGCTCAGCACCGCACCGTCCGGAGCGTCCACGCCCACCACCTCGAGCGAATCCACGCTTATGGCCTTGTCGGTGGACGACGAGCGGAATTCGGCCAACGGCAGCGAACTGCGGTTGTCAAGGCAGCCGGAAGTGTTGCACGAAGCCCAAGCCGCCACAGCGCCCGCCATTGCCGCTATCGCTATTCCACGCCCCATTGCAGGATGTCGTCAAGCTCTTTACGCTTGCGGGCGGGAGCCTTTTCGTCGTAGCCGGGATAGCCGATGGGTATTATCACGATAGGTTCCACTCCTTCCGGCAGGCGCAGGTCGGCACGGAGCGGTTCGGGGTCGAAGTTGCACACCCAGCACGTGCCGAGGCCGAGAGTGGTGGCTGTAAGGCATATGTGTTCGGTGGCTATGGCGATGTCCACATCGGTGTGGTCTTTGCCGTCGAAAGAGCGGTGCCAGGCTTCGCCGTGGTGGCCGCATACGACGATGAAAGCCGGTGCCTCCTTTATCCACTCGCGGTCGTAGGCACGGCCGCATATCTCGCGTCCCTGCTCGCCTTCGAGCACAATAAAGCTCCACGGCTGGCGGTTGCAGGCCGAGGGAGCGAGGCGTGCGGTGTCAAGAACGGTGCGGATGAGTCCGCGGTCGACAGGAGTGTCTTTATATTTGCGGCAGCTGTGGCGAGAGTCCACAAGCTTGGCGAATTGTGCGAATGAGTTCAGTTCCATAATAGTTCTTTATGCGGTATCAGGAGTGGGGATGTCCTGTATTCTTTAAAGCTTGTTTGATTTCGCTGTCTATTTCATAGTGGTTGCGCCCCGGCGCATTGCGGGCCACGAGTTCGCCCACGAATCCGGCGAGGAACATCTGTGCCCCCAGCAGCATGAGCGTGAGCGCGAGGTAGAAGTAAGGCGAATCGGTCACGAGCGTGTAGGGGTGGCCCGAGTGCATGTGGTAGAGCTTCGTGAAGCCGACTATGGCCGTGGACACGAGGCCGAGCAGGAACATAAGCGAGCCTACGAGGCCGAAAAAGTGCATGGGTTTTCCGCCGAACTTGCCGGTAAACCAGAGTGTGATGAGGTCGAGATAGCCGTTGACAAAGCGGTCAAGGCCGAATTTGGTCTTGCCGTATTTACGGGCCTGATGCTGCACCACTTTCTCGCCGATGCGGCTGAAGCCGGCGAGTTTGGCAAGATAGGGGATGTAGCGGTGCATGTCGCCGTACACCTCGATGTGTTTCACCACCTTGCTGCGGTAGGCCTTCAGCCCGCAGTTGAAGTCGTGAAGGTTGTGTATGCCGCTCACACGGCGCGCCGTGGCGTTGAAAAGCTTGGTGGGTATGGTCTTCGACAGCGGGTCGTAGCGCTTTTGCTTATAGCCGCTCACGATGTCGTAGCCTTCCTCGCGTATCATGCGGTAGAGTTCAGGAATCTCGTCCGGCGAATCCTGCAGGTCGGCGTCCATGGTGATAACCACGTCGCCTTCGGAGCGGGCGAAGCCCACGTTCAACGCCGGGCTTTTTCCATAATTGCGTCGGAAACACACACCGCGCACGGCCGGGTTGGCCTCGGCCAGACGCTCTATCACCTCCCAGGAACCGTCGGTACTGCCGTCGTTCACGAATATTATCTCATAGCTGAAGCCGTTGTCGCGCATCACACGGGCTATCCACTGCTCCAGTTCCGGAAGCGATTCGGCTTCGTTGTACAAAGGCACTACTACTGAAATGTCCATATCTCTATCGTTTGTTGTGCGGGCGCAAGCCCACGGCGCGGATTACGACCGCGAATATCATCGAAAGTATGGAGCCGCTGAACACA
>OFGF01002063.1_pt1 | contig 11103 bp, 10 predicted proteins | sample 1521711 | NCBI WGS metagenome assembly OFGF01 (sample SAMEA3504092, study PRJEB24116) | mouse gut metagenome | biome: mouse gut; feature: mouse-associated habitat; material: faeces | place: Denmark | collected 2011
TCGGTAATCATGATATAGTATTTATTGTTTGGTACCTCTAAATTACTAAATATCAATGATGCTACCAAAAGAATCGGCAACTTTTTCAAGCTGCCGATTCAATTGTTTCATGGCGTTCCTTATCCCGAACTCGCGTTATTACAAAAGTACAACAAAAAGTGGTTCAGGACTACAATCTTTAGCAGATAATTAAGTAAACAATTCATTGATATTATTGCGTCAGGAATACTCGCCAGCTTCCTTCTTTCTCGCCGCGCTCAACATATTTTTTTGAGATGAGCTGGTCAAGTAATTTTTGGATAGCTGTAATGCTGATGCCTGTTTCGTCTTTCATGTCTGCAAGTGTCAGTGTCGGCTGGGTGCGCATAGCATTCAGGATTTTAGTATAGCTGGGGGTGCGGAAAGCTATTCGTTCTCCATCATACCACCACACATTGTCATCTTTTTCACTTACAAACAATACATCGTTATACACCTCTGTCGCGACCAGTTCGTTGAAATACTTTAGAAACGGGCGTATATCCTTGATGTCTGCGTGGGCGCCGTCGCTCGGCACTGGACCTACTTCGAGGTCTGCCTGATGGAGCGCTTCAAGATATTCGCTTTTCTTGCGGCTGCGTACTACAATCATCGGATAATTATGGCGCGTGAGAATATAATTCACCATCAGTCGGGCGATACGTCCGTTGCCATCTTCAAAAGGATGGATACGGATATAACGGTAGTGAAATAATGCAGCAAGCTCCACGGGAGAAAGTTTTCCCTCCTGTTCAGCTGTATTGTACCAGTCGACTAAGTCTGCCATAAGTCCGGGTGTTTCCTCCGGTGAAGCGTACTCGAATCGATCTCCATATCTTGTGATTACGCTATTGGGGCGTGTCTTATATTGCCCTGCGTGTATAACATAGCTTGTCTGTACGCCACCCGGCAAATTACGATAGACTGTGTAGTCTTCGCGTAAAAGGGTTTTGTGCAATGTCCGTATGAAATTCTGTGTCAAGGGTATATCCTTAACTGCAGCTTCTTCCGTCATCATACGCAGACCGACATTACTTGCTGTCATCTCTTCAACATCGCGCACATCTGCTTCTCCAATTACTTTGCCGAATAGCAATAGTATTTCCGTCTGTCCATAAGTCAGCGTATTACCCTCTATGTGATTGCTATTGTAATTAAAATCAACAGTAAAACGACGGCTCAACCTCTCTCTGTCTTTCTCGGACAGGGGCTGTATGTTGTGCCAAGCGGCAAGTGCCTTTTTGATATTGAGATACTTCATATGGAATTCGTGTTACATCCATACAAAGTTAATAATAAACTCTTAAAAGGTTGTATTTATATAACCTTTTTTGTGTTTTGTGAAGCTCTTATCTGAATATAGGTAATACCTGTTGGTTGAATTAGATTAGTGAATATTTTATCTGCCCAATCGGACGATGATTGATAAAATTGACATACTGCATAAAAGTCATTGCTGCTATTTTGCCTGCCATACGGGTAAAGAGACCGCAGGACTGCTTTGCGTAGTTACGTATCATCATGAGATTGTCGTTGAGTTGGGAGAATATTGTTTCGATAACGGAACCTCCTGTATGCCCACACTGGCGGACGCCAGTTCTTCTGATTCAGCCGATATGGGACTTCAAGAGTAATATTGGCTACCTCAAAGAGATTCTTCTGCACCTCGGCACTAAGATAGCCCTTGTCCGCAAGCATCATGCAGTCGTGATATTCCCTGCGTACATCCTTGAGATAATGGAGGTCATGAACGCTAGCCGCCGTCATGTCATAAGAATGTATGACACCGCGTATGCCGCAGACTGCATGGAGCTTATAACCATAATAGTGCAGCCCTTGCGAGGCGCAATATCCCCAGTCCGGGGCAGCGTCAACATTCTCACGCCCCATTGCACAATGATTCGCTCTTGCGTTCTGGCAGACTTTTACAGGCTTGGAATCAATACAGAACACATCCTCGGAGCCGTCAATGGAGACTGCCACATCCTTGCGGATTTCTTCGGCAAGTCGGGCAGTAAGCTTACGCCGGGCATTGAATTGTCTGCGACTGACCAGGTTGGGCAGATCCTCCTTACACTCATGGTGCAGACGATGAAAAAGAAGATTATCGCTGTCGAAGCCGAAGGCCTCAGCGGTAATGCCAAGAGCGATAACCTCGGTTCTGATTCATGCTTTCCCAGGCTTTTGGCCATAGGTGATGCCATAGGACCCTTGCTATGGCTGCATTCTGTTGATTGGTGGTAGGGGGCTGTGTGATATCGGTTTTTAGAACGAAGTGTTCATAATGGAAGATTTGCAATCGGGCTTATAATCCCCTTGTATGGGACTATAAGCCAAATCCGAATACCCGATTGGTTATCTAGGTAGCTTTGTTGTCATAATGCCATTGCTTGGTGCTATAGCCAGCGTCCGAGCAGGATGGCGGCTATCAGGACGGGGGCGATGTAGCGCAGGATGAATGTTATGACGCCGGTGAGGCGTGAGCGGAGGGTGCCGCAGTTGGAGAGCTGGCGGTGTAGGAGGCGCCGTGGCCCGAACCACCCTACGTAAAGGCATGTGCCGATGGAGACGATGGGGAGGAGGATGTTGGTGGCGAAATTGTCGAGGAAATCAAACAGGGTTAGGCCGAAGATGGTAAACCCGTTAAGCGGGCCGAGCGACAGGGAGCATAGCGAACTTAACAGGAACATCGGGCATAGGGCGGCGAGCACCGCGTTACGGCGTTTCATGCCGAGGCGGTCGCAAAGAAAGGCGATGGCTACCTCGGCGATAGAGACGGTTGACGTGATGGCCGCCACAAGCAGGAGCAGGAAGAACAGCGCCGACCAAAGTTGCGATAACGGCAACCGGGCGAATACCTCCGGGAGGGTTACGAAAATCAATGTCGCCCCCTCGAGGCTCTCGTTTTGCAGGCCGAATGTCATCACGGCAGGGAAGATGACGCACCCCATCAGAACTGCTACAAGCAGGCTTAACAAGGCCACTGTGAACGAGGTTTTCGGGAGGTTGGCCGAAACGGGGTAGTAGGAGGCATAGGTGACGAGTATGCCCATGCCAAGGCTTAGGGAGAAGAAAGTCTGCCCCAGTGCGTTTATGAATACCGACGGGGTGATTTTCGAGAAATCTGGCGACAGGAAATATTCCAGTCCCTCGGCAGCCCCGGGAAGCGTGAATGCCACCACGCAGAGGGCCAGCAGGATGACGAACAGCAGCGGCATCAGCACGTTTGACAGCTTCTCGATGCCTTTCTGCACACCCCGCAACAGGATTATGATATTGAGGCCGATTACAATGGCTGTTGCCAAAAGTGGTTGCCATGTGCCGTAGAGCAACGTCTGCATAACGCTTGAGAAGTGCGCCGCTGTGCCTTCCAATCCGTCGGCAGTGGGCGGTGCGGCATAGAGTGCGCCGGTTACCGACTGCCAGAGGTATTCAAGCGTCCATCCGGCCACCACCATGTAGAACACCGTTATCAGGTAGGCTGCCAGGATGGCGACAGCCCCTACAATCCACCATTTCGATCCAGGCGACAGGCGTCGGTAAACGCCCACGGCATCGCTTTTGCCTCCGCGTCCGAGCACGAATTCCCCTAGCATCACAGGTATGCCTAACAGGAATACGCATGCTATGTAGAGTAGCAGGAATGCCGCGCCGCCGTTTTCCTGGGTCTCGGCGGGAAATCGCCACACGTTTCCCAGCCCGATTGCCGAGCCTACGGTGGCCGCAATCAGCCCTATCTTTGTTGCAAATTCCGCTTTTTTCGCCATATTTTTTTGTGTTATACTGTTTCAAATTGCGAATTTAGCGAAAAACATTCAATCATAGTGAAACATGCGCCGTTGAAAATCATTGAAATTTTCAGCGGCGCACGGGATAGGGAAGGATAAGGAAGAGCCGGGACGGCTTATCTTATAATTTGGTGTGGCAGGTGTATCCACGGCTTTGAGGCAGACATTGCCATGAGCAAAATTCGACAAAAAATCCACTTATGCAATTTTTTGAAAAAATGTGGGGCGGCATTAAGTTTGACCGACTTTTGTGCTGAAATTCAATAAAAAACGCTACCTTTGCATCGCCTTTCGGGGCTTCTTGGGCGAGCTATGCTCGGTTGTGAGTGTAAACGCCTGGGAATGAGACTTTAATTAACCATATTTATTAACTGTTTTTTTAATGACTGAAGAAGTTAAAAACTCTCCAATCGCCGATTTCGATTGGGATGCCTACGAAAAAGGCGAAAGCAAGAGCGAGAAATCGCGTGAGGAACTCACCAAGACTTACGACGAATCGCTCAACACCGTCAAAGACAAAGATGTAATCGAAGGTACCATCATCGCCCTCAACAAGCGTGAGGCTGTGGTTAACATCGGCTACAAATCGGACGGTATCATCCCCATGAACGAATTCCGCTACAACCCCGACATCAAAATCGGCGACGTTGTGGAAGTGTTCATCGAGAACCAGGAGGATAAGAAAGGCCAGCTTATCCTTTCACACCGCAAAGCCCGCGCATCACGTTCATGGGAGCGTGTAAACCAGGCTTTGGAAAACGACGAAATCATCAAGGGCTTCATCAAGTGCCGCACCAAGGGCGGTATGATTGTCGACGTGTTCGGAATCGAGGCATTCCTCCCCGGCTCGCAAATCGACGTGAAGCCTATCCGCGACTACGATATCTTCGTTGGCAAGACCATGGAATTCAAGGTTGTCAAAATCAACCCCGAATTCAAGAACGTCGTTGTCAGCCACAAGGCACTCATCGAAGCCGAACTCGAGCAGCAGAAGCGCGAAATCATCGCCAAGCTTGAAAAAGGCCAGGTGCTCGAAGGTACTGTCAAGAACATCACCTCCTATGGTGTGTTCATCGACCTTGGCGGCGTTGACGGCCTTATCCACATCACCGACCTTTCGTGGGGCCGCGTAAGCCACCCCGAGGAGGTTGTAAGCCTCGACCAGAAGCTCAATGTGGTTATCCTCGACTTCGACGACGAGAAGAAGCGTATCGCCCTCGGTCTGAAGCAGCTTATGCCCCATCCCTGGGATGCATTGGCCGAGACCATCAAGGTTGGCGACAAGGTTAACGGCAAGGTTGTCGTTATGGCCGACTACGGTGCATTCGTTGAAGTCGCTCCCGGCGTAGAGGGTCTGATCCACGTAAGCGAAATGTCGTGGAGCCAGCACCTGCGCAGCGCACAGGACTTCATGAAGGTAGGCGACGAAGTGGAAGCCGTTGTGCTCACCCTCGACCGCGACGAGCGTAAGATGAGCCTCGGTATCAAGCAGCTCAAGAAAGATCCCTGGGAAGATATCGAAATCAAATATCCCGTTAACTCCAAGCACACTGCCAAAGTGCGCAACTTCACCAACTTCGGCGTATTCGTTGAAATCGAGGAAGGTGTTGACGGCCTTATCCACATTTCGGACCTCTCCTGGACAAAGAAGGTTAAACATCCTTCGGAATTCACCCAGATCGGTGCCGACATCGAGGTTGTGGTTCTTGAAATCGACAAGGAAAACCGCCGCCTGAGCCTCGGTCACAAGCAGCTTGAGGAGAACCCCTGGGATGTGTTTGAAACCGTGTTCACAGTTGGTTCGGTGCACCCCGGCACTATCGTTGAAATGCTCGACAAGGGCGCTATCATCGCTCTGCCCTACGGTGTTGAAGGCTTCGCCACTCCCAAACACCTCGTTAAGCAGGACGGCACCCAGGCTCAGGTGGACGAAAAACTCAACTTCAAGGTCATCGAGTTCAACAAGGACGGAAAGCGCATATTCCTCAGCCACAGCCGCATCTTCGAAGACGAAGCCCGCGCTGAGAAGAACGCAGAGCGTCGTGCAAAACGTGCTTCGCGTCCCGCCAAGGAGGAGGAAGCTCCTCTGGCCACACCTTCCATTGAGAAAACCACTCTCGGCGACATCGAAGCTCTCGCAGCCCTCAAGGAGAAACTCTCCAAATAAGCTGCAACACAACTTCACAGCACAAAGCGCACCGCACTCCGCGGTGCGCTTTTTTCGTGTCGTGCTTTCCGTTAATGATTTGTTCTGAAATTATTTTCAGGGCTATTCCTGTGTGCTGGGTGTACACTTCTTAAAACTTGCAAAATCGAGTGAAAAAACCTTTGTGTATGTAAGATTTGACACACAATTGCGTATATTTGTATGAAACATTGATTCATCATGAGCATTATACGCCATATCATAATATTATTAGTGGCCATGGTAGTATGTGCGGTCGGAGCTACGGCCGCCGTGAACTCCGCACGTGCGGTTCTCGGCAAGCCCGACCTCGAAGCCATACGTGCCGCCACCACCGACGAGCATTCCCGCTACTATTATCCGACGCTTCTGCGCGCTTTCCTGCGCAACGACACCGTGATGTCCGACACGGAATATCAGTATTTCTATTACGGGACGCTTTTTCAGGAAGATTTCGACCCCTACCGCAAGCCGTACAACCCCGAGCAGCTCGAGGCATTGTCGCCCCTGTTCAGCAAAGAAAAACTGACCCGGGCAGAGCGCCAGAGCATACTCGACTACAGCATGCAGGCCGTGGAAAACGACCCTGTGAACCTCCGTCAGATCAACAACCGCATCTTCGCCTACGAGCAGCGTGGCGACGTTAACCTTGCGCGTATATGGCAGAACAAACTCAACCACCTTCTGCTTGTCATAGCATCGAGCGGTTCGGGTGTCGACCGCGATAACGCATGGATAGTGGTGTCGCCGCAGCACGAGTACGATTTCCTCAACCTTAAGGGGATAAAGGCTACCAACCACCGTTTTGAGCCGCCTTATTACGACTATATAGAAGTGGAGCACGCCGACAAGCAGCATGCGGGCTACTTTTTTGAGATAAAAGAACTTCTAAACCAATATTTTTTAAAACATCCATCCGAACTGCAGAACCTGCAGTAGGACGATTCATCGCGACATTATGAAAAGAATACTACCTATGGCAGCCGCTTGCATGCTGATGCTCGGTTCCTGCACAGGCAAAAGCGGCGGCGAGGCAGGTGCGTCCGATGCAGATAGCACAGCTATCTGCTCCTATGACATCGTAGGCGACTGGGCCATCGAGCGCATCGTGGCCGGCGACACTCTGAGTCTGACTCCTGTCAAAACAGATAGCGGCCTTCCGCAGACCATCACTTTCGGTGAAGACGGAAACTATGGCGTGAAGACCAACTGCAACTCATTGGGAGGTTCTTACACCTATACCGGCGATTCGCTGCGCTTCGGCGACAGTTTCAGCACTCTGATGGCCTGCACGGACATGCAGGCGGAGATGCTCCTCGGCCGTATTCTGCCCGAGGTGACTGTGCCCGACTTCCGGAACGACTCGGTGCTGCGCCTCAACACGGATGCCCCCGGCACGTATATCGAACTGCGCAAGAAAAACAAGTAACTTTAAGTTTACTTCCGGTCTTTGTCTGTTCCAAGGTACACGGCTCTTTCATTTAAACTAAAATAAAGAGCACATCCTCCCTTACCCGCTTCAGTCCGGAGCGGGTAATTTTTCTATGTCTGTATGTCAAAAAGTTATCCTGTTATCAAAATCTTGTTTTTTTTCAGTTTTGGCTTAAAAATCGCATCAGCCTGGTAAAGCTCATAGAGACATGTCTCATCAGTTCGGCTATGCCTTTATTTTTGTCCGATCGTTTTTTGCGGAGTCCTTTCCATATTGAGAACACCGAGTAGACTATTCTTTGTATAGTGTCGAGGTTTCGGGCGGCTCTTGTCGACTTGCGTTTTATATTGTCCTGCTGAAGATTGTAGTCCAGCCCCCAGTGCATGCTTTCTATCGACCAGTGGTTGCGCACAATGGTGCCGGGCTTCGGGGTATCTGCCGGCATGCTGCTGACGTACAAACGTTTTTCCGAGGTGTGTATCCCTGTTGACTTTTTGACTGTGGATGATTCATACTCAATGATGGTCATGTTTCCGCCCCATTTCTCTTTGTCGGCGATGATGTCCAGTCCGTCATATATGCGGTAGGTTCTCGTCTCTATTCTGCCGTGTGACAGTTCGGGGCCTTCGGTGTAGGAATATACCGGTGTGTGCGCCACAAGCCTGTCCTCAATGCCGTATCGCAATGACGGCTGGTTGGCTTTGAGTTCTATCAGAAAGTCACCCCCTTTCTTTCTGATTTTATCGATTATATCCTTCTGCATGGACATGGCGTCGGCTGTCACTATCTTTCCGGCTATGTCGAGTTTGTCGATAAGCCGCGGAACTGCCTTTATCTCATTGCTTTTCGCCTGGCAGGCCTCTGTAGCCAGAATTATGCCGGTGTTGAACGAGTATGCCGACACTATATCAGGATTGCGCCCGTTCTCCAGGACTGTGCCACGCTCGGCCTTGCCGTCTATGCATATTATTTCCTTGCCACACCCTTTTTTGAGCAGCTCTTTGTGAAATGCCCCGGCAAAATCCTGCATCCTGTCGGCCATCGCATGATCGTTAATGCCGGTTTCAGCACGGCACAGTGTTGATTCTGACGGCACGCCGTTCCTGAGAATGCCCAGCCTGTGGAATTTATTGAGATGGAGACGTCCGAATTCAATTATATCGGCACGCCCGACACATCCACACTCTCTGGCTAATATCATCAGTATGATGATGTCGGCGAGCCGATGTTGTATATTGCCCTTGTCGGACCTGCGGAAATCGGGGACTGAACGGGCGAAATTCATCAATCTGTTCAGGATACTGCCGTTGAATTCAGATTTATTTACTAATTTTGAAGTCCGGTTGGGCGTATTTACGCCGGTCGAACGCATTTGGTCAAGTGGCTTATTTTTATTCATAACTAATTGATTTACAACTATAAAGTTACGAAAAATTGGTCACTTGACCAATTTTTATACCACTTATTTTATTGAAAATCAGAGAAATAAATGCGAAAATCACCCTTTCCCATTCAGACTTCCACCGCTATAAAATAAAAGGCTTTTCGGAAGCACAAGACTTTTTAAATGAAAGAGCCGTGTCCAAGGTAAGTGAAAACGCTGCAAATGTTTGGATATGTGGCGAAAAAGTGCTTACTTTGCAGTTCAAAACTGCGGCCGGCAGGTGCTGATGCTCCTGCCTTGCCGTCAATGCGTTGATAAACAACAGTAAAATAAATATGTACGTAGCAATTATCGTTATCACTGTCATCGTGGCAGTTCTGCTCATCGGCATAGTGCTCATCCAGAAGTCAAAAGGCGGCGGTCTTTCGTCGCAGTTCGGCGGTGCCGGCAATGTGATGGGTGTGCGTCAGACCAACAGCTTCCTTGAAAAAGCCACATGGACGCTTGCCGCCCTTATCGTGGTGCTCTCGATTGCATCGGCCTACACCATGCCCAAGAACCAGAGCGGCGTGGAAGTGCGCACCGTAGCTCCTGCAGCCGCACAGTTGCCCGCTGCAAACCAGTTCGACACCGAGGCTCCTGCAGCCGCTCCCGTTGCCGGAACTCCTGCTGCGCCTGCAGAATAAGGCTTCGCGACAGACAGAAACACCGACCGCCGCGGGCGGGTGTGCCTCGGCATGCCCGCACGCGGTTTGTCACGCATATACCCATAGACTTTTATGAACCGCAAGGATTTTGAACTGATGGCGCCTGTGGGCAGCTATGAATCGCTGCACGCGGCCATCGATGCCGGCGCCGACGCTGTATATTTCGGCGTGGAAGGACTGAACATGCGCGCCAAATCGAGTGCGAATTTCACCCTCGACGACCTCCGCAGTATTGCCGAGACCTGTGCCGAGGCAGGCGTGAAAACCTATCTTACCGTAAACACGATAATCTACGACGACGAGCTCGAAGTGTGTCGCCGCATCTGCCGGGCGGCCCGTGAGGCGGGCATATCTGCTGTGATAGCTTCGGACATTGCCGCCATAAGCATCGCGCGCAGCGAGGGTGTGGAGGTGCATATCTCCACACAATGCAACATCAGCAATATCGAGGCGGTGAGATTTTATGCGCAGTATGCCGATGTGGTCGTGCTTGCCCGCGAACTGAACATGGAGCAGGTGCGCGCCATACACGATGCCATCGTGGCTGATGACATACGCGGGCCGCACGGCGGTCTTGTGCGTCTTGAGATGTTCTGCCACGGAGCGCTGTGCATGGCCGTCAGCGGCAAATGTTATCTGAGCCTGCACCAGATGAACAGCAGTGCCAACCGCGGCAGCTGCACGCAGATATGCCGTCGCGGCTACCGTGTCACCGACCTCGAGACGTCCGAGGAGCTTGAAGTGGAAAACAAATACATAATGTCTCCCAAAGACCTGTGTACTATACATTTTCTTGACCGCATGGTCGAGGCCGGAGTGAGCGTGTTCAAAATAGAGGGCCGCGCGCGCGGCCCGGAATATGTGCGTGTGGCCGTGGAGGCCTATTCCGATGCTCTCGACGCCGTGTGCAGGGGCGCCGACGCCTATACGCAGGAGCGCATCGGCGAGTGGCGCGCGTCTCTCGGCAAGATTTTCAACCGCGGCTTCTGGGACGGCTATTACATGGGGCAGCGCCTCGGCGAGTGGTCGGCCAAGTACGGTTCGTCGGCCACGCGTGTCAAGCACTATGTGGCCAAAGGGGTAAAGTGGTATTCGCGCCTTGGGGTAGGCGAATTTCTCATGGAAGCCGGCGAACTGTGCGTGGGCGATGAGGTGGTGGTGACGGGTCCGACTACCGGTGCGTTGATATTCAAGGTGGAGGACATCCGTGTCGACCTGAAGTCGGTGCAGAAGGCCGTCAAAGGCGACGCCTTCTCCATCCCTGTGCCTGCCAAGATACGTCCGGCCGACAGGCTCTATCGCTGGGAAGATACAAAAATTGCGCATGGCGATGCTAAAGCCTGAGTTTATTGCGTCGATTGCTTCTCTCGGTCCGGATTTCGAAGGTCTTGTCGGGGCTCTTTCCACAGAGCCGGAGGTAAGTGTGCGCATCAATTCTGCAAAGGGCGTGCGTGCAGCGGGGGCTTTTGAGCCTGTGCCGTGGTGCGCGGATGGTTTTTACCTGCCCGCTCGCGAGGCCTTCACTTTCGATGCCGCCATGCATCAGGGGCTGTACTATGTGCAGGATGCCTCGTCGATGGCTATGGCTG
>OFGF01002066.1_pt1 | contig 11097 bp, 14 predicted proteins | sample 1521711 | NCBI WGS metagenome assembly OFGF01 (sample SAMEA3504092, study PRJEB24116) | mouse gut metagenome | biome: mouse gut; feature: mouse-associated habitat; material: faeces | place: Denmark | collected 2011
TACCTGTTTAAAAGGTCTTGCCGCTCATGCGGCAAAGACAGAATGCACAAAAGTCTTCTTGGAAAGCTAGCTTTCCAGAGTGATTTTTGTGCATTTTGTTTGCATTGCTTTGCAATGGAAACCTTTTAAACAGGTAAATACATTTGTGCGACAGCCCCGCAAGTTCTCTCAGGCCTGCATCGACGCTTATCTCACCAGAAGCTTATAAAATAAAAATGCGATAACAATTCCAATGACGCTTGCAATATTGATCTTAATGGTAAGACCCAAAGTCAGCACCAACACTCCTAAATCTAGCACCAACGGACTGGTAAGACCAAACACCTGGCCATAATTGAGCCAGCTTAACGCCTGCATCCCGCTGCAGTAACTGCCAATCACTGTTCCTATAATAAGGCCAGTCATCATCATAAATACAATTATCCAAGAATTTTTCACTTTCACTCCTCAATCCTCCTGCTTCATATCTATTTATATCATATGCACCCTGCAGTTTCCAGCTTCGCTGACCCCAGGACGCAAAGGGAGTTCCACTTTTCTTTGTCTTCGAGGTAATCGTGATCTCGCACACATGCCTGTCGATTCTCTTTTCTTTTGTATTTAAGCAATTGGCTATTTCTCGATAAGCTGATTATTTGACATTCAGACGATAAATGCGCAATCCATCAAATAATTTTAGAAGCTTCAGCATGGCGTTCATGGGTTCCGTGTCTTTATCCTTCTCCGCCTGATCCAGCCTCTGATAATTCCTATAGGCAGCTTCTTTTGTGATCTTGCCATCTTCCATCCAGTCTTCTGGCATCATGTCTGGATGTATTCGCTCCATCTCTCTTTGGTCTATGGACTTCGGCTCTCCATGCCTCCATCCCATCTCACAATGTTCCAGCAGCCAGCGGTAATGCTCCATGGCGCCTATAGCCTTCACCTCTTGCGGTTCAAAATGCTTCAGCAGTTCATAATCCACCGGATGGTCAGTATAAAAGCAGTGGATGGCGTCCAAATATCCGGCAAATGCTTTCGCCTGATTGATGTTAGACAACTTGTATTCCAGAGATAAATTCTTAAATGACTGCAAGAATTCTTCCATATGGTCTCTCAAAAATTGCGCCTCTTTGCCATGCTCCTTGGAAGTTCTCCATTCTTCATTACGCTCCCATCTACCATTGAGGGCAACGGCAAAATTATATAAATGAATAAAATTGCTGTTTGATAAGTAGGTTTTCTTATGTTGATTCTCCCTTTTTTGAAGCGCCGTCTTCACATGCAAAGAAATATGGGACAAGTCGACGATTTTTTCAATATCTTGCTGAAATTCATTCTCAAACGCCATGCTGGCATACGCCTTTAATGTGGGCTTTTTCTTTTTCCAGAGGGCATATTCCTTGCTTCCTTTCTCCTGCGGCATGGACACTTCCCATTTTCTATATTCCTTCTCAAACCGCATGATTTTTTCTTTTTCCGCCTCGTCATACTGATAAACCGCCTGAATTCCATTTTCGCAGAAAGTAAGACAGCATCCCATCGGATGCAGCTCCGTCCTCGAATTCCTGCCATAAGAAATCCTGTCCCAGCATTGCAGCTCATCACAGAGCATCAGCATAAATGCAAGTGGATGCAATCGGGGCGTAAGCGGTCGATTGAGCTTTGGATCTTTATAAAAAGCGATGCTGAACTTGTAAAGGCTGTTATGGAGAATAATGGCGGTCAGCGCATCAACGGACGCCCTGGTAATCTCGCTTCCCATCTCTTCGAAAATTTTTTTGAATAGAACCGTGGCACTGAAGTATGCATGATCCATAAAGCAATTATAATATTCTGGATGTGTTGGCTTCGTTTTCAATATTTCCTCCAAGCTTTCCTTGGAAAATATGTAAATGCTTGAGAGCTTCTTTGCAATATCATAAGCAAATAATTGGTCGGTGCTTTGAAATATGACTCCCTCGTCCTGATAAATCCTTGCCAACGCCCGTTTCACTGGCTCACTGATCGTTACATAGCGATCCAAGCCATGATAAGCAATCATCGGCATTCTTGCCCTGTCCTGCCGATCTATTTCAAAATAGGATGCCACTTGTTCAAAGGGAAGCTCAAAAGGATAACCAATATCATGGAACAATGAGGCAAGCCCCCAATATTGCAGGTAATGATGCGCCGCCTTCCTCTGGTCCTTTAATCCGTAAAATTCTTGGTATGCCTGGCGATAATATGCATTTGTCTCATAAATCGCAAGCCCTAATGCAAAAACATAGACAGAATGTGAATAATGATCCCTGTGCTTCATAAGCAGAGAGCCAGCGTTATCTTCAAATTCTGACAGAAGCTCGATCATGCTCTGGGTCTTGCCATATTCCCCCACGAACATCTCCAGATAACAGAAATAAACGTCAAATGCATCCTGCGCCACGCCAGAATCCATAAAACGATTCACAGCGTTTTCTAGGCATAAACGATCGACGTCCATCTGCATATTGTATGGAATCTGGTGTTCCCGCAAGCTTTTTCCATATCTTATTCCCTTTTTGCCCTCCTCTTTTTCTTTCTCATTATCAAATCTTAAATCTTCACAAGTGTCCCGCAAAAATTGAAGCGCCGCCGTTTTAAGATCCAATTCTGATCGTTCTACGTTCAGTTTGACAGGACTCTTTGTTCCTAAAGCCCTATATGACATCAATACTCCCTCCATTCTAAATTCGTACTCCCAGAATCCCCTTACGCTTCGATATTCCGTCAATTTTACAGCTGCTGCAAGGAACCTTTGTCGTACGATATAATGTATCAAATTATATCACAGTTCCTGACTATATGCAATTTCTTCCAATTTTTGAAGTCGTTTGATATAAGATTCCAAAGTTTCGCGTCTTGCGCCCGGCCTTGCCGCGGAAATCGCATCCGCCGCCTGCACAAGTACAGCTACAATGCTCTGCGGCTCCACATCGCCATGGTGCGCCTCTACCGCGTTTATCACCAGACGGCCTTCTTTATACCGCTTCAAAAGCCCTACGCCGATGCTGACGTGAGAGCCTTCCATTTCATGGTCCACGCTTTTGCCAATATCATGCAGCAGCCCGGCGCGCTTCGCCAGCGTAACATCCACGCCGATCTCAGCGGCCATCAGCCCTGCCAGATGGGATACCTCGATGGAATGCTTCAATGCATTCTGCCCATAGCTGGTACGGTATTTCAGCTTGCCCAGCAGCTTCACCAGTTCGGGATGCAGCCCGTTTACGCCGGTATCCAGCGTAGCGGCCTCGCCCTCGTCCCGTATGATAACATCCACTTCTTTTCTTGCTTTTTCCACCATTTCCTCGATGCGCGAAGGGTGTACGCGCCCGTCCACAATGAGTTTTTCCAGCGCAAGCCTTGCAATCTCTCTGCGGATAGGGTCAAATCCTGAAAGGATAACGGCTTCCGGCGTGTCATCAATGATTAAATCTACTCCGGTAAGCGTCTCTAAGGTACGGATGTTCCGTCCTTCCCGCCCTATAATGCGTCCTTTCATTTCATCATTTGGAAGCTGGACAACGGAAATTGTAGTCTCGGCGACATGATCTGCCGCGCATTTCTGAATGGCAGACACTACATAATCTCTTGCCCTTTTGCCGGCTTCTTCCTTTGCCTGATGTTCCAGTTCTCTGATCAACTTTGCAGTGTCAAGTTTTACATCTTCTTCAACAGTTTTGATAAGGTATTCTTTTGCCTGTTCGGAGGTAAGACCTGAGATTCTCTCTAATTCCTGTACGCGCTCTTCACTCAGTTTTGCAATTTCTGCTTTCTGCCTGCTTAGTTCTTCTTCCCTTGCAACGAAACCCGCTTCCCGTTTCTCAATAGATTCCATTTTTTTATCAAGATTTTCTTCTTTTTGCACGATGCGTCTTTCATTGCGCTGGATCTCAGCCCTGCGTTCACGGATTTCCCTATCCAAGTCATTTTTACTCTTAATCGTTTCTTCCTTGACTTCCAATAAGGTCTCGCGTTTTTTCGCTTCGGCTGACTTAACTGCTTCATCGATAATTGCTCTGGCTTTATCCTCTGCGCTGCCGATTTTCTGCTCGGCAACTTTCTTGCGGTAGGTCACAGTAACCAGATACGTTATCGGTATCGCTAACGCCAGCGTGACTATCACAGCAATAAACACTGACTGCACAGGAGCACCTCCTTTATTCAATTTTCATTGTACCTATAACAAAAATAACAAAATACAGTTTTATCTGTCATAATTTACAACAGTTAAATTTTAAACTTTATTCACAATTCTGTCAAGTATTTGTTACAAGCCGCTCCAGAAGCTATCTAAGAGCCGACCTAATGTCGGAATAGGAAAACCCCCTGCGCATAAGAAACTGGCGCATCTTCATACGCTCTTTTTGATCGGCGGTTTCATTGCAAAAATGCTTCTTTTCCATTAAAAGACGGATCTGCGCTTTTTCGTCCGCTTCAAATTCTTCCTCTATGCACTGCTCTATGATATCCTTCGGAACGCCGCGCCGCATTAAATCCATCTTGAGACGGTTTCTGCCGCGTTCCTCTTGATGGCACTGGATAAATGTCCTTGCATACCGTTCGTCGTCAAGATAATGATACTGCTCCACATACAATATGGCGTCTTCAATGGCTCCTTTTGGGTATTCGCTCTGCAAAAGCTTTTCCCGAAGCCGGCATTCCGTCCGTTCCTGACGCTCTAATAAGCGCATAGCCCGTTTGATGGCCCGCTTGCCGATGACTTCATGAAGAATATGCTGATAGTCTTCTTCTGACAGCGTTTTGCCTTCTTCTAAAGACAGCCGCTTTGCTTCACCCACATAAAGCCAAAAGCGGATTGTTTCATTGAGGACAATGTCCACACGGCGTTTTTGGGTTTTTTGGCAATCTGTAATTATGTACTGCATAAGGGTTCCTAGACTTTCTTATTTTCTTCCGGCGCCGGTTTCATTTGATTGTCTATGTTTTCCGGCTGTCCTGCTTTGTCTGTTTTTTTGTCAGGGACAGGTTTCTCTGATTTCTGCGGTTTTTGCGGCTCCTCTGGTTTTAGGCCGTCTTTTGCTTTCTCATTTTCCGTTTCTTCCGCTTCTGCCTGCTCAAACTGTTTGCGCGCTTCTTTCTCAATTTCCATGCAGATTTCCTGATGTTCTTTAAGAAACTGTTTGGAATTTTCACGGCCCTGCCCGATTTTATCTCCTTTATAGGCATACCATGCGCCGGATTTATTGACTATATCATATTTTACGGCTAAATCCAAAATATCCCCTTCTCTTGAAATGCCCTGCCCAAACATAATGTCAAATTCCGCTTCCCTAAAAGGAGGGGCAACTTTATTTTTTACAACTTTTACACGGACGCGGTTTCCGACAAAATCGCCAGCCTGTTTTAAAGTCTCGATTTTCCTTACGTCTAAACGCACTGTCGAATAAAATTTTAACGCGCGCCCTCCGGTCGTCGTTTCAGGGTTTCCAAACATAACGCCTACTTTTTCACGGAGCTGGTTGATAAACAAGACGATGCAATTTGATTTGCTGATAATAGAAGTCAGCTTCCGCAATGCCTGTGACATCAGCCTTGCCTGTAAACCGACATGGGCATCGCCCATCAATCTCTGCTTTCGGGACAAGCGCTGCGACGGAATCGACGATAATAATATCCACTGCTCCGGATCTTACCATTGTCTCTGTAATCTCTAGCGCCTGCTCGCCGCTGTCTGGCTGGGAAATATAGAGATTGTCTATATCTACGCCGATTTTCTTTGCATATACGGGATCTAGGGCATGTTCCGCATCGATAAATCCGGCTATCCCGCCGGACTTTTGCACTTCTGCAACGACATGCAGCGCCACTGTCGTCTTACCGCTTGATTCCGGTCCATACACTTCTATAATGCGGCCCTTTGGCAGTCCGCCAATGCCTAAGGCAAGATCCAAGCTTAAACAGCCTGTCGGAACTGCATCTACATTCATATTTTTCGCAGATTCCCCAAGTTTCATAATGGAACCTTTGCCATATTCCTTCTCAATTTGTAAAATCGCCGCGCTTAACGCTTTTAATTTATCTTCAGGATTTACTTCTCTTTTTACTTCTTTTTTGGATTCTTTCGCCATGGTAATCTCCTTTATACAAACTTATGTTCGCTTCTATGGTTATAATAGTATATTTTCCAGAAAAAGTCAACTATGGATTTTTGAATTTCTAATTGGGATTTTTGTCAAAGAAAAAAAAGACAGCCAGATATCAGCTGTCTTTTAGTATAGATTCTTTTTCTTGTTCTGTCAAGCCGGATCTTTCTCTAACGCATATTTACATAGGAAAAAAACGCCTGCCGCCACAAATACTACGAATACAGATTTTAATAATTTTTTTATCATTGTTTGTCCTCCTTTGCTCTTTTTTATTCTACTGCAATTTTTTAGAAAAACAAAGTCGGATTTCCTTAAAAATTATTTAAATTTAAAAGAAACTATGATTGATAAAATCAATATGTTAAATGATTTTTTCTGCAATCCGCCAAAACAAATCTCCTGCCGTTTCTATCTGACGAAAATTTCCCCTTCCTGTGACGACAATGGGTTGATTGACGCATCATGCAGATCCTTATCGTAGCCAAGAAGCTGCGTAGCGGAAAATTCATATCCATCGCCAAACAATAGCTTTACGCTTACATCGTCTCCAAATCCAAAGGAAGGCAAAAACTTATCGGTTTGTTTCCCCTTATTGCTGACCGTTGCGGCAATCTGCGCATACTGATTCCCTTCCTCATCTGGCCGAAACTCCCCATAGTCTGCCGAAACTGTAGGAACGATCTGCATACTGGCAACGGTAATTTCCCAATCTTTTAACTGTGCGGCTTCCCCGATGTTATAGATTTTTTCCTCCTCCTCAGAAGACGCTGCTTCCGTTGGGTTCGTATCCGTTTCCATTGGCTCTTGCGGCTCCTTTTCCTACCCTTTTAATGTAACTAACTGCCAAACGTCCCACTATTTTGGGCAATAAAAAACCGCCACTGCCATTGAGTTGACCGGAATATCCGGCGTCTTCAACGGCAGGCGGATTTACTGACAGCTTAATTTTTATTACTGAGCGGCAGAGACTAATTCTTTCAATGCATCTATCTGCTGTACGCCGGACGCCCGTTTGATAAATTCACCCTTATTCATCAAAATCAGCGTCGGTATGCTCATAATCTGGTATTTCAAAGCAAGCGCAGCTTCTTCGTCTACGTTTACCTTCCCGACTTTAACTTTCCCGTCCATTTCTTCTGCAAACGCTTCTAAAATTGGCGACTGCATTTTACAGGGCATACACCAATCCGCCCAAAAATCTAAAAGAACAGGCAGATCGGCGGCAAGAACCTCTTGTTCAAAGTTGTCGTTTGTGATTGTCGTAACTTTCATATTAAAACCTCCTTCTATTTTAATTTCTGCCAAACTCAGACAATTCTAAGTCCGGATTGCGATCCTGCGTCATGCCGATGCTCCACTCATTTACAAAAATCAAAAGCGGGTTTCCTTTTAAATCCTGAATTTTTTTCATATCGGAAGTGCCTGATAAGCGTGTAATATCCACATCTTTACTTTCAATCCAACGGATATGTTCATGCGGCATAGGCTCTAAACGGATCTCTACATTATATTCATTTTGCAGGCGGTATTTTAAAACGTCAAATTGCAGGACGCCTACTACACCTATTATGATTTCCTCCATTCCCATTCCATATTCCTGAAAAATCTGAATCGCGCCTTCCTGCGCAATCTGGGAAATCCCTTTGACAAACTGTTTGCGTTTCATCGTGTCAAGCTGTCTTGCTTTTGCAAAATGTTCCGGCGCAAATGTTGGAATCCCTTCAAACTGATAGGGCTTTGCGGCTGTTAAAATGGTATCCCCGATTGAAAAAATCCCCGGATCAAATACGCCGATAATATCTCCCGCATAAGCTTCTTCTATTATTTTACGATCCTGCGCCATCATTTGCTGCGGCTGTGATAATTTCATTTTTTTATTGCCGCCCTGTACATGGACCACCTCCATGCCGGCCGTAAATTTTCCAGAACAAATCCGCAAAAATGCAATGCGGTCGCGGTGGTTTTTATTCATATTTGCCTGTATTTTAAACACAAACGCGCTAAAATCTTCATCAAATGGGTTTTTTTCACCTAAATCGGAAACTCTTGGCAATGGAGACGAAGTCATTTGCAGGAAATGTTTTAAAAAGGTCTCTACGCCAAAATTCGTCAGGGCAGAGCCAAAAAAGACAGGGGAAAGTTTTCCTTTTGCAACCAGTTCCATGTCAAATTCCGCGCTTGCGCCGTCTAAAAGCTCTATTTCTTCCATCAGCTTTTCATAATTTTCCCCGCCAATTTCATGCGCAAGGGAAGCGTCGTCTATGGAAACGACTTTTTCTTGCCCTTCTTTCGAACCCTTTTTCGTATCGCTGTAAAGCATCACTTCCCGCATGTTCCGGTCATATACGCCTTTGAAATTTTTGCCGGAACCAATCGGCCAGTTGACCGGGCAGGTCGCAATCCCAAGTTCTTTTTCAATTTCATCTAACAAATCAAATATATCATTTGCATCCCTGTCCATTTTATTGATAAAAGTAAATATCGGGATATGCCGCATAACGCAGACTTTAAACAGTTTTCTCGTCTGCGCCTCCACGCCTTTTGAAGCGTCAATTACCATAACTGCGGAATCTGCCGCCATCAGCGTTCTGTAAGTGTCTTCCGAGAAATCCTGATGTCCGGGCGTGTCAAGGATATTAATGCAGAATCCGCCATAATTGAATTGAAGCACAGACGAGGTGACAGAAATCCCACGCTCTTTTTCGATTTCCATCCAGTCAGAAACTGCATGCCTTGCCGTTGCTTTCCCTTTGACGGAACCAGCCAGATTGATCGCGCCGCCGTAAAGCAAAAATTTTTCCGTTAAAGTCGTCTTTCCTGCATCGGGATGCGAAATAATTGCAAATGTTCTTCGTTTTTCTATTTCCTTCTTTAAATCAGCCACAGTTACTCCTCCGAATCTGTTAATCCGGTTTATTTTATACCACAAAATACCAGCTGTCAACTAATGCGCCATGCTTTTTATATTAATGTAAAGCGGATTTTATCCTCTGCGCTTTCCGCTGTTATCGTTCCCCCATGCAGTTCCACGATTTCCTTTAAATGGCAAGCCCAAGTCCGGCTCCGGCGCGCATCCTTTTGATGCAAACATTTTTTAAAGCCGCCTTAAATTTTCTCTATATCATTTATTTTTACGCCATTGTCATAGTAAACCGTGTGATTAAACCCTATGTTTTTTGTGGCAATGAATGGAACCCCTTCCGGCTGGCGCAGATACTTCTCCCGTTTTATCTTCTCATTTATGCTGTTCCCCGTATATATTTCCGTCACAGCGCCTAATTTTACAAAGAGCCAGTTTTCCGGCGCCTCATATGGCTGTTCTTCCTCCAAAGCCAACGCCTGCTCCAGTCTTTTCTCCAAAGACAGTTCCTCTTTTTTCTTTCCTCTTGCCCTGTTAAACGTCTTCACTTTCCAGAGATTTTCACTCCTTTTACCGCTTTGTCACAACGTATAAAAAAAGCAGCCACATGATTTACTTGCTATGTCCATATTGTCCATCAGAAAAGCAATCCACTAAAACCCGATAACCACTAAAATCTCCTAAATTCCACATTTTCCGAACTGGAATCTTTACCCGCTCACCTCAAACTTATATCCCATACCCCAGATCGTCTTGATATAATTCCCCTTGTCTCCAAGCTTGTTCCTAAGCTTCTTCACATGGGTATCAATGGTCCTCGCATCTCCGAAATAATCATAATTCCATACATTATTCAGAATCTTCTCTCTCGATAAGGGGATTCCCTGGTTCTCTATAAAGTATGTCAGAAGTTCAAATTCTTTGAAACTTAGCTCAATGGGGTTGCCGTCAATTGATACAACATGCGCCGCTTTATCAATAGAAATTCCTCCACATTCAAGCAATGTATTTTCGGATACTTGTGCTGTTCTGCGTAGGATTGCTTCAACACGAGCAACTAAGATTTTTGGACTGAAGGGCTTGGAGATATATTCATCTACACCAAGCTGAAAACCTTGAAGTTCATCTCTTTCGTCTGTGCGGGCAGTTAGCATGATGATAGGAACTTTGGAATAATTGCGTATTTCACGACAAACCTGCCATCCATCCATCTTAGGCATCATAATATCAAGAATAATTAGTGCAATATCCTGATTTTCGAAAAAGATATCAAGGGCTTCGCTTCCATCACCTGCTTCAAGCACCTCATAGTTTTGTTTTACGAGGAAATCTTTTACAAGCTTCCTCATTCTGCTTTCATCATCTACTGCAAGTATCTTGAGTTTATTCATAATAAAATAATATCCTTCTACACCTTATTTTAAAGGCGGCTTCAAAAATGATAAAAATATTTAATCCGAAATTAAAAACTCTTTTTCTTTCTCTCGAATAACCTGCTCTCTTTCCATTAATTCCTGTTCCCATGCAGAATATCGGTTCTGAATCGTCTTTTCATAGTTTAAAACAGTTGGACTTTTGCTGGTATAAGATATGAAAAACATTATAATTACCAATACGAAAAGCCCAATGTTTACTATGATGGACGTTCGTCTGCTAAAAAACTCTTGTTTGGGTTTCTCTTTCACTTTCTTCTGGCTTGCTTTTACTTTTTCAACTGCTGGATTTGTACTCTCTCTCAGGCTATATACGCCATATACAGGAATATTGGCAATCTCCTCTTCAGAAGTAGCGTTTTCCTTTAAAACGGATTGAAGCTTTTTCAGGAATCCATAACCAACAGGTGTTTTAAATATACGATTGTCTATCGCCTTTTTATACACTGCGTTTACCATGTTTGGATTGCTATATTCCAGTTTTTCTTTCAGGCGTTCAATACGCTTTAATTCACTTTTTGCAAGTTCTGCATCTGTTTGTGTTCCAAATTGAAAGCCGTCCACAATCCAATCTGTTTTATCTGCCATATGGCATCCCTGCCTTTCACGATATCCTATAGACTGCTTACAAGTTTTCTATTGTCTTGTAAGTATCCTGATACAATGACTCTAGCTGCTTCAACTCTTCCTGAATATT
>OFGF01002068.1_pt1 | contig 11092 bp, 10 predicted proteins | sample 1521711 | NCBI WGS metagenome assembly OFGF01 (sample SAMEA3504092, study PRJEB24116) | mouse gut metagenome | biome: mouse gut; feature: mouse-associated habitat; material: faeces | place: Denmark | collected 2011
CTCATATTCGTCACCTATCAGGTTTGCTCGTCTATAACCATCGGCAAATATTTTTCTATTGAATCGTAATCTTCCTTGGAAATCGTATATACTCCGTTGCCTGTCTGCTCAATAAAGTATTCTCCTTTATCTACATATAAAAATAATCTGGCGATAACATCCCCCTTGCTGTTAAAGTCTACATTGATAATGGTTTCAACGCGAACGGGCGTGCCTATTTTTCCGCTCACTGTGGTGGGCTTTGTATTCTTTAACGCACTCAAAATATTTTCTACATCATCCCTGCTACTGATCGTAATTGCAGGGTCGGAATCTTTTTTGAGCAAAATATTCTCTACCTCATCCACGATTGGCAATTCAAGCTGGTAAACGGCTCCACTTAACTCTCTCGCCTCTATAAAATCCGGTATTACTGGCCTGTCCTTTGCCTCGAACCTGACACAATAAAACTTGTCCGTTTTTTCGTCATAGAGCAGTATATATTCATAATCACAAATCGGAAAATCTTGCTCATTTTCCGCATTCAATGTTCCATTGATCTGACTGGGCTGCGCAATATATTCATCTGTAGAAACGCCAAAGAGGGTATATTCAGGCGTATATGTCGTTATCAGCATCTGCACATCAGAAACTTTAAGAGAATATGTCTTATCATCCTTAATGTTCAGATCCGTATAATTCGATATTGCCTTGTTTAAGTTATCAACGACAATTCGTTCAGTTGGCCTATTTTGTGTCAGGGCCAAAATACTTACAATTCCAACCAGTACGATACCTGCCAGAATTATTAAGGATTTCTTTCTCAATGTACGTCACCCCACAGCTCCTTCTGCCGGGCCTTGACCCTGGCAACCACCTCCAGGGGATTGAAGGGCTTTGTGATGTAGTCGTCGGCCCCGATGGTCAGACCCATGATTTTGTCCCCATCCGCCCCCCTGGCTGTGAGCATGATGATGGGGCAGTAGGACTTCTCCCGAATCTTCTTGCAGAGCTGAAAGCCGTCCGCATCAGGGAGCATCACGTCCAGAAGTGCCAGATCCAGGTCTGTGTGTGCAATACAGTCCAGGGCCTCCGCGCCGGTATAGCACTTGTGGACCGTGTAGCCGTCATTTGTGAGATAAAGCTCCAGCACGTCGGCCAGTTCCTTTTCATCGTCAACTACCAGGATGTGAGTGAGGTTGTTCACAGCGTTTGTCACGTTACTTCCGCTCCCTTTTTTTCTTGCAAATGCCAACAATGGTGTTGGCAGCACTCAGCACGATAAACAGGCCCGTAAAGTTGATCCAAATATCCTGATACGCCGTTTTTGCCAATGGCTCCCGCAAACTGGTAAACCATACATAGGCGAACGCCAGCAGCTGGGATGGGATGTATGCGACCACATACCGCAAAATCAACGGCTTAATGGGCAGACTGGTACACAGCTCAAACGCCGCGACGCCGATCAGCAGGATGATGGCCCTGTCCAGTTCGTGCCAGTTGCCGCTGGGGTCCTCATAAATGCCATTGCAGAGATACAGCACGCTGTTCAGCAGCGTAATCACAGTATAGATAATGGAATATACCGACACCAGATTGATCCATTTTTGCTTGCTCATTTTCCCTTTGCCTCCAGGCCAAGATTTCACTGACATTATATCAAGATTGTTTTTCTTTTTCCTGCGTTTTCCCTATGGAATTTCTTAAGTTTTTCCTACGGTCATTTTTCAGCCAAGCCAGCCGTTATAAAAAGCTGCCACCCCCAATGCGGCCCCTATGACCGTTGCAATGAGGATCACGATGATGCCTTTTTTGTGTTCCTTGAAATACGCAAACAGGATTTTCAAATCTTCCATGTTCAAAATCTCCTAAAATAGTTTATCTACGCGGAGGAAAGCGGCGGCATTGATTCCTCAAAACCGCCGCTTTCCAGAAATTAAGAGAGCTGTGTGTATGTAGCATTCTGCTTCCGGTAGGTATCGCTGTCCTTCTGCTTCAGCTCCTGCTCCACCTGGGCCAGCTGATGCTCCAGATCCTTGATCTTGGCCTCGTCGGTCTCGGAATTGAGCCTCTGCTCCAGCTCCTGCTGCTTCTTTTTCAGTTTTTCGATCTCGCGGTCTACCTTATCGGTATTGCACTCCCAGGTCTCGTCCTTATTCTTTTTCCCCTCCGGACCCTTCGCACCCTGGCCTGCCTGCTTGGGCTCCTCCGCCTCGGGGGCATCCTCCGGCTGCCTGGGTGCGTCTGCCGCCCGCTCCGGATCGTCGAAAAAGATTTTGGGCTGACCGTCCTCGTCCTTGCCCATCCAGTAGCGGCCGGACGGCTCCTGGGGTTCCTCTGGAACGTATTCATCCATCACGGGCTTCAACTGGCGGCTCTGAGCATCCTCCTCGGGCTTCTGAACCTTGGACGCGCCCAGCACCTTCTCGGCTGTTGTCAACGGCTGGACCGCACCGGTGTTCACACCAGAAATCGGCATCATAACTCATTCCTCCTGAATTTTTACGCGGTAAATGAAACTGAAGGTTCGGTTTCCACTGGAACGGCGGCAATTTCGCCAGCGGGCGTATAGGTAACCGGCTCGCTGTCAATGGGTTCCGCCGCTTCGGCGGGCTTGCTGTTCTCCAGCGCCGCCTTCGCCGCATTGCTGATCTGCACCAGATCGGTTTCCTGGGGGCGGCCTAGCTCTGTGCCTTCCTCCGCCCGCTTGCGCTCCTCCCGGTGCTTTTCGATGGCGGCTTCCTGCTCCAGCTTCGCCTGTTCACGCTCGGCCTTCGCCTCAGCCTTCATGCCCTCGTCCAGCTTTTCCTGGTATTTGACGGCCTTCTCCGTACATTCGCCGGTGTAGCCCAGCGCCCGCTTCATCTTCTCCGTGTCGCCCTCGGCGCTGGCCTGCCGGTACACGCTCATAGGCGTACCCGACAGCTTGATATTGGAGCTGGCTCCCAGAAGCCCTTCCATCATCTGTACGTTCATGTTTGCATCCCCTTTCTATGGCTAATTTTGCAAAAAGTTCTTTGCTTTTATCAGTCTATAGAGCAGGGGACACCATTTCAAGGCTCTTGTAATGAAATGCTCTCTGGATGTCATGAAATGTTCTGCGGGAACACTATTCCACCGCCCGCATCTGCTCAACCAAGGATTGCTTTCTCTGCCTGCTGACCGTCCAGGCGGACAGGAGAAATTCCAGGCCGAACAGCACCAGGAGAAACAGGCCCATTTCCAGTATCGGAAATTGATAGGGCACGATCTCACCGGCAAAGGATCGTCGGCTGACCTCCCGGCACACCACCACCGCAATCGGAAGTCCGATCAGCAGAACAGCCAGGGCGGCAAAGGCCGCATAGCAGAGTCCTTCACAAATATTCATCCGGCACAGCTGCTTTCCGGTCAGACCAACGGAGCGCAGGACGCTGTTTTCCCGCCTGCGGGACATTTGGTTGGAAAGGGTCGTATTGATCAGATTGACAACACCAAAGAGGAAGATCAGCCAGGAGAGCGCCTGCAGCCCGCCAAAAATCAGGCCGCTCTGCATTTTCTCATACGCAATGTGCGTCCCGATGGTATCCAGACCGAGATTGCTGCGGCTGGACAGAATTTCTTGCAGACCGGCTTCCACACGTTCCGCTTTTTTCGGGTCGCTGACAATGCTCCAGGAGTAGTCAAAGTTTTCGATCTCAGGATGGAGTTCCCGAAACAGCTCCTCCGGCGCGAACAAAGCTACCGAATCCAAGGCAAGGGCCCCATGTCCGTTGCTTGTCCCCCTCACCGGGTCAAGCAGGCCGGATATGGTGACGGTCACGGTCTTCTGACCCAGAGACAGCTCCATAGCGGCCCCGACATCCATCTCAGCGAGGTGCTTTTGATAGCTTGCGGCTAGAAGAACGCTGTGGGCGTCCGCCGGCATCGCGCCGGATATCAGCGCGGCCTCCACCTCCTGTCGGTTTTCGTCCGTCAGAGCATCGCACATACCGGCCTCAGTACCTGCGGAGGTCCCGAATCTTGCGTGAAGAGACTGGCGGGTGACCAGCACATCCGTCACCCCGTCTACCGATAAAATTTCCTGCCGCAGTCCGTCATTCAGCGGGTTGCCCGCGGCCATGACCTCCTCCTCCGGCTGCTCCGAGGACAGGTAGATCTTATAGTCCCCATCCGGGAAGAATAACCTTGCGGCCTGCTCCGGCGAGCGGGTCAGAACCACGGAGGACACGATCAAAAGCAGGATACCGCCCAGGCTGAGCGAGGCCGCGATGCTGGCCGCCTTTTTCCGGTCCCGCCGGAAGTTCGCAAGACCCATGGACACAGGGTTGAGCCTGATACGTTTCTTCCGGCCGCGGATCTGTTCCTGTCCGGCGGAAAAACGCACCGCTTCCAGCGGCGAAATACCGGCGGCTATTTTCACCGGTCTGCGGACGGAGACAGACACCATGAACCAGCAGGCCAGGACGGTCAGAAGCACGGATAACCCATAGTAGGCCCCGTGGAAGCCCTTGGGGAACAGGAGCAGGCCGCCGCCAATGCCCAGCAAAACACCAAGCAGGATTCCAGTGCCGCCCAGCCTGCGGCTCTCCCTTTTTACGATGCGCTGGATCTGTTTGGGCGTTGCCCCGATAGTGCGCAGCTGCCCATAGCTTTGGATCTTATCCTGGATGGAGATCCGGAAAATGCTCTGGATGACTACATAGCCGCCGATCAGCACCAGGATCGCGATACCGCCGATGGCGGCGAAGTCAATGGACTTGGAATAATAGGCAAAGTAACCGCTGTTCATGCCCACATGGGGAAGGCCATACCGGGCGGCGATCTCCTGGCAGCAGGCGGTCATGACCTCCTGGCTCAACTGTTCATCGTTTTGAAAATGCACATAGGCGCGATACCCGGCAGGGTCAAATCCGGCCCACTGGGTCAAGGCCGTCTTGGAAACGGCAATGGCGCAGGCATTTGCTTCCTTTTCACCAACATTCGACAGGATGCCGGTCACGGTATAGTCGCCATGAAAGCTCTCGGTGTCCAATCGAACCGTCTCACCGATTTTGGCATTGGAACCGTAGGCGGACAGAAAATATTCGCTGACAGCGATCTCGTTCGCCTGCACCGGAAGTTCTCCCTTTACCAACTCCATCTGGCTGCGGGCAATATGGATCATATCGCTGTCGCAGTACACATAGGAGGCGTTGTAGCCCCGCTCCGAGTGCTCCTGTCCCAACAGATAGTATTCGCCCACTCGGGCAAGCTCCGGCAGGTCCTTCAGCGCCGCCACATCGGACGCCTCCACGCCGGTGAACACCGCCTCGTAGGTGTCGGCCACCTGATTGCGCTGGACCTGCGCCACGGAAACGGACAGAATTGCCGCAAAAGAGATCAGGAACGCCGCCAGGGCCACGGCGGTCACCACCATCAGGTTCCGGCGCTTCTCACTGGCAAGGCTCCGCTTCGCCAGCTTCTTTACAATGGCGTCGGTGTCGTTTTCAAAGGGCCAGGTCATGATTTACCACCTCTATTCTGTCACGCGAAGCTGTTCGACTACGCTGTTTTGCCTGCAATACAGGCTTGCCCATTTTGTAAGGATACATTGCAGCGCAAGTGCCAGCAGGAAATAAAAGCATACAGATATAATGGGGAACGTGTAACCTACAAAGCTGAATCCAGGTACATTTCCTACCGCGGAGCAGATTGCTTTTCCAACGGCCAGACCGCCAACAACAGAAGCTGCAAAGCTGCCAAAGGTCTGGAAACCATTTTCAAAGCCTATCATACCGGAAAGCTGTTTACTGTCCAGTCCAATGGCCCGAAAGAGCCCCATCTCCTTCCTTCTGGAAATGATATTGGTCATGCTGGTATTGACCAGATTGATGATGCTGAACGTGATAATGACGGCTAACAGAGCATATGCCGCAGCAGAAATTGTGCTGAAAACACTTTTGTACTGCATTGTCGTATCTTTCAGCGTTTTCAGGCGCAAGCTGTCACTCGCCCCGGTCAGCGACTGCAATTTGTCCTCAATTCCAATATAACCGCTGTCCCCCGTCTGAATTATGAACGCGCTGTTCGCGTTATAGGGAACCGCCCGCTCCATTTCCGCTGCGGGTAAGATAAAACTGGAAGCGCTGTTCTTATCAAAGACGACGGCGGATACAACATAGGTCAAATTGCCCTGCAAATTGTTCCCTGCCTGAGAAAAAGTAATGGTATCGCCGGCCTCATAGCTCTTTTGCAGATAATCCAATTCTGGGCTGCCCATATTGATTACAAGAGAGTTTTCCCCGGTATGGTCACAATGGGGCAGTTCCCCGGCCATGACCCGATGCTCCAGCGCCGCATAATCCTCTGCGTTCATGCTCCGAATCGCTGTTTCCATTCCGTCAATGGTGACGCAGATTTCCTGCTGGCAGACAATCCCACTCACGCCGTCTATCGACAAAATCTCATGTTTCAATTCATCTGTCAGAAGATTGTTTTCCTGTAGCCGCGTAAGGGAAAACGTGGGCGTAACCAGCGCCCGGTTCAGCTCCACCACATAGGAGCCCTCGTAGGGAAAGCTCTGCTTTGCCCGTTGCTCAGGATCAAGAGAGGACAGCAGGGAGGAAATTCCCACAAGCATCATCCCGCTCAAAATTAGTGAGGTAAAGGTCAATATGCTTTTCTTCCTGTCCCGCAGTAAATTCATCGCCGCAAGTGAAAGAGGAGTGAGGGGTTTCCTGTCTTTTTTCAGGCGTTTCCCGCTCTTTTTCAGGCACTTCCCGCTCTTTTTTACCTCGGCATAGCTGCTGTAACGGGATGCTTCCATGGGTGAAACCGACATTGCGATTTTGGCCGGCTTCAAAATGGACAGCTTGACACAAATAAATACGACGGCACCGGACAAAAGCACGATCACAATGTCAGGAAACAGCTGAAAAGCGTCTCTGTCTATCAGGAAGGACAGCATCCCGCCCACAATGCACCCAAGCGGAATAAAACGGAAGGCAAGATAGTTTCCCTCCTTTGAAATGATTCGCTTGATTTGCTTTTTCGTGGTGCCAAGTGTACGCAGCTGCCCAAAGGAGGTAACATTGTTCATGACTGAAATAAAAAATATGTTGTAGATGACCAGGGAACATACGCCAATCAAGACCAGCCCAACGAGCAGAACCGTCAGTACCGTCTCTTTTGACATGTTATTGCTGTCAATGTATAAATTGTTGATCTGTATATTGTCCGTGGAGATTCCGCAATCCAGGCCAATCGCCCGCACCAGCTCTTTCAGTTCCTGATTCGTATATTTCGCGGTATTACGGACAGAAATCATAGCTGCCACAGGCCCGGCGGCAAGAGCAGCGTTTTCCTGAACAAAGCTCTGTGAAACGATGGCGTTATAAGCAACCCTGTTGCTGTCATTTTCAGCGGTTGTCTGGATAAAGCCGGTGATCTGAAAATCTACGGTTTCTAATTGGCGGCTTGCCTGGTTGCGGTAGTGAACAGATATGGTATCGCCAATACCTGCTTTCAAATTCAGGGCGTCTGTATATCCCTTTTCTACAAGCAGTTCATTGGCGGCCTGCGGCATATGCCCTTCCATCAGTTTGATATTGGAAAGCCGCATGGTTGCTTCATCGGAACATACGATGCCCATTGTGATTCCGTTCTCCCGCTCCGTCATGCCAACGGATTGGTAAACGCCTACACTCTCAATACGGGGATCGGCTGTCAGCAGGGAGATGTTCTCCTGGGAGAGATTTTGAAAAATTCCCTGATACGCGGTAGACGCCGCGTATTCACTTGTAATATTGTAGGCGTAAGAAGAAACAAAAGCCATCATAGCGGCGGCCATAAAGATAATAACTCCAATCAGCCGGTTCCTGAAATGATGCTGCCTGAGACGGGCATTTGACAGCCTGCGGACGACCGCGCTGGTGTCGTTCTCAAAAGGCCAAGTCATAGTAACATACCTCCTTCGACTGTAACCGTTCCATTCCGGGCGGGGTCAGTCCAACGCCTTGATCCGCTCCACCAGAGAGAGCCTTCTGGTATAGCGGACCGCGCAGGCGGAGAACACCCCCTGCACCAGAAGCAGCGCGGCGGCGAAGAGCAGCACCTGGAGCGCCGGGAAATGGTAGGTGAGGGTTCCAAACAGGCCGATCTGATCGAATACCTCGCAGACAACCAGACTGCACGCCGTCCCCAAAGTCAGCGTAACCAGCAGCGTGATGCCAACATAGTACAGGCACTCAAAGGACAGCATGTTGGACAGCTGCCGGTCGCTCATGCCCACGGACTGGAACACGCCGAACTCCTGCTGGCGGGTGAGCAGATTGGTAATCAGGGTGTTGGCAAGGTTAATGAGGGAGAACACGAAGATAAAGACCAGGATGCCGTAGTCCCTTGCCAGTTCTTCCCGCAGGCCCCGCTCCAGCTCGGCGGACAGGTCGTCCAGGCCGGAAACCGCCACCCGCTGGTCGGACACGGCGCCGAACACCGCCCGCCGCAGCTGATCGCTGTCCTGTTCCGCGTGGAGATTGACATAGCCGGTAAAGTCCGCAATATCAGGATAAAGGGCAGCCAGCTCCTCCTCGGGCAGAATGAAGAAATGAGTCGAGCTGCCAATCTGGACATCCTGCACGATGCCCATGACGGTATAGGTCTTGGACTGCCCGTTGTAGCAGGAGAGGGTCACGGTATCCCCCACCTGATATCCAGTACGATAGATTTCTTTCAGCGCACCGCCGGCGGGACAGATCAGGATACCGTTTCCATCCAGAAGCTGCCGGTAGTCCGCGGTTCCCTCCAGAACCCCGCTGCCCGCGTACATCTCCGTCATATCCTCCTGGGAAATTCCCCTGACAACAAAGGGTTCATGCTCGCTGTTGCCCGGAATCGCGCTGATGGCTGGAATTTCCACGCAGGTCAGGCTGTAGGCCGTGACGTAATCCACACCGGGAAGGGCGGCCAGCTCCTCCCGCAAATCTTGGCCCAGGGGGTTCTCCCTCTGCATCTCCACAAATTCCCGGCCCGCGAAGTCCTCATATTGCAGCAGATACTGGCTCCGGTCTCCGAACTGAGACTGGGCCATTTCTTTGACGTCCACTGAATTGGCGTAGGCAGAAACGCACAGCAGCAGAATCCCGGTCAGGCCCAGGGAGAGGGTGGTGACGAACGCCTTTTTCCGGTTCCGGGAGAAGTTCATCCAGGCCAGACGGGACATGGTCAGGCGGCGGTGGAGCTGCCTGGAAACACTGGGGCCCTGCTGCTGGGAATAGGCGGTGGCGCGGATGGCCTCAATGGCGGAGACCTTCCCCGCCATTGCCATAGGTTTTCTGGTGGCGATCAAAACGGTGCCATAGGTCAGAAGGGAGACCACCACGGCGGACCGGAGATTGTCGCCCCAGGACCAGTAGCCGGGAACAGCGATCAGCGCGATACCTGCGGCGCAGACCAGCCCCAGGGGAATAGCGATAGCGGTCAGGAAACGCCGCTCCCGCTTGACCACCCGCTTGAGCTGCCTGGGCGTGGTCCCCAGTACCTTCAGCCGGCCATATTCCCGCATTTTGCCCATGACGGAGATGTAAAAAATGTTGTAGACCACGATGGCACAGACTACGGCGATTAGGAGCGCCGCGGCATAGATCTCCATCCCGTTTCCCAGATACAGGTCCACCATGCCGAAGTAGCTGGAGCTGTAAAAGGTACGGTCCTCCGGGATACCCATTTCCGCGAAGAACTGCTCAATGTCCGCCCGAAGCTGGGCCGGCTCCATGCTCTGGCTCCCGGCAAAGCGGAACCGCAGCTCATAGGGAGCATTGTGGCCGTCCGCCTCCACAGCCACCTCTATGTGCAGGATGGATGGAGGATTCTTGTGATGGTCGATATGGATACGGTCCTCGGCTATATACCGCTTGCCGGCCTCAATGGCCTCACTGTCGACATCACGCAACACCTCAAGACCATATTCCGACTTGCCCACAAGTGCCCCGAGAGCCACCGCTATCGGCAGACCGATCATACCAGTGCCGGGAATACCTACCCCCATTGCATTTTTGATGATGTTTCCGCTGAGTTTCAGCGATATCTTTTCCGGACATCGTCCGAGAGTCTCTGTCGCCTTGGCCACGCACAGTGAAACCGCCGCCGGCTCAGTGCATCCGATAGCGGGAACCACCTCCCGCTTTATCAGCCTTATAATACTGTCTATCTGTTCCTCTTTCATGGTATAATTGTTAATTCGAATAATCATTCTCAGTCTCTTTCCCAAATTCTCCACCCAAAATTATCAAATCTCCTCACCGTCTGCCGCAAACGGCAGCTGACCGTTTCGCATCTGCTCTATCTTCTTGTTACGCCAGCAGTTACGACAGACAGCAACATACTTGTCGTTGCCGCCGATTTCCACCACTTCGCCTTCGGTGATAATCTCTCCGCGCGAATTGACCCGGGCGTTGACTATCGTCTTGCGGCCGCAGGTGCAGGTGGATTTCACCTCGTCGATGGTATCGGCAATCTCGAATAGACGACGCGACCCTTCGAAAAGGTTTGTGCGGAAATCGGTACGGAGTCCGTAACATATCACATTGATACCGAAATCATCCACTGCACGGGCAAGGTCGTCGACCTGAACTGCGCTCAGGAACTGCGCCTCGTCGACAAGAACCCACTCCGGCAAAGTACCGGAATTCCGGGCTATATCCCTGATCATATCGTAGAGATTACTGTCGGAATATATCCAGGAGCATTCGCGCTCTATGCCTATGCGACTTCTTATCACGTTCTTCTTGTCGCGCGTGTCGATCACCGGCTTAAAGCATTTATACGCGATACCGCGCTCCTCGAAATTGTATGCCGTGGTCAACAGAAGGGCCGTCTTTGCCGAACCCATCGTGCCGTATCTGAAATATAGTTTGCCTGTTCTTTTCATCGTAGCGACCGGAGACTTACCTGCGTTCCTATCGCGAATTTAAGAAATAATTTGTAATTATGAAATTTTTAAGGTTCATTTTTTTATTTCCGATGCAACAATTCATCTTCCCTAATTGTTTATAAGTCGTATAATCGGCTAATAATCCATTAAGTTATGAATAGAGCGAAAGTGATCTCCGTGAATCCGGCACATAAAACTCTCGGATCCATGCTTGAGGCCGGT
>OFGF01002071.1_pt1 | contig 11086 bp, 10 predicted proteins | sample 1521711 | NCBI WGS metagenome assembly OFGF01 (sample SAMEA3504092, study PRJEB24116) | mouse gut metagenome | biome: mouse gut; feature: mouse-associated habitat; material: faeces | place: Denmark | collected 2011
TGTATGGTTTCGCCGCCGATAAGGAATTACTGGAACATAATGTCAGGACATTTCGCGGAGAAATAATCGCCATCCTGCACCCATACCAGTTTGCAATCGGTGAGCAGGCTGCAAGAGAAATCATGGAGGTGTATGATTATGAATGGACAGATGAGGAGATATAAAGAAAGCCTCGCAAAAATGTCTGATCCGATCCTATTGAGCCAATGCCCGAAGGTTAAGCTTGATCTGAAAGGGCTGATGCAATACGCAAAGGAAAAGGGAATAAAAGTAATAGAATTAACCGAAAAAGAAAAAGCGGCGTTCATCAAAGAATAAATAGCACCATATTACATTTAACCATTTGTTATACGCTATATATTGTGATAAGATATCCTCGTGATTGATTTTTTGCTTCCTGAAGAGATATTCTGAACGCATAGATGCACACGCTGTTTAAGATTAAATTAAGTGTCAGAAGAATCATGCTGATAAGCTGCAGTTCTTTTGGCACTTTTTTAAATGCTTTTAAACCATACCACCAGAAGTCTCCGAGGGCATTCATTGTGTGGAACATCCTCCCGGTTTAGATTATGCTGGACTCATCTATCCTGCGGAGGGTAAATATCTGATCACTAAGCGCAGATACAGCGCGATTTTCGGAACTGATCTGTAAATTCTCTTAAAGGGATTTCATATGGATACCCTCTATCTTAACGGCAATCTTATCAGTTATCTTAAATGTATCGCTCCTTATCCGATTCCTCAAACACGGTCTGAGAAATTTAGTCTGCATATATGTTCCCACAGAAAAAGCAGTGCGCAAAACCGGCTGTCAGCCAGTCTGCACACTGTCTCAAAACCACGGTTCAAATGCCGTTCCGATTCCTCTGTAACGACACAGGCTCATTGAATGATCCCTGTCATAGCCCGCCTTTTTGGCAGATCGCCTTCTTCACGATATCGAATTTTACCGTAACGCTGCCTCCATATCTGCTTTATTTTCGCCACCACCACAAAAATCCCTTCGCTCGAATGGCGAACTTCACTGTCCTGGTCCCTCCATATCTGTCCAGGCCGCGGATCGTCACACGGGCATTGCCTTTCTCAATATTATTCTCATAGCTGCCCTCCACGATCTCCCACTGACCGTCATCCACTGTCTTGCCTTTCACCTTGACACTGATCTGACCTTTATCCAATGTAATCTCCTGTCCCGTATAAACCTGCTTCTGAACAGACACGGAGGCAGACGAAACAGTCTCCAGTACGGTGCGGTACTGCCCCTCCAATTCACCTCTGTAATTCCCGTTCTCTTTGGCCGTCACCTTCACACCGAGAACAGTGCCTGCCGGGATGATATCATTCCCGTCCACTTTCTCTCCGGCAGATCGGATCACTGTTTCATCATTGCCCGATCTCACATTACGCACCTCGGTCTTTTCTGAGTAAGTGTACGCCAAAGTCCTGTCATAATCCGTTCCCGCCTGCAGAGGCTTGCCGTTTATATCAGTTACAACGACTTTCGTCGCATAGATATTCTTCTTATTCCGATAAACCTTGTCCTGCGCTGTCAGTGTAAGTTCCCCGATATCCTGTGGAACGATCTCATAGAGAATCTGATCACTGTATGTCCCGGCAAAATTTCCCTTGCCTTTAACAAGGACAGACGGCCGGGCTTCACTCTCACCGGTTACCTTGCCGCTGTTCTTGTAAGATACTGTATAATCCTTTCCTTCTGCTAATGTTCGTATCCTTCCGTCACCGGTCAGGAACGTGACTGTCGGTTTCGGTCTTGCGCCTCCTCTGGTAAACACGACAGATCTGTCTTCTAACGCTGCTTCAATCCTCCCACCCTCATTAGCCGCAATATCAAATCTCCTAATCTGAAAGGATTTCTTCAATGTTCCGGTATATCTGCCTTTACCCGTAAAGATGACCGCAGCAGTGCCGGCATTCTGATTCTTCTGCCATGTTATCGTATAATCTCTGTCCTGCTCCAGGATATCTACAGTTTCCGTTCCATTATTTTTTCTCTTAACAGTCAGCTGCAGTTCCGGTTCAACATCTGTTCCCTCATAGATAAAAGTTTTATCTGCCAGCCCTTCTACCGTAGCTTTTTTGATCGGCATCCCCGAAATTTTGAAAGCCACTCGCTTCGTTCCGCTATAGCCTTCCTCCTCAATTCCCGTAACAATGGCGTATGCTGTCCCTGCCGCATTATTTCTGCTGTAGCATACCTCATAGTGGATTCCTTCTTTCAAAACAGTCCTTCCGTCTTTCACCGTAAGAATCGGCTTCCACTCGACACCTGTACCATTCTGATCCGGTCTGCCATCCTCATAGGTCTGTTTCGGGATCTTCGCCACGGTCAGCTTACTGACCGGCGTCAATCCGTCAGCCTCCGGATCAATTACCGTCAAAGCAATCTCTCTTATACCCGTAAAGTTCCCCTTTCCGCTAAATTGAATTTGATACCGTCCGGGTTCTTTTACAAAATCAAGCTTTTTACTGCCTGCATCCGCCCCATAGGGGATGATCTCACAGCTGCCTGGCACATCGGTGAAGATTTCCTCCATGCCATACCGAAAAGACGGGACGGTGGCAAGATGCTCTCCCTCCAGCAGTCCGCTCACTTTATAGTCTTTTATCGCCGACAGATCTGGCAGCCCGTTTCCCGTCCTGATCACGCGATCCGGTGCGGTGATCGTCACTTTCTTCTGCCTGATGCAAAAATCATAGACGGCATTGCGCAGTACATACCGGTTCGCGCCTTCTCCTTTCATTTCAAAAGACAAAGTATAATTTCCTGCTTCTTTCGGCGCCTGCCCGGCATCTGCATAAATACTGCCGTCTTCGAGGGCTCCTGCATATACTCCCTCCAGCATGATATCGCTGACCGCATTGCCCGAGGCATCCAGCATGACCACCTCACCTGTATAGGCATTTGGCACGCCGTCATAGATCTTATCTGCTATCATGATCCCCGAAAGATATACCGATTTCTTTGCATCCTCCGGCCAACGGTCCCTGTAAAGTTCAATGCTGTATGGCAGTCCCTGGGGAAGACGGGTACAGGTAACGCCAATATCCTGATACCATGTGCCACTATTTGGCAGGGTCACGCTTCCGCCACAATTTTTCGGTGTCACTATGTGCGTCAATTTATCACTGGCGTAAAGCATACTGCTGTCTGTCCGTTCTACCGCCCCCATATCAAAACAGCTCAGATCCAGGCTTGTCAATACATAACAATGCTGAAACATGCCAGACATATTTGTCACTCCTGCCGTATTGATCTTTAATTTCAGGTTTTTCAGCCTGCTGCATAAGCGAAACATGTTCGACATATTTTTCACATTGGCAGTATCAAGATCGAATTCCAGATCCTCCAGTCCCACACGTTCAAACATATATGACATATCCTCAACCTTGCCTGTATCCAGACCCTTAAGACCCGGGTCCTGCAGTTCGGTACAATAAGAAAACATATATGACATATCCGTGACCTGGCTGGTATCTGTCTTTGACAGATCAACCGTCTGCAGATATCTGCATCCGGAGAACATACGCCTCATGGAAGTCATCCCGGACACTTCTACTTCCGCCGTTACGACTCTCAGGTTATCGGCCCATGGCGGCTCGCCATCCTCCTCATAATCCCCGTTCCCCGTTATGCTCAGCTTTCCGTTTCTGTCGATCTTCCAGGAAATATGATTGACCGTACCGCTTTGGACGATAAAATTTTCAATGGTCAGTTTGCCGTTTATATATACGATCCGATAATTGTTTCCCGCATCTGCTCCATAAGGAATGATCTCATAACTGCCTTCCGTCTCAGTGGACAGTTCTTCCACACTATAGCGAAACGAAGGCTTCACCATCAGTTCCTCCCCTTCGGGCAGGCCCTCAACCGTATACTGCAATTCCGATACTTCCGGCAGCGGATCCCCCATATTGATCCTGAGTGATCCGGCCGTGACCGTGGCCACCTTTTGCCAGATAGAAAACGTATAGGTATTTTGATCCAATCTGTATTCCTGCGCATCCGTTCCCGTAGCTTCAAACGATAGTGTATATCTCCCTGCCTGCATCGGAGCTGCCGTTGTCTTCTCATAGATACTGCCGTCCGCAAGTGTTCCCGTATAAAACGCTGTCAACATGACATCGGTAACTTCTCTCCCGGCAGAATCCGTCAGTACCGGTACTCCCGTATAGGCTGCAGCCTCGCCATCATAACTTTTCCCGTCCATGGAGATGCCGGACACTGTCAGTTTCTTCTGCAGTTCAAAGAAAGTGACAGTGTATTCCATATAGGTTTCACCGTTCTTAAGGATCTCTACCTCAAACTGTTCATCAGCTTCATAACGATCACCGTAAAGATTAGGTTTGAAAATAATACATCCCCGCTCTCCATAACTTTCATTATTGACATAAAACTGCCCCTCGTCAGGATCGCTTGGAAAATTCCACACTTTCCCGTTTTTCTTACGGGTCATCCTTACCTGTATTTCGGAGGCGTCCACGCTCTCTCCGAGAGAGACTGACCACGGGCTGCGCTGTTCAAAATATTCCAGCGGCATATTCTGCGCCGGCCATGCGATTCCGAATACGTTCCGTGCACTGGAATTACTCTTGTCAAATGCATACATGGCGCATTGCGAAGTGCTGGTATTGCTCCCTTTCCCCTCGACAAAGCCAAAACCTGTCTTGCCCATAGGCGGATTCAGAATCCATCTACGATGTCCGACCTTTGAAATATTGCTGGTATCGCCGTCATCCATCCAGCCTTCAAGAATCGCCTCATTCAAATTCCCGTAACTCATCCCAAGATTAGAACTTCCGGCCCCCTGATATCCCAGCTGATACAATATATCTTCCATATCAGCTGGCTTTTGAGGATTATGATCCATCTTCCTGTTAACGTAATTTACTATACTTGCCGCCTGACACTTCTCACTATAGGATCTGTCCAGCTGAACGTCATAAGTGAGTCCAGCGATATAACGAACCTGATTTAACATGGCAACCGCAGACTGCAGGGTCTCCTCCGATAGTCTTCCCGCCGAATAAGGTACCGTGACACCCGGTTCCTCTGCATATGTAATGGCATCATCCAGGCCGGCTCCGCTCTGTCTTACAAATACTCTGATCTCCTCCTGCGTGCGATATGCAACCTCAAGCTCCCTGGCAGTGCTTGAAATCCGTCCTTCACCTGCAGAGGCTATCGCATTGTCCGAGACCGTTTCCGACATAAGATCGTCCTCTTCAATATCCTCCGCATCCGTTTCCTGCCCTTCTGTATTACTGTCGTTTTCTTCGCCGGATTCTTCTTCCCCTGTCTGTTCCGTATTCTCCGGCCTGCCTGTTTCCGCCCCTGTTTCCGAATCACCCGGCCTGCCTGTTTCCTCCTCCGTTTCCGAATCACCCGGCCTGTCTGCTTCCTCCCCTATTTCCGTCTCTTCTGCATACCCGTCTTCATATTCTGTACGCTCAGACTGCTCTGCCCCAGACTCATCTTGTTCTGTTTCCAAGCCACATTCTTCCGTCTGCGTTATTTCCGTTGTACCAACTGTTAACGCGGCATAGGCCTTCAGTTCTGTCTCTGCGCAAAATATTACTCCTGCCGTCAACAGACACAGCAACCTGTTTCTGAATTGCCTTCTCTTCGGACACATATAATTCTATAACTCATTGAAGTTTCAATCTTCACCATTGTTCAAACAAAATCTTTTTTACATACAATTTTCACAAATTTTTCATAAAAACCTCCTATTTGTATGAGAAAAAGTACAAAGCCCGACTTGACGTTGCAGCTTGATTTAACATATAATGTTGGTACTGGATAAGCATGTTTTCCGGCGCTTCACAGCATTGTCGGAAAATTAACAACTTACACAAATATTGATAGGAGGCTATTCAAAATGAGACCAGAATGGACAGATTTTGTAGGCGGCAAGTGGGACAAAGAAGTCAATGTTCGCGACTTCATCCAGAGAAACTATCATCCTTATGACGGTGACGAGTCCTTCTTAGCCGAGGCTACACAGAACACAAAAGACTTATGGGCACAGGTTCTTGAGTTACAGAAGCAGGAACGTGAAGCAGGCGGCGTGCTGGACATGGATACCAAGGTTGTATCTACCATCACATCTCACGGCCCGGGTTATTTGGACAAGAGCAAAGAGACAATCGTAGGTTTCCAGACTGATAAGCCTTTTAAGCGCTCCTTACAGCCTTACGGCGGTATCAGAATGGCAGAGAAGGCATGCTCCGATAACGGCTACGAAGTAGATCCCGAGATCAGCGAGTTCTTCTCCACACACAGAAAGACACATAACGCAGGCTGCTTCGATGCTTACAACGCAGAGATGAGAGCATGCCGTTCTTCCCACATCATCACAGGTCTTCCGGATGCATACGGACGCGGACGTATCATCGGTGACTACAGACGTGTGGCCCTGTACGGTATCGACAGACTGATCGAAGACAAACAGGCACAGAAGGATTCCACAGGACGTGTTATGACAGACGACGTGATCCGTCTCCGTGAAGAATTATCCGAACAGATGGTTGCTCTGAAGCTGATGAAGGAAATGGCTGCTTCTTACGGATGCGATATCTCCAAGCCTGCATCCAACGTACAGGAAGCTATCCAGGCTACTTACTTCGGATACCTTTGCTCCGTTAAAGAGCAGAACGGTGCTGCTATGTCCCTTGGACGTACTTCCACCTTCCTTGACTGCTATGCAGAGAGAGACATCAAGAACGGAACCTTTACCGAGGAGCAGATCCAGGAGTTCGTTGACCACTTCATCATGAAGCTGCGTCTGATCAAGTTTGCCCGCACACCTGAGTACAATCAGATCTTCGCAGGCGATCCGGTATGGGTAACAGAGTCCCTCGGCGGTGTTGGCGTTGACGGACGTCCGATGGTAACGAAGATGAGCTTCCGTTATCTGCACACACTGACCAACTTAGGGCCTTCTCCGGAGCCGAACCTGACAGTTCTGTGGTCCACAAGACTGCCTGAGAACTGGAAGAAATACTGCGCTAAGATGTCCATCCAGACTTCTTCCATCCAGTATGAGAACGACGATCTGATGAGAGTGACACACGGCGACGACTACGGTATCGCATGCTGCGTATCTTCCATGGTTATCGGTAAGGAGATGCAGTTCTTCGGTGCCCGCGCTAACCTTGCTAAATGTCTGCTGTACGCTTTGAACGGCGGTGTTGACGAAGTAACCAAGAAGCAGGTTGGCCCGAAATATCGTCCTGTTGCAGGCGATGTTCTTGAGTACAATGATGTTATGGATAAGTTCCTTGATATGATGGAGTGGCAGGCAGATGTATATGTAAATACACTGAACATCATCCACTACATGCATGACAAATACTGCTATGAGAGAGCAGAGATGGCTCTTCATGACAGAGACGTTAAGCGTTATTTCGCAACAGGTGTTGCAGGTCTGTCTATCGTGGCCGACTCCTTATCTGCTATCAAGTATGCTAAGGTTGAGCCGATCAGAGACGAAGACGGTATCATCGTTGACTTCAAGACAACCGGCGACTTCCCGAAATATGGTAATGACGATGACCGCGTAGATGAGATCGCTCAGGAGATCGTTCACAAGTTCATGACAGCGATCAGAAGACATCACACCTACAGAAACGGTGTTCCGACAACATCCATCCTTACCATTACTTCCAACGTAACTTACGGTAAGGCTACAGGTAACACACCTGACGGACGTAAGAAAGGCCAGCCTTTCGCTCCGGGCGCTAACCCGATGCACGGCCGTGATACACATGGTGCAGTAGCTTCCCTGTCTTCCGTATCCAAGCTTCCGTTCAATGATGCACAGGATGGTATCTCCAATACCTTCACCATCATTCCGGGCGCTCTTGGTAAAGAGGATCAGGTATTTGCAGGTGATCTTGAATTAGACCTGAACAAATAATCCTCCATATATGAAAGGAAGATGAATATATGGATAACAAACAGATGATCGATGACTTTGTCAAGATGATGGATTCCGGTATGGCACAGGGTGTCGGACACGTGAATGTAGATGTCGATGACAAGGCTGAGACTTCAAAAAATGTCCAGACAATGGGCTGTACGGATTGTTCCCGTACACCCCTTGCCTGCAGCGTCCCGACTCTCCAGGAGGGGCTCGATGACTACAAATAGATCAATTCACATGAATTGACGATGCAAATTTCAATTTCAAATTACAAGGAGGAAACAACAATGGCAGCAAATGCTCAGGTAGATAACTTAGTATCATTACTGGATGGTTATGCAACAAAAGGCGGCCATCACCTTAACGTTAACGTACTCAACAGAGATACCTTACTGGACGCTCAGAAGCATCCCGAGAACTATCCTCAGTTGACGATCCGCGTATCCGGCTATGCAGTTAACTTCATCAAGCTGACACCGGAACAGCAGGCAGACGTTATCTCCCGTACTTTCCACGAGTCAGTTTAATCTGCACCGGCAAAGGACTGCACGGATGACAGCGAAAGCAGTTTGATCAGATGATCCGAAAGCCAGGGAGCCCGCTCTCTGGCTTTCTTATATGCGAAAAGTCTGGTTTTTTTGACCGGTAAGGGTTATACTATAAATATTCGAACAGAAAGAAGGGTTTAACTTATGCAGGGTAGAATACACTCCTTAGAAAGTTTCGGCACCGTAGACGGGCCGGGCGTCAGATTCGTCGTATTTGTGCAGGGCTGTCCCATGCGCTGCGCGTACTGCCACAATCCCGATACCTGGGAAATGAACGGCGGTACTTTGATGGAACCGGCATACATTATCGAACAGTACGAGCGCAATATCAGCTTCTACAAAGGCGGCGGTATCACCGTGACAGGCGGAGAACCCCTGATGCAGGTCGATTTCCTGCTGGATCTGTTCCGTCTGGCAAAGAAGAAGAATATCCATACCTGTATCGACTCCTCAGGCATCGCCTACAAGAAGAATGCCAATCCCGAATGGCTTGCCAAACTGGACGAGTTGATGACGATGACAGATCTGGTGATGCTCGACATCAAACACATTGATCCCGAGAAACACAAAGAGCTGACTTCCCAGCCCAATGACGGAATCCTCGCTTTCGCGGAATATCTGAACGAGAAGCATGTGGACATGTGGATCCGCCACGTCATCGTTCCCGGCATCACCGACGACGACAAGTATCTGTACCAGCTCGGTTATTTCATCGGCGCGTTTACCAACCTCAAAGCGCTGGATGCCCTGCCTTACCACACGATGGGCAAGCCGAAATATGAGAAGCTCGGCATGGCATACAAGCTGGACGGTGTAGAGCCCATGGACAAGAATCAGCTGATCGAGAAGAAAAAGGTGATCCTGGACGGTATCCGCAAGCGTCGCGAAGAATTGGAATAATTGCCTCTTGTATCTTGCCTTCTTTTATATTAAAATAGAAGCATAGTTGATAAATTTATATCAATCTCATATAGTTTCATAACATAAGGAGGATATCAATATGGCATTCGTAATTAATGACGGCTGTGTATCTTGTGGCGCTTGTGAGGCACAGTGCCCGGTAGGCGCTATCAGCATGGGCGACGGCAAGTTCGAGATCGACCCGGCTAAGTGCATCGATTGCGGTTCCTGCGCTGGCGCATGCCCTACAGGTTCTATCGAACAGGGTTAATTGACCGTAAGAGTCGAAGCGGACTCATTTCCCCCGTTACGGGTGACGAGATCATAGATTGATCGAATCGTCCTTGACGGGGGATTTCTTTTTTCCTCTGACCAGCCTTTCCTTCGGCCTGTGACGCTCCCTGATCATTTCATCGATCTTCCTGTAATGTTCTTCTTCCTTTTTCCAGCGCTCTTCGTCCCGCTCTTCCTGCATCCGGAACTGGTAATCGAGCTCCTTCAATATGCTTTCCTTTACATCCGTGCACAGTTCTCTGTTGGCCGACTTGACCGCCTCCGTGATCATATGCTGCAGCAGATACTGGAGCCTCGCTGCCTTTCTGCTCCTGTCCGCGTCATCCAGCTGCGGTTCCTGCGCCGCCGCCTCTTCTTTATCTTTCGACAGCGCCACGATAAACCGCTGCGGCCTGTCAATATCGATCTGTTCTCTTCCTTCACTGATCTGGAACTTTGTCATATCTGTCTTCTCTTCCTCCTCATGTCCTTTCGTCTCTATTTCTGTACCGTCACCGTCCCGCATTTTTGCCGATTTTACCGGCTCCTTTGCCTCCACAGTCTGTTCCGACGACCTGTCCCACTGTGCTGCCTGCTCCGCATCTGCCCCCGGTTCCCCGCTCTCCCGGTCTTCCTGCATTTTCTGTGTCTCCTGAGCGTTTTCTGCTGTTTTCTGACTTACCTGCTGCATAAGAATATCCTCCGCTTTCTCACTGATCTTACCGGGCATCCGGAAAAGGATCGTCCGGATCGCCTTCAACTGCAGTCCCTGCTCTTTCAGCTGCTTGATCTCCTGCAGTTTCCTGATGTCCTGCTCTGTATAATAGCGGTGGCCCATCTCGTTGCGCATGATGGGAAGCTCCAGCTCATCCTCCCAGTACCTCAGCACATGGCTCTCCACCTGTACCTTTTTGGCCGCCTCCGAAATGTAGTAAATTGTCTTCTCTTCCATGCTTTTCTCCTTTCCAGACTTCTGTCACAGCCGACATATGACACTGTACGGGTTGCTGCCAATACCCGTTCAACTCAAATCACAATGCCGTGAGGATTAAAAAAGAGACTGCCCCTCTGTTAAAGGTTTCGTCTCTTTCGTGTCTCTCCCGCGTCAGGCAGCCCCTGTTACCGGCACGCCTGCGCGTATATCTTCTGTATTTTTCTGGTATTTTCTTTGTTCTCTGGTATTTCCTTTATCTTTGCAGATTCGCAAATTTGGTGAAATCGGGCAGCCACACAAGTTCTACCGTACCGATGGGGCCGTTTCTCTGCTTCGCGATGATGATCTCCGCAATTCCCTTTTTCTCTGTATCTTTATTGTAATAATCGTCCCTGTAGATGAACATGACCACGTCGGCGTCCTGCTCGATCGCGCCGGATTCACGCAGGTCTGACAGCATCGGCCTGTGATCCGGTCTCTGC
>OFGF01002076.1_pt1 | contig 11071 bp, 10 predicted proteins | sample 1521711 | NCBI WGS metagenome assembly OFGF01 (sample SAMEA3504092, study PRJEB24116) | mouse gut metagenome | biome: mouse gut; feature: mouse-associated habitat; material: faeces | place: Denmark | collected 2011
ATTGAAACGGCAGATAAGATTTTATGCCTGAAAGAGAAAAAAAAGCTGTCAGAATGCCAGACGCATACGGTGCATTATGGTTTTGTAAAAGAAAAAGACAGGATAGTCGATGAAGTTATGGCAGTTATTATGCGGGCGCCGAAAAGTTACACAAGAGAAGACACAGTGGAAATTGACTGCCATGGCGGAACTCTTGTTATGCAAAAAATTTTAGAGCTTATTATAAAAAATGGAGCTAGACCGGCAGAAGCGGGAGAATTTACAAAACGGGCATTTTTAAATGGGAGAATCGATCTTGCGCAGGCGGAGTCTGTGATCGATGTGATTAATGCAAAAAATGAGTTTGCATTAAAAGCATCGATGTCGCAGTTAGGAGGAGCCGTTTCTATAAAGATAAAAAGAATCCGTGGAGAAATTTTACATGAAATTGCGTTTATCGAATCAGCGATAGACGATCCAGAGCATTATCAGTTAGAGGGGGAGGGAGCAATCCTCTCAAACAAACTGAATTTATTATTAGATGAAATGAAATCACTTTTAAAAAATGCTGAGAATGGATTGATGCTGAAAGAGGGAATCCATACCGTTATTGTAGGTAAACCAAATTCCGGAAAGTCTTCTTTACTGAATGCTTTTGTGGGAAAAGAAAGGGCTATTGTAACGGATATTGCCGGGACAACCAGAGATGCGATTGAGGAGCAGATTATGCTTGGGGGAATCAGCTTAAATATTATTGACACTGCGGGGATTCGCAATACAGATGATCTAGTGGAAAAAATTGGAGTGGATAAATCAAAGGAATATATTCAAAATTCCGATTTAATTCTTTATGTCGTCGATGCTTCTTCTTCTTTAAGCTCAGAAGATTTTGAACTTATGGAACTTCTTCAGGGCAGAAATGTAATCACGCTATTCAATAAATCAGATTTAGAATCAGCAGTTGGGGAAGATGAAATCCGGTCATTCCTAAAGACAGAAACCTGTTCTATTTCTGCAAAATATGGAGATGGGATAGAGGAGCTGGAACAAAAAATTGAAGAAATGTTTTTTCATGGAAAGATTCAGATAAATGAAGAAGTGTATCTTACAAATGTCAGGCATAAGGCTTCTCTTTTAGAAGCGGAGAAAAGTTTGCAGCTTGTTAAGAGAAGCATTAACGATGGATTGCCGGAAGATTTTTATTCGGTTGATTTGATGAACGCATATGAAGAACTTGGAAAAATTATTGGAGAATCGGTCGAAGATGATTTGGTTAATGAAATATTCAGTAAGTTTTGTATGGGAAAATAGATGCATTTTCTAAGTTTATGAAGCGGAATTTCAATACAAATAAATAAAGAGAGGGAAGAAAAATGTCTTGTATTGTAGAAAATTATGATATTTGTGTAGTTGGGGCAGGACATGCAGGGTGTGAAGCGGCTTTAGCATCTGCGCGGCTTGGATTTGAAACGATGCTCTTTACGATCAGCGTAGACAGTATTGCGCTTATGCCATGCAACCCAAATATCGGAGGAACTTCAAAAGGGCATCTGGTGCGTGAGGTAGATGCGCTCGGCGGTGAGATGGGAAAAAATATAGATAAAACTTTTATTCAGTCAAAGATGCTAAATAAGTCGAAGGGGCCCGCTGTACATTCTTTAAGGGCGCAGGCAGATAAAGCCGCTTATAGCGCACAGATGCGGAAAACTTTGCAAAATCAAGAGCATCTTACGATAAAACAAGCGGAAGTGGCAAAGATTATAACGGAAACACAATCAGGAAAACAGGTGATTGCCGGAGTAAAGACAGTTTCGGGAGGGACGTACTATTCAAAAGCTGTCATCTTATGCACTGGGACGTATTTGAATGCAAGGTGTCTGACAGGAGAGATGGTAAGCCATACCGGACCAAATGGGCTTCAGGCGGCCAAGTATTTGTCAGATTCCCTGAGAGAGATTGGAGTAGAAATATACCGCTTTAAGACAGGAACTCCGGCAAGAATTGATAGTAAATCTATTGATTACTCTAAAATGTCAGAACAGTTTGGAGATGAAAAGATTGTTCCGTTTTCATTTACGACGAATGCGGAGGAGATCCAGAAAGATCAGGTTTCTTGCTGGCTGACGTATACAAATGAGAAAACACATGAAATCATTCGGAAAAACCTAAAACGTTCTCCTCTTTTTTCTGGCATGATTGAAGGGACAGGCCCTAGGTATTGCCCTTCGATTGAGGATAAAGTTGTGAAGTTTGCAGATAAAGAGAAGCATCAGTTATTTATCGAGCCGGAAGGGTTAAATACAAATGAAATGTACATTGCCGGAATGTCAAGCTCTCTGCCGGAAGATGTCCAATACCAGATGTACCGTTCTGTTGCTGGACTTGAACATGCTAAAATCGTTCGGAATGCCTATGCCATCGAATATGACTGCATCAATCCAAACCAGCTTTTATCCAGTTTGGAATTTAAAAATATAAGCGGTTTGTTTTGCGCGGGACAGTTTAATGGAAGTTCCGGTTATGAGGAAGCGGCTTGTCAGGGTTTAATTGCAGGAATAAATGCCTGCCGTAAGCTTCAGGGAAAAGAGCCAATGATTTTAGATCGTTCAGAAGCTTATATTGGAGTTTTAATTGACGATCTTGTGACGAAAGAAAATAATGAACCTTACCGAATGATGACTTCAAGAGCGGAATATCGTCTCATTTTACGTCAGGATAATGCAGATTTGCGCCTTACTCCCATTGGGTTTCAGTATGGGTTGATAAGTCAGGAAAGATATGACCAGGTTGTGGAAAAGCAGCGTCTGATTGAGCAGGAAGTGGAACGCGTCCATCATGTGAATCTGGGCGCAGGAGCAGCAGTTCAGAAACTTCTGAAAGAACATGGCAGTACCCCTTTAACGACAGGAACCACCCTTGCGGAATTGATACGCCGGCCGGAACTTTCCTATGAAGTTCTGGCAGAACTTGATGAGGAACGCCCGGTTCTGGCAGCAGATGTGGTGGAACAGGTAAATATCAATATTAAATATGACGGATATATCAGAAGACAGTTAAAGCAGGTAAAGGAGTTCAAGAGGCTGGAAAAAAAGAAGCTGCCAGAAAATTTTGATTATAATCAGATTAAGAGTCTCAGAATTGAAGCAAAACAGAAGCTGAATCTTTACCAGCCGGTAAATGTAGGACAGGCATCCAGAATATCCGGTGTGTCACCGGCAGATATATCTGTATTGCTGGTTTATATGGAACAGATGTACCGCAGAAAGGAAGAAACAGATGTCATATCAACTGGAAAAGTTTAAACTTGGTCTGGAACAACTTAAAATTCCATATTCGGACGAAAAAATAAATCAGTATTTAATTTATTATGAAATGCTGACAGAGAAAAATAAGGTAATGAATCTCACTGCCATTACAGAATTTGAAGATGTGGTGGAAAAGCATTTTCTGGATTCTCTCAGCCTGATAAAATGTATGGATTTGAACAGGAAAATGCAGGTTCTGGATTTGGGCACCGGCGCAGGATTTCCTGGAATTCCTCTTAAGATAGCATTTCCTGAGTTGGAAATTGTGCTGATGGATTCTTTAAATAAACGCGTGCTCTTTTTACAGGAAGTTATATCAGAATTAAATTTATCTGGAATTACTGCGATTCATGGGAGAGCAGAAGAAATGGCTGTAAAAAAAGAATATCGGGAACAGTTTGATTTGTGTGTTTCCAGAGCAGTGGCAAATCTGTCTTCCCTGAGTGAATACTGTCTTCCATTTGTCAGGGTCGGAGGGAATTTTGTTTCCTATAAATCAGGAGAGGTGGAGGAAGAAGTAAAGCAGGCCGGAAAGGCAATTTCAGTTTTGGGCGGAAAAATGGTAAAAGTACAGAAATTTGTTTTGCCTCAGACAGATGTTTCCAGATCTTTTGTTCAGATTGAAAAGAAAAAAAGGACACCGAAATCATATCCGAGAAAAGCAGGAACTCCTTCCAGAACACCCATTCAATGATATAAAAAACTGCAGGAAAAGAAGTATCTTTTTCTGCAGTTTTTTCTTTTTTTATTTTGCGGGATTCAGATATAAATTCAAAAGTTCGATCAGCTTTTCCGGAACCTCCAGCTGAGGAAGATATTTCGACTCTGATACGAAAGAGAATTCAATGGAAGGATTATAGGAAACGTAGGAATTGATGATGGGTTCGCTATGATCGTTACCTTTGCTTCCAATCAGGAAAATACTGTTGTTTATTTTTTTCAGAGCATGAACAATATTGATATTGGTGTAATTCGATTTGATACTGGACAGCAGGTATTTACCATAACTATTTGCAGTATGTGCACTTTCGTAATAAGTATCTGTCAGACGGCCAGGAACCAGATGACTTTTATAATAATAATCATGATAAAACATTTTATCAATATTTTTCTTTGAAAATGCCAGATTGTAAATCATAGTACCAAAAACAGGAAGATCTATCAGGAATTTCAGCGCATTTTTTCTTTTATTGGGTGTTTTGTTCAGACTCACCAGGTTTGCGGGATTGATAATAATCATTCGGTTAAAATATTCCGCTTCCATATTGCAGGCCATGAGGACAAAAGAAACAGATTCTCCTGTGGCAATAATATCCGGTTTGGAACCAATTACATTTTTAATAAAATCGGTGATTAACTGAACAAACAGATAGTTGCTGTAAGTCATATTGGGTTTATCGCTTCTGCCGCATCCCAGCAAATCCACACAGTAAACAGTATGGTGTTTTGCCAGATGTTTTGAAATTTTATCCCATTCGCAGGAAGAAGAAGCAGGATTCAGGTCATGTATCAGAAGTAAAGGACTTCCTTTTCCCTGTTTGGTATAAAAAATATTTCCATATCTCCAGTTAAAAAAATTTCCTTTATCTGTTTTCAGTAAGTTGTTGGCTGTGGATGAAATGCTGATTGCCTTGTTGATGCCGTAAATGCTGATACCTGTGATGGAACTTAAAAGTAAAAGATTACGAATCTGTTTTTTCATGATAGCCGCCTCCTTTATCTTCTTTCTGTTTTTATTATATTATAGACGAAATGGTGCTGATATACAAGTAAAAACATGCTTTAAATAAGTAATTGCCGGAGGATTAAGTTTCTTTATAAATGTGCAAATAATGACAAAATATTTAAAATACATCTTTTCATTTTTTTGAATTTATATTAAAATAAATATGATTATCGTTAATTTATTTTTCAGTTATGTGACTATTCTGAATCTCTCAGTGAAAGTATCAGAATACAAACATATGTTCTAAAGGCAAGGTTATGATAGTAGTATATTTAGAAAATTTACATCATCAGATGTACGAGGAAAAATTAAATCTGGAAAGAGAGTACCAGAAAAAAGACATTCTTATTAAAGACAATATTAAATTTGTTCAGGCGTTGGTAAATACTCTGGATGAAAATTTTGAATCTTTTTCTCCAAGAGAAGTAGACCAGGAAAATCATTTAAAGATTGAGGCTTTACAGGAAGAGCAGGAAAGATTAAAGACAGAAGCAAATGAACTGAAAGAAAAAATAGCAGATTTGGATCATTCTCTGACGGAGCTGGAAACTGCTTTAAAGGCTGCCCGTGAGAGTAAAAATTCTTATTCGGAAGAGGAAGATCTGCAGGAAAAGTATAAGGTTTATAAACAGAAAATCCTGGAAATACAGGAAACAGAACAGCAGCATATTGCGAAAAATCTTCATGATAGTGTACTTCAGAATCTTACAAATACGATTCATAAAATTGAAATCTGTTCCAAAATAATGGATGTAGATACGGTCCGTTGTCGTTTGGAATTTCAGGCAATTTTAAAAAGTGTCCGTGATATTATTCAAAATGTAAGAGGTGTAATCCATGAATTACATCCTGTGTATATGGATGAAATCGGACTGGATGCTGCAATGAAAAAAGAAGTTTCCAGACTTCGTAAAAGTGAAATTTTGAATGTTTCATATGAAACATTGGGTGAATCCATAGAGCTTTCTCCAATTGTGTCCCTGGGTATTTTACGAATCGTGAGTGAAGCATGTGACAATATTTTAGAACATGCCAGAGCAAAGCACGTATTTATACGGGTAAAATACCTGGAAGAAAAAGTTGTGATTGAGATTAAGGACGATGGAGTTGGGTTCACTATAAATAATATTCAAAATTTAGAAATGAATGATGGTTCAGAATTTGGTATTTTCATGATGAGAGAACGTGCATATCTCCTGTCGGGAAAATTGGAAATTATTTCTGAGCCAGGAAAGGGGACAAAAGTTATTGCTGAATTACCAATTAGATAAGGAGGAGGTGCAAATATGCCAGCAAAAATTGTGATTGTAGATGATCATTCTATTGTCAGAGAAGGGTTGAAACAATTACTTGAATTGGATGGTGATGTAGAAGTAATTGGTGAAGCGAGTGATGGAGTTGAATGTTTGAATCTTCTGAAGAAGATAGTTCCGCAGGTATTGTTGTTGGATATTAATATGCCAAATATGAATGGATTGGAGGTTTTGGAAAGGTTAAAAGAAAATAATGTGGATGTAAAAGTTGTAATATTGACAGTGCATAATGAAATAGAATTTTTATTGAAAGCAGTGGAAATGGGAATTGACGGTTATTTATTGAAAGAGTCTGATTCTGCTGAGTTGAAAAAGGCAATTTTCCATGTGATTGAAGGAGAAACCTATATACAACCGAGTATGATACCTTTACTTAATTCAAAAATGGTAGAAAGGAATGTTGATAAAGAAAAGATTGCTTTGCTGACCAGGCGGGAAATGGAAGTATTAAAATTATTATCGGTTGGACTTTATAATAAGGAAATTGGTGAAAAGTTGAATATAAGTGAGCGCACTGTAAAAAATCACATTTCCAGTATTTTTAAAAAAATAGAAGTAACAGATCGTACACAGGCTGCAGTTTTTTCAATTCGTAATAAGTTGATAGATATATTTTAAGCACAGTCAGTTATTATATTTTATTTTATAAATCTTTCAGGAGAATGTTTCACGTGAAACATTCTCCTTTTTTCTGTGTGAAACATAAGATTTTTTGTAGTGACGAAAGAAGTGATCTTGCTTATAAAACAGATTTGTTACGTCAAAAAAATGTTTCACGTGAAACATTTTTTAAACGAATTGCCTATGGTAATGAAAAGAAAAAGGTGCTATAATAGGCTTAACATAAGAGGAAAGGAAAAAAATATGGGAAGAGTTATCGCAATAGCCAACCAAAAAGGCGGGGTAGGAAAAACCACAACAGCAATTAACTTATCATCCTGTCTTGTGGAAGAAGGTAAAAAAGTATTAACCATTGATATGGACCCTCAGGGAAATACAACCAGTGGCTTTGGCGTAGAAAAAACAGAATTGAGTAATACGGTATATGAACTTATGCTGGGAGAGTGTACCATTCGTGAAAGTATGGTGAAGACAGAAATTGATAAACTTTTTTTGATACCATCCAATGTAAATCTTGCAGGAGCAGAAATTGAGTTACTGGGTATCAATGAAAAAGAGTATATCTTAAAGAATGAAGTTGACTATATAAAAGATGATTATGATTTTATTATCATTGATTGTCCTCCTTCCTTGAATATGCTTACTATCAATGCCATGACTACCGCAGATACAATTCTGGTTCCAATTCAGTGTGAATATTATGCATTGGAAGGACTGAGCCAGTTAATACACACTATTAATCTGGTACAGGAAAGATTAAATCCAAACCTTCAGATGGAAGGGGTAGTATTTACCATGTATGATGCCAGGACAAACCTGTCATTACAGGTTGTGGAAAATGTAAAAAGTAACTTGAATACTACCATTTATAAAACAATCATTCCAAGAAATATTCGATTAGCAGAAGCCCCCAGTCATGGTCTGCCGATAAATTTATATGACGCCAAATCTGCCGGTGCAGAAAGCTATCGTCTGTTAGCAAAAGAAGTGATAGAAAGAGAGGAAATCTAAATGGCGGCAGCAAAAAAGAGTGGATTGGGAAAAGGTCTGGACAGTCTTATCACAAACAAAGTCGGAACTGCAGCAACCACAGAAGCGGTCAGAGCTCCGGAACCGGATAAAGATGTAACCTTTGTAAAAATAGCAAAGATAGAACCAAACCGTGAACAACCCAGAAAAAGTTTTGATGAAGACTCCCTGTTGGAACTTTCAGAATCATTAAAACAGTATGGAATTTTACAGCCATTGCTGGTGCAGGATAAAAAAGATTATTTTGAAATTATTGCGGGTGAGAGAAGATGGAGAGCTGCAAAAATCGCAGGCTTAAAAGAAATCCCGGTTATTATTAAAAATCTGACGGAACAGGAAATGGTGGAGATTTCTCTGATTGAAAATATACAGAGAGAAGATTTGAATCCGATTGAAGAGGCAATTGCTTATAAGCGTCTTCTTACTGAATTTAATCTAAAACAGGACGAAGTGGCTGAAAGAGTAGCAAAATCAAGAACTACTGTTACAAATTCTATGCGTCTGCTAAAATTAAATGAAAAAGTTCAGCAAATGGTAATAGATGAAATGTTAACTACCGGACATGCACGTGCTCTTTTGGCAATTGAAGATCAGGAGATTCAGTTTCAGGCAGCACAAAAAATTTTTGATGAGAAACTAAGCGTAAGAGAAACAGAAAAGCTGGTTAAAAATATATTAAAAGGAAATTCTCCTAATAGTGAAAAAACGGCAGAGAACGATGAAGAAAAGAAAAGATTAAAAACAATTTATCACGAACTAGAAGAAAAAATGAAACAGGCACTTGGTACAAAAGTTATTATTAATTTTAAAGATAAAAATAAAGGGAAAATTGAAATAGAATATTACGATTCGGATCAATTTGATCATTTATTGGAAATGTTTCAGTCATTGAAAAAATGACATTGCTGTTTGTTTCAAAATAAAATGTAGTCTGAAAAGTTTTTAAGCGTAAAAGAAACAGGGAGGGAAAAAATGAGTATAAGTGATTACCTTGGCATCGATCTGGAATATATTGTCTGGGGACTGGCCGGCAGCGTTGTGGTATTATTATTCATACTTTTTATTAACTTTTGTATGATTGCAAAATTAAAGAAAAAGTATAAAAAGTTTATGGGCGATACAGATGCAAAATCATTAGAAGAAAAAATAGTAGAACGTTTGGAACAGCTGGATGATCTGGTAGATGCGGATGGATATATTTTTAAACCATCCACACCGATTGACATTTCTAATGTTGATGAGTATATCCAATAAGAAATGATTTTGTTTATCTTACGGTTTGAATGAATCTTCGATCGGGAATGGGATTCTGTAATAGTGGCGGAAGTCCATTCCCTTTATCAATATTCCGTAAGATCTGAAAAGGATATTTTTATGTAATATGAAAAAAGTACAGCGGCAGGAGGGAATGCAGTGGAGAATATTTTGGAGTTACAGCATATCACTAAGATTTATCCGGGTGTGACAGCATTGGATGATGTCAGTATGAGCTTTGCGGCAGGAGAAATTCACTCTGTTATGGGAGAAAACGGCGCCGGGAAATCCACCATGATTAAGATCATTGCCGGTGCGATTCATGCCAACGACGGCAAAATTATTATTGCCGGGAACAGCTGTGAAAAACTGACACCGGCACAGGCAAAGGAAAAAGGAATCGGGGTCATTTATCAGGAATTTAATCTGGTTCCGTCCATGTCGGTGGCGGAAAATATTTTTCTGGGGGACAGGACAGGGAATGCAGTCATGCCCGATTTTAAATACATGCATCAGAAAGCAACACAGATCATGGAGAGTTTTGGTGTAAATATTGATTCCCATAGAATGGTAGGAGATTTGTCCACGGCGCAGCAGCAGCTTGTGGAGATTGCAAAAGCGATCAGCAAGAATTGTAAAGTATTGATCATGGATGAGCCGTCTGCGGCGATCGCTGTTGCGGAAGTAGAGAATATGTTCCGCATTATCAGGCAATTAAAAAAACAGGGCGTGACAATTATTTATATAAGTCACCGTATGGATGAAGTATTTGAGATATCGGACAGGGTTTCCATTTTAAGGGACGGAAGGTTTGTAGCTACCAGAAAGATTGGAGAAGTGTCCAGACAGGATCTGATCAACATGATGGTAGGAAGGGAGCTTACGGAATCTTTTCCGGGAAGGAATGTAAAGCCGGGCGAGGTGGTGTTTGAGGTAAAACATCTGAGCGGAAACGGAGATTTTGATATCAATTTCCATCTGCGTAAAGGCGAGATTCTGGGATTGGCAGGACTGGTGGGAGCGGGAAGAACGGAACTTGCCAAGATGCTCTTTGGAGATGTAAAACCGACATCCGGTGAGATTATCGTAAAAGGGAATGTGGTTAAATTCTCAGATACATCAAAGGCCATTGAGGCAGGAATCGGTTTGATTCCCGAAGACAGAAAGAAGGAAGGCGCTTTTCTCGGCTATTCCATTCAGTGGAATATACCCTGTATGAGTTTGAAAAGAATCAGCAGGGCATTTGTGATCGATAAGAAGGAAGCAAACCGTCTGGCGGATGAATATGTAGAAAAACTGCGCATCAAAACGCCAACGGTCAAGCAGCTGGTACGGAATCTGAGTGGCGGTAATCAGCAGAAGGTAGTAGTGGCAAAGGTGCTGGCGGCGCATACGGATATTCTGATCTTTGATGAGCCGACAAGAGGAATTGATGTAGGCGCCAAACAGGAAATCTACCATCTGATGAACGAGTTGGTGGAACAGGGCATGTCCATCATTATGATCTCTTCGGAGATGGAGGAACTTCTTGGAATGAGCGACAGGGTCATGGTCTTGTATGAAGGCAGGATCAGTGGGGAATTATCGAAGGAAGAATTCAGTCAGAGCCGGGTGCTGGAACTGGCTTCCGGATTATAAAAGTGTGAAAGAAACCGAAAAAGTTTAATTATTGGAGGTAAGTTATGAGTAAAATACTGGATTTTGCCAGAAGAAATCTGGCATGGGTTCTTTTGGTCTTATGTGTCATTTTCTTTTCGTTCTCACCGAATTTTCTGACAGTGAAAAATATTCTTAATATCCTGAATCAGAATGCGTATATTCTGATTGCGGCTTTCGGAATCAGT
>OFGF01002079.1_pt1 | contig 11065 bp, 11 predicted proteins | sample 1521711 | NCBI WGS metagenome assembly OFGF01 (sample SAMEA3504092, study PRJEB24116) | mouse gut metagenome | biome: mouse gut; feature: mouse-associated habitat; material: faeces | place: Denmark | collected 2011
GCAGAAGCCATATACGGTAGCTCCTGCAAGGCCGAAAACGAAATTTCTAATGTCGCTAACTATAGACTAACGGCGGGGAGTGTAGTGACAGCAATGAAATTCAAATTTGACAGGAAATATTTTTACTGGGGCATTACGGCCTTTCTGGTCATTGCGGCGAGTATTTTTTTCTACTATATATTGTTTCATCGGTCCAGTCTTTCAAGCGGCCTGTCTACGCTGATCGGTATCGCTATGCCGATCATTGACGGATTCGTGCTGGCATACCTGATGACACCGGTTCTCAATAAGATTGAAAGCCGGGTGATCGAACCCCTCTACAAGAAGACTAAACTGCCTTATAATGTCAAAGGCAAAAAGCGGATCCGGGGTATTTCCATGATGATCACGGTCATTTTGATCGGGATTGTTTTCTATGAGTTTTTCGGCCTGATCATTCCGGAGGTGATCCGCAGTATCCAGAGTATTATCTTTCAACTGCCTCTCTATCTCAACAACCTGAATCACTGGGCGCTGGGTCTTATGAAGAACAATCCGGATCTGGAGCAGACGGTCAATGAACTGCTGGCACAGTATTCTCCCAAATTGTTGGATTATTTTGACACGAACCTGCTTCCGAATATCAATGAACTTGTCAAGACCCTGTCTTCGAGCGTGATCAGTATTTTCAAGGCTCTTTGGAATTTTGTGATCGGGTTTATCATATCGATCTATGTTATGGGAAGCAAGGAAAGATTTGCAGGGCAGGCGAAGAAGATCGTCTACGCGTTGTTTGACCGTAAGACCGGAAATGAAGTGATTTCTAATTTCCGTTTTATCCATGGCACATTTATCGGTTTCATCGGCGGCAAGATCGTGGATTCTATTATTATTGGCATCTTCTGCTTTGTCTGTACCAGTATCATTGGCACACCGTATGCCATCCTTGTGAGCGTGATCGTGGGGGTGACCAACGTGATCCCGTTCTTCGGGCCATGGATCGGCGGGATTCCGAGCGCATTGCTGGTGCTGATGGTGGATCCTTTGCAGGCACTGTATTTTATCATATTGATTCTTTTTATCCAGCAGTTTGACGGCAATATTCTGGGGCCGAAGATCCTCGGGGATTCCACAGGACTGTCCGGCTTCTGGGTCATCTTTTCGATTACCATCTTCGGAGGGCTGTTCGGTGTTCTGGGTATGGTGGTCGGTGTACCGATCTTTGCGGTGTTCTATGCGGGCGTGAAGGCCGTTGTGAACAGGATGCTCAGCAAGAAAGATCTGCCCACAGACCTGCAGCCATATATGACTGTGGGGGAGATTGACGAGAAGAAAACATTTACCGAGTACGTTCCGGTAAGAAAGAAAAAGAAGAAGGAAGAGAGCAGCAGTCATGAGGTTTCTGATCCAAAGGGTAAATAAAGCAGAAGTGACGATCGAGGGCCGCACGGCCGGCGCGATCGAAGAAGGGGTATGTGTATTCGTCGGGGTTTCCAACACGGATACAATGGAAATTGCAGATAAAATGATACGTAAATTGATCAATCTGCGTATTTTCAGCGATGAAAATGACAAGACGAATCTGAACATTTCTTCTGTCAATGGAGAATTGTTAATTATTTCACAATTTACATTGTATGCAGATTGTAAGCACGGGAACCGGCCGTCCTTTATTGATGCCGGCAAACCTGATCTGGCCGAGGAACTGTATGAATATATCATCGCCAAATGCCGGGAATCTGTGCCCAAAGTGGAACACGGCGAATTCGGCGCCGTGATGAAGGTTTCCCTTGTCAATGACGGCCCGTTTACCATTTGGCTGGATTCCGAAGCGCTTGGATTTTAAAAGCAATGAATAAGCCCACAGGAGGTAGATCATGTCCGGCGGTATTTTATTTATAACGGTAATCATCATAATCGCAATTTACTTTTATATGCGTCATACATCCAGAAAACGCAGGCGCGCTACAGATGAAATTGACACGGTGCGTCATTACCGGGAAAATTACCTGAACTATGGATCGGACCGAAAAAGACAGGCAAAACAGCTCGACAAAAACAACGGTTACCGGACCTATGTGACGAAATATAACAGTAATGAGGATTTCCGGGAACGCAAAGGGTTATAAGGTAAGTGGTTTATTCTGCGCTAACTATTCGTTAAACTTGTGTTTTGCGAATAGTTATATAGAGGATAACCTATCTCCTTTTTTATTCAATTTTGGAGGTATGCAGATCATGTTCTTAGAGACCAAAAGATTAAACATAAGAAGTATAAAAACATCAGATGAAAATGCATTTATCAAAATGGCTTCCGATGGCAGTTTAACAGAAATTTACGGCGACTGCAGTGAATGTCACAAATGGATGGGTGATTTTATCAGAGAAGCAATGGAACTGGAATCAGAAGATAATCCATATCATGAATATCTGGCATTTGCTATAGAGGATAAGTCAGATCATCAGGTGATCGGCTCTGTAGGAAGTTCGTTTTATGAGGACTTCATGGAAGTTGGTGTTACATACTTCATTGGTGCTGAGTATCGCGGCAACGGATATGCTGCTGAAGCATTACAATGTTTTGTAGACTATCTGTTTACAAAATATGACTTGAAGAAACTTGTTGCTACAGCCAATGTTGAAAATATCGCTTCTTGTAAGACTTTGGCGAAGGCAGGATTTACTGTTGTTGTAACTAAGATGTACCAGGATCTATACGACGAACAGGCAGAAATGAGCAATATATATGAATTAGTGAAAGCCTGAAAGATTCGGCATGATAACCTGTGCGGGCAACTGAGGAAATACATGATTATTTCAATATAAAGGGCAAAAGCATAAATCACTGCTTCTGCCCTTCTCTATTTCATCGGTTCTCGAAATCCTCAACAAACTGCGCGATCAGTTTTACGGTTCCGTCTATGCCGAGAACGCCGCTGTTAATGGACAGATCATAGCTCTCCGAACGTCCCCATTTCTTAGAAGAATAATAATTGTAATAACTCTGACGCTGCTTGTCTTTCTTATTGATCATATCGAGAGCCTTCTGCTCTGTATTGACATCCTCGTAGCGCTCTATAATGCGCTTCACTCTGCGGTCCTTATCGGCAAGGATAAAGAGATGCAGGCAGTTCTGATAGTCATGCAATGCGTAGTCGGCACATCTGCCTACGATCACGCAGGGACCCTCACTGGCGATCTTTTTGATTGTATCAAACTGTGCCAGAAAAACTTTATGACTGATTGGCATATCCACAAAAGAAGAAGAATTATACCCGAAAGAATACGTATCCATAACCAGGTTGTAGAGGAATGAGTTCGTCGGCCGCTCGTCATGGCTCTGGATCATCTCTTCACAGAAGCCGCTCTCTTTCGCTGCCCGCGTCAGCAAATCCTTATCATAAAATTTAATCCCGAAGTATTCGGCCACTTTCTTTCCGATTTCACGACCGCCGGAACCAAACTGACGACCGATAGTGATAATTGTATTCATAGAACATCATCCTTTCCGCTTTAAAATTTTATAGATACCTTTTGTTCTATGCCTTCCATAAAGTCCATGCATTTTGAAAAGATAAATATAAGTATATTATATACATTTTTTACACAAAAAGCAAATATTCTTTGAATATTTTTGGTGATTATGTAACAGTTAGGATGGGTTATTCCAGTTGTTATTGATCAAAAAAGAGAACGCATCCTCTGCATATCATTTCACAAAGCATACGTTCTCTCCTATTGCTTGGATTTTCAGTAACCGCAATCTCTTAATCGTCTTCTTTTATTTCCCGTCCCTGCCCCACAGCACCTTGCCGCCGTCAAACAACAGGATAACAGCCAGAATGACGATCGGAACAATAATCACGTTCTGCAGCACGTTAGTGAATACTGCCGTACCGTCCAGACCACCGCCAAGCAATGCCATCATATTGTTCTTAAAGGAGAAGAACAATGATACCAGCGTAGCAGTCGCCATAAAGATGATCGGGATATACAGCATCTTATTGTTCTTATTATGTTTCTTTAAGTAAGTGCCGACAGCCAGGAATGCGGGTACTGCCACCAGCTGGTTGCAGGCGCCGAACAGAGGCCATACCTTGGCGTACCCTGCCAGACAGAGCGCGAAACCGCAGATCGCCGTGACAACTGTCGCCACGTACATATTGTCGAGTTTCATTTTCTTCCCGACCTCGGTTCCGGCAAACAGCTCCTGGAACATGAAGCGTCCCAGTCTTGTACCGGTATCCAACGAAGTAAGACAGAAACAGGATACTGCCAGTGAAATGATCGTATAAGTAGCCGACACTGCTGTCTCCGGCATGCCGATCGTTGCAAAGAAACCGGAAATAGCCTGTGCAAATACAACTGTCGGAGATGCAAATCCTGCCGCCGCAAACTGGCCGTCTGTGGTCAGAGTTGCTACCGCGATCAGGGAGATCACTGCCAGGACACATTCGATCAGCATGGAGCCATAGCCTACCAGAAGGGCGTCTTTCTCATTGTCCAGCTGTTTGGAGGTGGTTCCGGAACCGATCAGTGAATGGAAACCGGAGATCGCACCGCAGGCGATGGTGATGAACAGTGTCGGGAACAGGTAGTTGTTGCCCACATGGAATCCGATAAAGGCCGGAATCTCTATCGCAGGATGCGCCGCAAAGATACCGACGACAGCCGCGATCATCATAAAGTAAAGCAGGAATGAGCTTAAGTAATCTCTCGGCTGCAGCAGGATCCACACCGGCGTCACGGATGCGATCATGATGTAGATAAATACAAATGCCAGCCAGAAATTCTTGGAAAGCACGATCGGAAAAGCCAGACCAATGGCTACGCATGCAGCCAGCAGGATCACACCGATCACGGAAGCTACTACCATCGGCGCATTCTTCCTGTATACGAAGAAGCCGAAAGCGATCGCCAGCGGGATGAACAGCAGGGATGCCGTCGCCACGGAACCGTTGGCTTCGCTTCCCGTAAAGGAGTTCGCCACGATATCGGCAAAAGCCGCGATAACGAGCAGCAATACCAGCCATGCAAATACGGTGAAAAGGACTCTGCTCTTGCGGCCGATATTCTCTTCGATCACTTCGCCGAGAGATTTACCCTCATGACGGATCGATACGAAGATGGAACCGAAATCCTGAACGGCACCGAAGAAGATACCGCCGATCACGATCCACAAAAAGCAGGGAAGCCATCCGAAAAATGCCGCCTGAATCGGACCGTTGATGGGGCCTGCACCGGCGATGGATGAAAAATGATGTCCCATTAAGACCGGAGTCTTGGCAGGACAATAATCGACACCGTCTTCCAGTTCATGGGCCGGTGTCCTGCGTTTGGGGTCGATACCCCATGTTTTGGCCAGGTATCTGCCGTATGTAAGATATGCTACGACGAAGATAGCGATAGCCAGTAAGATCAATACTACTGAGTTCACACTGAATTCCTCCTGTTTTGTATAGATTATTTTTGCCTGCCGGAATACTCTCCCGCCATGCATCGGGAAATCTCTGACAGTCTCTTATATGAAATAGATTGCTCTATCCTATAAGCTGCGTTGTTATTCTGTATTTATATTTATTCTGTCTTACGGAAATTGTCATGATACAGCTTCGCCGCTTTGCGCCCAACATAGTTGGTATAGACTCTCTCATCCTCCATCGTGGCACACACGATATGGGCCTGTGAGAACCCTCTTACGTTAAAGCGATAGCCCTTCTCGAACCGGAATCGCTTAACGGCTTTTCGCATTTGTCTGGAAAGGGGCTTATCGACGATCAGGCTGATGGTCAGGTAACTGTACATATGGCCCGGCGCCGGAAGCGCTTCTCCCCTGCGGACCAGCACCGGTTCCATATAGTTCCTGACAAGGGCCTCCGCTTCTTCGATCAGGGCTTGATCCACCTCCTGCGCCGTAATAAACAGGACATGCTCATAACTGTCTGCCGACCACATATTAGCTTCCCTGACCAGGACATATTTCTCCGTGTGCGAAAAAAAATACCCATACGCAGGGTACTCTTTGCCATGAATAACATACGGCTTAAAAATATCGAATGTACCCGAGTATTTCTGTAACAGTTGATCCAGATAATCAGCGGACTCCATGAGACAATACCCCTTTGTATGACAGATTGCAATGCCGGTAACAGTTCATCCCGGAACGTTGCATTGTTGCAAAGTCTGCGGGAACATGTTCTGTAATTTATCTATTTACTTTACCACATTAATGTGAAAGAATCAATATCTTTGCGAAAAAAGAGCCAATCTACTGTATAACTATTCATTGTTTATACAATAGACTGGCAATTCTATACAAGACAGAAATGCGCTATCCTGCCGTGAAAACATATTTTTTAATAAAATACATCAGGATATTTTATAAAATATGCAGAAGATGTTCAAAATATGCAGGCAGAGGCGCCGTCACTTCCACGTACCGTCCGTCCGTCGGATGCGTAAAACCGATCACCATGGCGTGCAGTGTCTGCCCCTCCAGCCGGTAGGGATCTTTCCGGCTGCAGTACACCGTGTCCCCCAGCAGCGGATGCCCTGTGGACGCCAGATGAACCCGGATCTGGTGGGTTCGTCCGGTCTCCAGCCGGCATTCGATATAAGTGTATTCCCGAAAACGCTGCAGCACCGTATAATGGGTCACCGCCGGTTTTCCGTTCTGCTCGTTGACTGCCATGCGTTTGCGATCTTTCGGATCTCTGCCGATGGGCGCGTCGATCACCCCGCTGTCCTGCAAAAGGACGCCGTGGACGATGGCCCGGTACCTGCGCGTGATCGTATGCTCTTTTAACTGTGCGGCGATCAGCTTATGCGCATGGTCATTTTTGCAGACGATCAGGGAACCGGTCGTATCCTGGTCGATCCGATGCACGATACCGGGACGCATCACGCCGTTGATCCCGGAGAGGCAGCCCCGGCAGTGGTACAGGACGGCATTGACCAGCGTGCCGCTGTAATGGCCGGGCGCAGGATGGACGACCATGCCTTTCGGCTTGTTGACCACCAGCACATCTTCATCCTCATAAAGAACGGCCAGTGGAATATCTTCCGCCTCTATGGCAGGTTCCACGGCCTCCGGAATGGAAAACACGATCTCATCATCCACTTTCAGGCGGTAACTGGCCTTCTGCGGCTTCTGATTGACCAGCACATGATTCTCTTTGATACATTTCTGGATATAGGAGCGGGACAGATCGGGCAAAGCGCCGCTGATCCACTTGTCCAGCCGTTCCTCGTCCTCCTCCAGACCGATCTGATAAGTAAACTGTTCCATGATACATTCTACCGATACTTTAAAGCTGCTTTGTTTGGTATACCGGACGCTATTTCAGATCCCGGTATTTTTTCTGTTTAAAACTGATAAAACTCAGGTCATTCTCTTTATAGTAGAACAAAAGCAGAAATACAAGCGCTATCGTGGAAAGGGATACATAAATATCCGCCACATTGAAGATCGGAAAATTGATCAGCACGAAGTAAATAAAATCCACCACATAATCCAGACGGATCCGGTCGATCATATTACCGATGGCACCCGCTGCAATCAGGCTTAAGAGCACATGCAGGATGCGGTACTTCTTCTCTTCCGGCATCTTATACAGTACGTATCCGATCACCCCGAGGATCACGAATGCCACGAAGATAAAGAAGATCTTCTGATTCTGCAGCATGCCGAAGGCAGCGCCTTTGTTCTCCAGATAATTCAGCTCAAGGACACCGCTTATGATATTGAATGCCGGTTTGTCCTTCAGGTGGATCACGGCAAGGTTCTTCGTGTACTGGTCAAAAAGCACCAGCACAATGATCCCAACGATATCCAATAACAGAAATAATTTCTTCTTCCAAGTCATGCTTATCCTGCTCCTGCGTCTTCTTTAAGCCTTCTCGTCCTCGTCACTGAAATAGATCTCACGGATGGCGGACAGAATATCCTCGTCCGTTACAGTCCTGTCGATCACGGCCTTGCCGACCTTCCTGAGCAGGACGAATTTGATCTGTCCGGATTCCATCTTCTTGTCTGCCTTCGTCAGTTTAAGAATCTCCTCCGGGTCAATGGAGTCGATACTGATCGGCAGATTGAAGGGAACGAACATATCCCGCACTTCATAGTATTCGTCCATGGACAGCCAGTTATGCTTCCAGGAGATATAGGCCGCGGCCACCATGCCCAGCGCGATGCACTCGCCGTGCAGCATCTCAAAATGCATGGCCTTCTCGATGGCGTGACCGATCGTATGGCCGAAATTGAGAAGCGCCCGGTCGCCCTGCTCCTTCGGATCCTTCTCCACCACCAGCTTCTTGACGGTGCTGCTGCGCATGATCATCTCTTCCAGTACGGCGTCCTCCCTGTCGTGGATCTCATACATATGGTCAAGAAGCCATTCGTAGAACAGGGCGTCTTTGATCAGCCCGTGCTTCATGACCTCGGCAAAGCCAGCGTAATACTGTCTGTCATCCAGTTCTTTCAGGACAGAGACATTCATATAGACAAGTTTCGGCATATAGAAAGCCCCGACCATATTCTTGTAACCGTCAAAATCCACTCCCGTCTTGCCGCCGATACTGCTGTCCGACTGGGCGATCAGGGTGGTGGGAATCTGGACGAAATCCACGCCCCGCAGATAGGTCGCCGCCGCATACCCGGTAATATCACCGACTACGCCGCCCCCTAAGGCAATCAGCAGATCCCGTCGGTCAAATCCTTCGTCGATCAGGGTCTTATAAATATCCTTAACCGTATCCAGCGTCTTATGCGCCTCGCCTGCCGGGAAAGCATGTACGACCACTTTCTTACAGTTGCCTTCCAGCTGGCCGCAGACGGCGTCGCCAAACAGCTTCTTCGTACAGGAGTCGGCAATCACTGCCACTCTTCTGTCCGCAATCCCCAGCGCCTGCAGTTCCTCCGCCAGCAGGTCGAAGCTGCTTGTAAAGACGATGTCATAACAGGGTTTCTTCTCATAGTTGATTGTCATTCGCTGCGCCATTGTTTTCTCTTCCTTTATCTTCTATCATATCTTTTAGCATATTTTGTATCATATCCTGTATCGGGCAGATCACGTTTACGATAATAAAGACTTCCTGACGCCTGCCGGGAAGTCTCCTCGCTATGTATTTCAGATGCCATTGTTGATCGGAACATCAAACGAACCGGATAAGATTTCCTGAAAATCACCGGAAATGTCAACACTTGCCGGCGTGATAATGAAAATGTAATGTGAAATTTTCTGCAGGTTGCCGGACATTGCAAAACACGATCCCGACGTGAAATCAATGATCCGCTGGGCAATATCGACGTCCAGCCCCTCAAGGTTGAGAACCACCGTCCTGTTGGCCAGAAGCGTCTCCGTGATCTCTCTGGCATCCTCCACGGTAGTGGGTTTGATCACGCATACCTCCATGCCTGTGCCGGGCATCTTCTTCGTCTGGCGCATGGGCGTTACCTTCGGCGAGGGCTTTCTGATGATCCGCTCCTCTTCCTGAATCTCTTCCCGTTCCCGTTCTCTTCCCGGCCCTGGCTTTTTGACCGGTTCCGGCTCATCATCATAGTAATCGTCATAGTATTCATCATCTTCATCGTTCAATTTCATGGCATTCAAAAACTTGTCCATTACACTCATAATAAAAAACCTCCGTTACCTCGATTCGCATTCATACCATAACTTATGTATTTCCTCTATCACTGAACAGATGTATATTCTCTCTCTCCAAAAATACCGGTTCCGATTCTTATGTATGTTGCGCCTTCTGTTATGGCGGTCTCATAGTCGCCAGTCATTCCCATAGAAAGTTCCTTCATACAAACATTATCAATGTTTTTATGAATTATGTCAACATATATTTGCCTCAGCATGGCAAAATACAGTCTATTCTCTTCCGGATTCTCAACATAGGGAGCGATCGTCATCAATCCTTTGACAATCATATTGGGTAATTTGGCAATTTCTTCCACAAGTGCGGCTGCCTCCCTGGCTGTTGTCCCGAATTTGCTCTCTTCTCCGGCGACATTGATCTCTACCAGAACAGACACGGTCACCTGTTTTTTGACAGCCTCTTTGCTGATCTCCTCCGCCAGCCGCAGGGAATCCACGCTGTGTATCATGGCCACCTTGCCCACGATATACTTTACCTTGTTCCTCTGCAGATGCCCTATCATATGCCAGCGGATGTCCGAGGGCAGCGCCTCTATCCGATCCAGGAGATCCTGCACCTTGTTCTCCCCGAAATCCCTGGCCCCAGCCTCATAGGCCTCCCGCACAAGCTCCAGCGGCTTGGTCTTGCTCACCGCAATCAGCGTCACGCCGTCCCCGGGGCGCCCTGCCCTTTCACAGGCATCCTCTATGATTCCCTGCACAGCCTCCAAATTTTCCCGTACCACTTTTTCCATCCTCCTTGGCTCACTGCCTGATGAGCTGATCGTCCTTGACAGTCTCCGCGTTCAGCACGATATAGTCATACACGCTCAGGCTGTATTTCATATTGGGTTCTACGATTGCATACTCGTCGTTTTCGTACAGAATGGTAATCTGCTTGAAGTCGGCGTATCCTTTGTTTATATTATACACACCGGTCAGCGTCGCCCGTTTGCTCACCGTAAACGTCTCCTGGCTGTCCAGTTTGTAGATATTATCCCCGGAATTCAGGATAGAGCTGTCCAGGTAGTATTCCTTTGTCTCATCGTCAAAATAGTATACCTCTATCTCCAGTACCTCGCTGGAAATGGTCCCGTCCTCCAGGACGGTCTGCCGCATGATGCTGTCCCCGCCGTTGTTGCCTCCGGGAATCACATACTCCTCCGGTATCAGGAAGAATTCCTTCTGGACGATGGAAGACTTCGGTATCTTCAGCCCTGTCTCATCCTCTACAATCAGCTCCACATCCAGGAATCTGTCTGTTGCGAAGGTGACCATGGAATTGGTGAAGGACAGCTGTAGATAGGTGTTTCCGTCCCCATTGGTGAGCAGCTTCGTCTCTCCCCATGATTCGTACTGGTTCTTCAGAAAGCGAACCTTCACGAAGCCCTCCTCCTGGAGCTGCGCGCCTCTGTCAGGCTCCACCGGGATGACGATGGACC
>OFGF01002092.1_pt1 | contig 11019 bp, 7 predicted proteins | sample 1521711 | NCBI WGS metagenome assembly OFGF01 (sample SAMEA3504092, study PRJEB24116) | mouse gut metagenome | biome: mouse gut; feature: mouse-associated habitat; material: faeces | place: Denmark | collected 2011
TAATGGAATGTGGGATTAATGGGTTTGAGGATGAAAAGTGCTTGAAAAGATGAGAAATAAGCACGGGTAAGATTGTGCTGCGGAAGAAATTTTTTAGGTTAGAATACAAAAAGAACTGTTAATCTACTATAAAAACCTGATCTGTCCGTGAGAGTTTGAAGGCTGCGCGGACGGGTTCGGAGAAATCATTTGGCTCACGGTATACATAGGAATGCTGAGATATGTATGTGAGGAACGGACTTCGGGACGCCTGAAACAACAGGGCGCCGCGGGGATGGCGAAGCTATGGGAAAAATAAGGAAACCAGAAGATGCATGATTATCAAAATGACAAAAGATTTGAGGGAATATCCTCTTTAAAAACAAAGGTGGTGCTTTCTTCACCCACCATGCACGGTGATGAGATGAACTACATGCAGGAGGCATATCAGTCAGGCTGGATGACCACGGTCGGGGAAAATATCAATCACCTGGAAAATGAAATCGCAGCCTTTGTCGGAGTGAAATACGGGGTAGGGCTGTCCTGCGGAACGGCGGCCCTTCACCTGGCGGTGAAACTGGCGGCAGAGAGGCTGTACGGCAGCAGCAGCGGATTGTCCACGCCGTCGGGGCTGGGTGCGGGAGGAAGCCTGAAAGGAATCCGGGTGTTCTGTTCGGATGTGACCTTTGACGCGACGGTGAACCCGATTTTGTATGAGGGCGGCGAGCCGGTATTTATTGACAGTGAGCCGGACACCTGGAACATGAGTCCGGAAGCGCTGGAGCGGGCGTTTCAGATCTATCCCGATGTTCGGCTGGTGGTATTGGTACATCTTTACGGCACGCCGGCGAAGGTGGATGAGATTAAAAAAATCTGCGGCGATCATCATGCGCTGTTAATCGAGGATGCGGCGGAATCATTCGGGGCGAAGTATAAAGGGCAGCAGACAGGCAGCTTTGGTGATTACGGCGTGATCAGTTTTAACGGAAACAAGATTATCACGGGCAGTTCCGGCGGAATGCTGCTGGCTGACGACGAGTACAGCGCAAATAAGGCGAGAAAATGGAGTACCCAGTCCAGAGAAGCGGCGCCCTGGTACGAGCATGAGGAGCTGGGCTATAATTACCGGATCAGCAATGTGATCGCCGGGGTAGTGCGGGGGCAGTTGCCTTATCTGGGGGAGCATATTGAGAAGAAGAAAGGGATTTATGAGAGGTATGAAGATGGGCTGAAAGGTCTGCCGGTGGAAATGAATCCTTTTGACCGGTCCGTGTCGGAGCCGAACTACTGGCTGAGCTGTCTGACCATCGACAATGCCTATATGTGCAGGGCGGAACGGTCCGGGAGAGCTTCCGCATGGGAGAGAGAAAAGGGAAAGACCTGTCCCGATGAAATATTGGAGGCGCTGAAATGCTTTGGGGCCGAGGGAAGGCCTGTCTGGAAGCCGATGCATCTGCAGCCGATGTACAGGAATCATGGATTTGTGACGGCGGAAGGATTTGGCAGAGGAAACAGCAATGCGTATATGGAGGGGTCCGGGTCCGGGGATGTGGCATCGGAGCTGTTTCACAAAGGCGTGTGTCTGCCCAGCGATGTGAAGATGACGGGGGAACAACAGGATGTGGTGGTGGAAGTGATTCGCAGGTGTTTTGGGTAGGGTAAAGAGTGCATCGCGTATTTTGATTGCCGGTGTAAAGGATAATTTAGATGAAAATTCTTACAAAGTTTATCTGTTCCATGGCCGCCGGGGCGGCTATCGGCCTGATGATGATGCCCAAGAAGAAAAAGCACTCCGCCCAGAAGGCGGCGGGCCGCGCCATCAAGGCGGTGGGCGACGTGGTGGAGCACCTGGACCGCTCGCTGAAGCTGTAACCGCACCAACAGCGCAGGAAGGGGCGTCCCATAAGGGACGCCCCTGAGTCTGTCAAAAAGTCGCTTTTGTTCCAATGACGGGAAGGAAGATAGTGTGAAAGAAACCCAGGAGGGGTGTCTTTCACGTCCAATCAACGTCCCATAAGGGACGCCCTTTTCTAAAAAGAATCCGGAATTATGGTTGACAGAACTTCCTGGGAATATTACAATGATTTCCCACATAACTGTCTTGTTTTACATCATCTCGTGGAAGAATCTGTTAAATCAGAAAGGATGGCACTTATGAAACCTTGGAAGCGACTGACCGCCGGGGCGTTGAGCCTGATCCTGGCCCTGTCCCTGCTGGCCGGGGGACTCCCCGCCGCCTACGCCGCGGACGCCGGGACACCCTCCGGCTCCATCGGCCTCACCCTCCGGTTCGACCTGCCCCAGACCGCCGCCAACGCCGCGGGCCGGGACATCCAGCTGGAGGTGCGGGGCACCGGGGGCACCGCCCGGATCGCCCTGCCCAGCGGGCTGGCCCTGGAAAACAGCCTGGGCGCGTCTGTCTCCGCCGCGGCAAAGAACACCGACGGCGTGATCCTCACCAACGAGAGCCGGGTGGGCTACTACGAGGTGGAGCTGTCCGGCCTGCCCGCCGGAGGCTCCCGGTACGACCTGACCCTCACCGGAACGGGCTATAAGCCCTTCCGCCAGACCGTCACCCTGGACGGCTACAGCCAGCACGTCATCGCGGGCACCGGGGACGCCACCTTCTCCCTGGGCGACGTGAACGGGGACGGCGCGGTGGACAGCGGCGACCTCGCCGCCCTGGACGCGCGGCTGGGCAAGACCGCCCAGCCCGGCCCCTACGACCTCAACGGGGACGGCAAGATAGATGTCACCGACCTGGCCTACGTCAACCACACCCGGAACGCCACCGGGCAGGCCCAGGTGCTGGACACTGCCGCCATCCTCTCCCCCGACGTGGACGTGCCCGACGGCCTGCTCCAGGGCGACCCCGCCGACCTGTTCCGGGACGGCGGCTCCGTCACCATCGTGCCCTCCGGCGAAGCCGTCCAGCTTCCCATCACCCTGGACGGCGGCCGGGGCGTGGAGCTGAGCCAGATCCGCGTCACCTGCCCCGACGGCGTGGGCCAGGGCGGCGTGGAGAAGGGCACGGCGCTGGTGGAGCTGACGGACGGCTCCACCCTCACCCTCCCGTTTAACGCCGCGGCCCCGGCGGGGGTGTACGCCATCGGGGAGGTGGAGGGCCAGCGGGTGGTCACCATCGACCTGGGCCGCAAGGTGGCGGTGAAAAAGGTCACCATCCAGGTCACCTCCACCACCAACGAGACGGGCTTCGCCACCGTCACCAAGATCGAGTTCCTCAAGGATATCGTCCCCGACACCCCGGTGAACGACGCCGACCGGGTGAAGGGCCTCACCGTCACCCCTGGGGACGGCAGCGTCGCCCTGTCCTGGAGCGCGGTACATAACGTCACCGGCTACACCGTGGCCTACGGCCCCAACGCCGGGTCCCTCACCCAGTCCGTCACCGTCAACCGCAATTCGGCGGCGGTCACCGGGCTGGACAACCTGAAAACCTATTACTTCCAGGTCACCGCCGTCAACGGGGACTGGCAGGGCGCGCCCTCCCGGGTGGTGTCCGCCATGCCCCAGCCCAACGGCGTGCCCGGGGCCCCCTCCAACATCGGGCTCACCGAGGCCGACCAGTCCCTGCGGCTCACCTGGGGCTCCACCAAGGACGCCTCCTTCTATCAGGTGTTCTACCGCCCCGCGGGCCAAAGCGCGTTCCAGCAGTTCGGCGGCAATATCACCGGCACCTCCGCCACCATCACCGGGCTGGTGAACGGCACCACCTATGAGGTGGCGGTGAAGGCGGGCAACCAGCGGGGCACCGGCCCCTACTCCGCCACCGCCTCCGGCACCCCCAACCAGGAGGCCCTGGTGATGCCCGACCTGCCCCAGGAGGGCCGGATCAGCAGCAGCATGGTGCAGTCCGTGGTGATGGAGAACCCCAATAACGTGAACCGCTCCCTGTGCCCCAGCTTCAAGACGGAGCACGTCATTGACAACGACGCCGCCACCTATTGGGTAGCCAACCAATGGTGGGTCAGCAGCAAGTTCACCTACACCTTCAAGGAGCCCCAGGACATGAACTACGCCATCCTGGTGCCCTACCTGGGCGGCAGCCACAAGTACGCCCTGAAAACCTACGTGATCACCGCCAAAAACAGTGCCGGGGACATTGTGGCGGAGGGCACCTATTCCGCCCGCTCCATGGACCCCAACAAGAATTACCTGGTGCTCACCTTCCCCATGGCCAAGGGGGTGAAGGAGCTGTCCATCTCCCTCAACGAGCGGGAGGGCAACGGCTGCCGGGTCAGCGTCTCCGAGATGGCCTTCTACAAGAGCGACACCCTGCCCGACCAGATCGCCGCCCTGTTTGCCGATGGCAGCTTCACCGCCCTGCGGGCCGGGGTCACCCAGGCCTCCATCGACGCCCTCTCCGCCCGACTGGAGGCCAAGGCCGACTTCTACCTGGATCTGGCCCGCCTGCGGGACGAGCTGTCCCTGGCCTCCGCCCTGCTCAGCGGCAATGCCTCCGCCCTGGGCCTGGTCCAGTCCAGCTTCCAGAGCCGCAACGCCTCCAAGGACGCCGCCTACGGCCAGAGTGCCAGCGACCTCCAGCCCCTGGGCGTCACCGCCCGGGCCGGCTCCACGGTGGCGGTGTACGCCTCCCTGCCGGGGGACGCTCCGGTGTACGTGGTGCCCACCCAGTTCTTCGGCGAGTCCGGCATCTGGCGGGGCACCCCCGTCAAGCTGGAGAACGGCCGCAACTACATCTATGTGCCCAAGATCGGCTCACTGTCCGACGAGCGGGGCGGCCCGCTGTACCTGACCTACGCCGGGAACAACCCCGGCGCGGTGAAGGTGCAGGTCCGGCTGGCTCAGAACGCCTTCGCCATGCCCGTGCTGGAGCTGTCCGGCTGGTACACCATGAATGAGAGTGCCCGCCGGGAGGCCATCCGGGCCTACGTCACCGGACTGCAAAGCTACGTCGCCGCCCTCAAGCTCTCCAAGCCGGGCACCGACATCCGCAACGCCACCGAGATCTCCACCCCCAGCGTGCTGCTCTCCCTCCCCGCCGACCGGGTGCTGGCGGGACTGTCCGGCATCGGAGCTTCCGCGGATGAGATGGCGGACGCCATGTACCAGAACGTGCTGGCCTGGGAGGACGTACTCTACGTGGCCAACCAGGTGCAGGGCATCATCCCCGCCGCCGGGGCGCGGACGGACGCCTACCGCTATCCCATGACCACCCGCCAGAACATCCGCTATATGCGTATGTTCGCCGGGGCCTTCATGTACGCCGCCGGAAGCCACATCGGCGTGGGCTACGGCTCCACCCAGGCCCTGGCCTGCGGACGGCCCGTATCCCAGACCGGAACGGGCAGTGCCAACAGCCTGTTCGGCTGGGGCATCGCCCACGAGATCGGCCACAACATGGACAAGCTGGGCAAGGCCGAGATCACCAACAACATCTACGCCCTGGCGGTCCAGGCCTGGGACGGCGGCTCCATGATCCGGGATACCCGGCTTACCCTCAGCAATATCTGGCCCGCCATCTATGACAAGACCCCCCAGGGCCGCCCCGGCTCCGCCGGAAACGTGTTCGTCCAGCTGGGTATGTACTGGCAGCTCCATCTGGCCTACGACAGCGCGGCCAAGCCCCTGGACTTCTTCAACCGCTTCTTCACCGCCTGGAAGGCGGGCAAGCACAGCGGGTACACCTACGATGAACGGGTGGCCCTCATCGCGTCCGAGACAGCGGGCCGCGATCTGACCCAGTTCTTCACCCGCTGGGGCCTGATCCTGGGCGACGGCGCGAAGGCCGCCATGGCCAAGCACCCCGCCGAAACCCGGGCCCTCTGGTATCTCAACGACGGCTCCTACGCCTACCGCCTCCAGAACGGCAGGGCGTTTGGCGGAACTATTTCCGCCTCCGCCTCCGTCAGCCAGAACCACGCCACCGTGACCATCTCCGGCGGGAACGACACGGTGCTGGGCTATGAGATCCTGCGCAACGGCAAGCCCATCGGCTTCACCACCGGGAACGCCTATGTGGACGATCTGGGCGCGGCCAACAACCTGACCTATTCCTACTCCGTCGCCGCTGTGGACAAGCTGGGCAACCGCTCCGCCGCCGTGTCCGCCGGGGAGGTGCGGGTGGCCTATGACAAGACCATCTCCCCCAGCCTTTACACCCTGTCCCGGAACGGGGCGGAGGTGGAGATCACCATGAACAGCGGGGCCGTCTCCGTCACTGGGCTGAAAGTGGGCGGCGGCAGCCTGTCGGGCTGCACCGTCTCCGCCCGGCTGGAGGGCGGCGGGGACTGGACCCCGGTGGCCCTCGGCCCGGACAACGGCGGCACGGCCTACTTCGCCAAGCCCGGCGCACCCGGCGACAGCCGGATCTGGACCTATGACGTGACCGCCCTGCGCATATCCGGCCTGCCCGCCGGGGCATCGGTGGAGCTGCTGGACTACCCCGGCGACCGGATCGACTTCTACGAGGGGGCGTCCGTGGGCAGGCTGTCCCAGCCCCTGGCCTATGACGGCGGCGTGGTGCCCGCGGGCACCGTGGTGGTGGTGGGCACCTACCGGGGAGATCCCGTCTACAACACCCTGGAGATCCAGGCCCGCTACAACACCACCGCCGAGGCCCAGGAGGAGAACGGCGTCACCAGCACGGAGCGGCCCATGAACGGCTTCGCCCTGTTCTACGCCGACATCCCGGCGGACGGCGCGGTGAGCGACACCAGCGACGGCTTCTGGGTGTTCGTCCCCGACTGGGAGGCCGAGGAGGCCCTCAACGCCCAGACCGGCGTTACCGCCAGCGACCCCACCGAGTTCCGGGCGGTGCTCTACCGCACCGACGATCCCTATTCCAGCGCGAGCCGCCGGGTGACCAGCGAGACGCTGTGGACCAGCTTCCCCAAAACCGACACCCTGCCCCAGCTCGTCCTGACGGGCCAGGGCGTCCAATAAAGGAGGGCCAACCATGAAACGCTTCCTCTCCCTGCTGCTGGCCGCGGCTCTGGCCGCCGCCCTGCTCATCGCCCCCGCCGCCGCCTCCACCCCTCCCTGGGTGCAGGTGGACGGCCAGGGCACCGCCAGCCAGACCATCACCCTTCGGGGGCTGTCCGGCAGCTTCGACTCCGCCCAGATCACCCTTACCCTGGACAAGGCCCCCTCCGGCTTCCAGTTCGCCCAGGCCCTGTCCGACGGGAACGCCCACACCGCCTTTACCATCAGCGGAAGCAGCATCACCCTCTACGTCACCTCCCGGAACCAGATCAACCAGGGCGACGCCCTCCGGCTGGGGACGCTGACCGCCGCCAGCAGTTTCAAGGTGCTCTCCGCCTCCGGCGTGAAGCTGCTGGACCTGGAGGCGGGCAGTACCCGTGAGCTGACCTATGCCTCTGTGGGCGTGGGCGGCCCCTCCGCTGCCCTGCCCTTCACCGACGTGAAGGAGAAGGACTGGTTCTACGACGAGGTGGCCTACGTCCACACCAACCAGCTGATGAACGGCGTGGGCGGCGGCCTTTTCTCCCCCGGCGGCACCACCACCCGGGGCATGATTGTCACCATCCTCTGGCGGATGGAAGGCGAGCCGGTGGTCAATTACCTGATGCCCTTCACCGACGTGCCCGCCAGCTGGTACACCGAGGCCGTCCGCTGGGCCTCCTCGGAGAAGATCGTCAACGGCTACACCGACAAGACCTTCCGGCCCAACGCCCCCATCACCCGGGAGCAGATGGCCACCATCCTCTACAACTACGCCAGCTACAAGGGGTACGACGTGAGCGGCAGGGCCAACCTGTCCGCCCAATTCCCCGACGCGGGCAAGGTGAGCGGATACGCCGCCGTCCCCCTGGCCTGGGCCAACCACGCCAAGCTCATCAACGGCGTGGCGGACGAGGGCAGCACGTTCCTCCAGCCCCAGGGCTCCGCCACCCGCGCCCAGGTAGCCGCCATCCTCATGCGCTTCCAGCAGAGCATCGCCAGTTGACAACGCGAAACCCCCTGGACGGAGCTTCCGTCCAGGGGGTTCTTCTTGGTTTTACGCGATTCCGGTGAGGTCGAAGCCGTCCAGCCACGCGCTGGCGGTCTCGCACACCTCCCGCAGGCACTTCTCGTCAAAGGGAGTGTCCAGCCCCGCGTTTTCCAGCAGCTCGGTGAAGGTGCGGCTGCCGCCCTGCTTCGTGTAGGCCATGTACTTCTCCCAGGCCGCCTCCTTGTCCTTCTGGAGCAGTGCCCAGAACTCCAAGGCCACCGTCTGGGCCAGACAGTAGTCGATGTAGTAGAAAGGTGCCCCGTAGATGTGGCTCTGCCGCTGCCACGCCTCGCCGTCGGCGAAGAAGGGGATGTCCCCGTCCAGCCGCACCCAGGGCATATACTGCCCCTGCAGCTCCTTCCACACCGCATGACGCTGGGCGGGGGTCATGTCCGGGTTGGCGTACACCTCATGCTGGAAGTGATCCACCAGGGTGCCGTAGGGGATGAAGGTCAACGCCCCGGCCAGGTGGCTGTACAGGTACTTTTTCGTGTCCGGGCCGAAAAAGCCCTCCGTCCAGGGCCAGGCCATAAACTCCATGGACATGGAGTGGACCTCGCAGGCCTCCATGCCGGGCCAGACGTAGCTGCCGGGGACCCGGTCCCGGTTCATCCAGCAGGCGAAGGCGTGGCCCGCCTCGTGGGTGACCACCTCCACGTCCCCCTGGGTGCCGTTGAAGTTGGCAAAGATGAAGGGCACCTTGTAGTCCATGATCCCGGTGCAGTAGCCGCCCCCGGCCTTGCCCTCGGTGGCCAGCACGTCCATCAGATCGTTGTCCAGCATGGTCTGGAAAAACTCGCTGGTCTCCGGGGACAGCTCGTCGTAGAATTTTTTGCCCTGGGCGATGATATCGTCCGCCGTGCCCTGGGGCCTGGGGTTGCCGGAGCGGAATTTCAGGGCGTTGTCGGCGTAGCTCAGGGGATAGGCCACCCCGATGCGCTGGGCCTGCGCCCGGAAAACCCGGTCGGCCAGGGGCACCAGATACTTGCGCACGGCGGCCCGGAAGCTCTCCACGTCCTCCTTGGTGTAGCAGTTGCGCTTCATGCGGTAGTAGCCCAGGGGGGTGTAGCCCTCATAGCCCAGCTTGCGGCCCATCTCGTCCCGCAGGTGGGTCAGCTCGTCATAAATGCGGTCCAGCTCGGGCTGGTTGTCCTTGTACCATTGGCCCACCGCCTTCCAGGCAGCCAGACGGCGGGCGTCGTCCGCGTCGCTCTGGAAGGGCCCCATCTGGGCCAGGGTGTAGGTCTTGCCCTCAAAGGGGACCTTGGCGGAGGCGATGAGCTTCTGATGCTCCTGGGTCAGGTCGTTCTCCCGCTGGAGCTGGGGCACGATCTCCGGCGCGAAGGTTTTCAGCTCGATCTCCGCGTTGACGAACATCAGATCCCCGTACTCCGCCGCGAAGTCCTTCCGGAAGGGGGAGGCCAGCATGGCCGCCGTCCACGCCTTGGTGTACTCCTCCAGCTCCGGCCCGGCGGCGTTCCAGAAGTTCATCTCCCCGTCGTAGAACTCGTCCCGGGTGTCGATGGAGTTGCGGATGCTGGCCAGGGTAACCAGTGTGTCCACATGACGCTCCGCCGCCTCCTTCTCCAGGAACACGGCCCGGGCTTCCTCATAGCTTTTTGCCGCCTTCAGGCGGCCGGTCAAGTCCCCCAGCTCCCGCTTTACCTTGTCCAAGTCAGGACGCTCGTAGGGCATCTCGGAAAATTTCATGGCAAATCTCTCCTTTTTATTGGATGGGCAGGGCTTTCCCGTTCAGCACCGCCCGCGTCAGACGCTCTCCCTCGCTCCGGTAGTCCAGGGTCAGCAGGAAGGGCGGGGCGTCCTCCGCCAGCAGCCTGAGGAAGATCTCGTCTCCCTCCCAGATGGGCAGATCCAGCACCTCTCCCTTGGGCACCCAGGCCAGCTCGCCCTCCACACAGTCCGGGTTCAGCTCCCCTGTCCAGCCGTTGGCGGTGAACAGGTACATATACTGATCCGATCCGCTGTCGTTGCACAGGAACGTGACCACCCCCCGGAACCGGAACTCGGTGAGGGTCAGGCCCGTCTCCTCCAGCACCTCCCGGCAGAAGCACTCCTCGGGGGCCTCGCCGTCCTCGAACTTGCCGCCCACGCCGATCCACTTGCCCTGGTTGATGTCCCGCTTTTTCTTGACCCGGTGGAGCATCAAATACTCCCCCTTGGCGTTTTCCAGGTAGCCCAGAGTGCTGTTATACATTTTCACGGCTCAGAAGGGCAGGTTCAGCCCGCCCGTCAGCCGGGACATCTGGCTGGCGGCGTCCTCGCCGGCCTTCCGCAGGGCCTCGTTGACGGCGGCTACGATGAGGTCCTGGAGCATCTCCACGTCGTCCGGGTCCACCGCCTCCGGGTCGATGGTGACGGACACCAGCTCCTTCTTCCCGGACACGGTGGCGGACACCACGCCGCCCCCGGCGGCGGCCTCGTAGGTCTTGCTCTCCAGCTCCTCCTGGGCCTTGAGCATATCCTGCTGCATCTTCTGGGCCTGGCGGATCATGCTGTTCATGTTCCCGCCGCCCATGCCGCCCATACCGCGGCTGTTGAATCCCTTTGCCATGTTGACTGCCTCCTATGTCGATAAATGTTCCGTCCTCCGCCGGAGCGGGGACGCTGTGTCACGCTACTCCACGATGATATTCGGCCCCGCGTCCACCAGGAAAGCGGCCAGCGGGTCCATCTCCCCGGCGGGAGCGGACGGGAGCTCCTCCGGCGGGGCCTGCCCCGCCTTCACCTCCACCTGGCGGACCACGCCCGTCAGCCTCCCGCACAGCTCCGCCATGGGCTGGGCCACCCCCGGCTTTGCCAGGGTGTTGCGCACCACCTCGATGCTCGTCCAGACCGTGAGCTTCTGCCCGTCAAAGCGGCCCTCCGCCATGGCGGGGTTTTTGATCAGCATATAATCGCCCATGTCCAGCGCGCCCTTGAGCCGCTCCACAAAGGCCGCCCACCCCGGCCAGCCGGGGACGTTGGCCGGAACCGGGACAGGCTCCGGCTCCCGGGCCGGGGGATCCTCCGGCCGCTGGGGCGCG
>OFGF01002094.1_pt1 | contig 10991 bp, 12 predicted proteins | sample 1521711 | NCBI WGS metagenome assembly OFGF01 (sample SAMEA3504092, study PRJEB24116) | mouse gut metagenome | biome: mouse gut; feature: mouse-associated habitat; material: faeces | place: Denmark | collected 2011
AAGAGAACATGGTGTAGATGGTCTCGAAAATCTCCCGGTTCTGCCGGAGGTAGAAGTCCCCGGGGCGGAGCCGGTCCATCACGTTCTTCACGCAGTCCGGGTCAATGAGCATGGACCCCAGCACCGCCTGCTCACCTTCCAGGCTGTGGGGCATCTGGCGCAGGAGCAGGTCTTCGTTTGCCATGGCGAACCGCCTCCCTCTCTATCGGGCGTTATTTTTCCTCAAACACGGATACGTAGACGGTGGCAACGACCTCAAAGCCCAGCCGGGCCTTGACCTCGTAGTTGCCAAAGGCCTTAATGGGGTCCTCCAGCACCAGCTTCTGCTTGGGAATGTCGATGCCGAACTGCTTCTGGAGCCCTTCGGAGATTTCCTTGGTGGTGACGGCGCCGAAGAGCTTGCCCCCCGCCCCCGCCCGGGCCGTGAGCTTCACCATGCACTCCTTGAGCTTTTCGGCGGTCTCCTCCGCCAGGGCCTTCTGGCGGGCCTCCTCGGCCTTTTTCGCCTTCTCTTTCAGGTTCATGGTGTTGATGGCGTCCGCCGTGGCGGGCACGGCGATTTTCCGGGGCAGGAGGAAGTTCCGGGCATAGCCCTCGGAAACCTCCACCATCTGGCCCTTCTTGCCCTGGCCTTTAACGTCCTGCTGCAAAATGACTTTCATTGGTTATTCTCCTTATTTTCTGAATCATTGAAATGTTCTGGGTTTTCCATTGCTTGAATCCGTTTCTCCAAAGCGTCTATCCGCTCCTCCTGCGCCAGCCACACCGTTATGACGACCGCCAGCACAAATGCGATGGCTGCAAAAGCACGAAAGGGGTGGTCTTGGAAATCAAACAGCATGTATCCGCCGAAAAACAAAAACACCTCCGAAACCACCAGACACACCGCATAGGTCTTTAAAAACTTCAATATGCTACCCCTTTATTTCTCAAAATAAGCGTCGATGGCCTGGGTCAGCCGCTCCCGCACGTCCAGAATGTCCCCGTTTTCAATCCGCCCTCCGGCAGTGGCGGAGTTGCCGCCGCCGCCCAGGGCCTCCAGAATCACCTGGACATTGATCTCCCCCAGGGACCGGGCGCTCATCTGGATGGCCGAGCCGCTGCGGTACACCACAAAGGAGGCCTTGACCCCCTTCAAGGTCAAAAGCTCGTCCGCCGCCTGGGCGGCGGCCACCCGGTCCACGCCGTCCTGGCCTACCACGGCCAGGGCCACGTCGGGCCGGTACAGCTCCGCCTGGCGGATCACGTCGTACTTGGACACCATGCCCTCCAGGTCCCCCTGGAACAGCCGCTGCACGTCCGCCGTGTCGGCCCCGGCCCGGCGGAGGAAGGCCGCCGCCTCAAAGGTCCGGCTCCCCGCCCGCATGACGAAATTTTTGGTGTCCAGCACGATGCCCGCCAGCCTTTCGCCGCGCTTTGTACTAGGAAACAGACGCCGCAACACCTGTTCCAAGCGCTGAATCAGCCAGCCGATTGCCATCACCGGATGATACCAGCCTTTCGGATCCCCGATCACGGCGTCTAACAAGATTCCCAGAAACAACGCTGCCGTATGATAACATAAGTACATTCTTTTCCCATCCCTTTTAAATATTTATATGGCTTTTTGCTGTTCCTGGCGCTGCTTGCCCTCGCTGTGCAGCTCAAAGCGGCTCTCAATCTCCACCAGCATGTCCGCATATTGCTTTAGTTCTGCCGCCAGCCTGTCTCTGCCAATCCTTGCTGACTTCTTATATAAAATCCGGTGCTCCATGCTTGCCCAGAAATCCATCGACATGGTGCGAAACTGAATCTCCACCGGAAAATACTCCATGCCGTCCAAGCAGTAAACAGGAATTCCCACGATCACATGATAACTGCGGTACCCATTTGGCTTAGGCTCCCTAATGTAGTCCCTCTCCCGTACCACGATCAAGTCTGCCTGTCTTTTCAAGGCGTCGACCAAATTATAAATATCGTCCACAAAGTAACAGATCACCCTCACCCCTGCTATATCCTGCAGGTAGTCCTTGGCATTCATTACCGTGGGCTCCTTGTCTTTCTTTCTCAATTTATCTTCCAGGCTTTTCTTCTTCTTCATCCGGCTTTGGATATTATGAATCGGCCGCCCTGCCAAATCTTCATATAGATTATGTTTTAAAACATGCAATCTGGCAAGCAATACTTCCTTGGCGTCCTCATAGGGCTGGATAAATGTATAATATTCTTCCTCTGTCATGAGCTATCGCTTCCTCCTTATGTCACTCACTGTAGTATACCAGATCCTGGATGGAAAATCATGAAAATTTCAAGTACAAACTATAAATAATTTATAAAAATTTCTATTGCAACGGAAAACATACTTCCACCGTGAAATGCCGATCTTCAAAATATGCGCCGATTTCTCCCCCCATCTGTACCGTAAATTCCCTGGCTATGGCAAGGCCCAGCCCTGTGCTCCTACGGGTTCTGGACTGGTCGGTGGTATAAAAACGCTCAAAAATCGATTCCAACTCTTTCTTTTCGATCTCATCTGTCTCATTGGCAATACAAATTCTCGCATTCCCCTCCCAGGAATCCAGAGAAAAACGGTAAGATCCATTGCCATGCACCAAGGCATTTTTCATAAGGTTTTCCAGAATCCGTGAGAGCGCATGTCTGTCTGCCTTGATAAACAAAGCCTCCTTAGAAACAGATACTTGCGGTTCCAAACCCTTTGCAGCAAAATCTTCATAAAACATGGAAATAATCTCCGTAAAGCAATTTACAACATTGATCCGCTCAAGGTGCAGCGGAAATTCCTCAGCCTCGATCCTCGCATATTCAAAAAGCTGGTTCAAAATCTCCTGAAGCTCTTCTAGCCTTCGTTCCACAATCCTTACATATTCTTGCTTTTTCTCATCGGGCACGCCCGCCTGCAGCATCATCTGCACATATCCTTTCACAGAAGTGAGAGGCGTGCGGATATCATGGGAAATACTGGTGATGCTCTGGCGATAGCTTTTATTCACTTTCCGGAGCCTGCGCTGCTCTTGCCTTAACTGTTCTAGAACAAGATTCATGTGCCCAATCATCTCTTGCGTATCTCCCACAGCACAAACAGAGGTAAGCAGCAAATTGCTTTCCTCTGTTTCCAAAAATGATAATTGCTGGATTATATGCCCTATTTGCCTTTGATAACGCCAAAGCCGCAAGCATGACCCCGCTGCCCCAACCGTCAAAAGGATAACCGCCAGTTCCAAAATACATTCCATACGCTTTCATTCCTTATAGATCGCTTCCGTCATGCTACATCACATACTTTCCACCGCCTGTAACAGCAACGCTTTATTTGAGGTCCGCCCTTTGGAAATGCGCCGCTGCGAGCACCGCCGCAATCACAAGCCATGCCAGCGACACAACGATGCTGCGCACCAGAAATCCCGTCTCAAAATCTGTCACCGGACAGCTTGACATCAAATCCAGTACCCAATAGTTCGAAAGCTGAATATCCAGTCCATGAAACACCAGATCCAAGCCTGCGGTAAGGGTCGACGAAAATAGCAGCACTCCTATGCTCACTGCAATTCCTGCCGCAAGATTGCGGGTAAGCTCGCCCACCAGCAGAAATATCACAGCGACCGTAACTCCATAGATCATCTGAAGCGCCGCATACAGAGCCGCATCCATCCAGACTGTCTTAGAAAAAGTCTCCCATCCCATAAATGGAATTCCCAAGCATATGGAGACCGCCAAGACCGCAGCCTGAAACAGTATCGCAAGGACCATCACAGACAACAGCTTGCTGAGAAAAATTCTTCTTCTGGAATATCCCTTTCCCACGAGATTCTTAATCGAGCCGCTCCCAAATTCTTGTATTACAAAAATACTCACTAAAACCGCTAAGATCATCCCTGTAAAATGTCCGCCAAACATCTGCTGCAACACGCCTGTGACTCCGATCTTTTCCATCATTGACCCTTGAGAGCCTGCGACGTCAACCTGACTGCCGTCTTGATAAACGATCACCCCGCCTGTGCCGTTGGAAAGCTCCCCCTGGTTAATCTTATCAATCATTACAAGCGATCCATAGAGCAGCAGCGCCAAAGCCGCAGCCGTCAAGATCCCGAAATAAACAGATTTGCTTTTCCTTAATTTGAAAAACTCCGCATTCAGTAAATTAAGCATTTGCCTCACCTCCCAATAAATCCATGAAATAACCTTCTAAATCCTGTCCTGCCAGATAACTCTCTTTGAGCATCACGCCTGCCTGCACCAGTTCCCGGTTTATGATCCAGGAATCTTCCAGTTTTTCAAACACCCGCAGAACACCCGGTTCTGGCACGTCATAGCCTTTGATCTGACAATTCTCCTCCAAGACAGAAACGGCACGTTCCACATCATCGACCACGAGCTTGACACACCTTCTGCACCTGCTCTTTAGCTCATCTGCGCCAAATTCCTCAATCAAAACTCCTTCTTTGATAATTCCGTAGCTGGTGGCAATTTTCGACAATTCGCCTAAAATGTGGCTGGAAATCAGTATCGTAATCTGCTTTTCCTGATTGAGTTTCACCAACAAGTCACGCATCTCCTTGATGCCTTCGGGATCCAGTCCATTGATAGGCTCATCCAGGATTAGAAAATCGGGGTTGCGAAACAAGGCGATAGCGATTCCCAGCCTCTGTTTCATGCCCAGAGAAAAATTCCTGACCTTTTTCTTGCCTGCATTCTGCAGTCCCACGAATTCCAGCATCTGAGCGACGGCATGTTTTTCTGTAATGCCAAAGCTCTTTCTGACAATCTCCATATTCTCTCTCGCATTCATCGCCCCATACAAGCCGGGCTGCTCAATTAAGGTCCCTATCCGCTGACGCTGGCGTTCCAGATTGCGAGAGCCAAACAGCTCCATGCTTCCAAATGCAGGAGCGGCAAGCCCTGCCACCATGCGCATAAAGGTCGTCTTCCCTGCGCCGTTTTTGCCGATAAAGCCATAAATGTCACCTTTTTTGACATGCATGCTCACATGATCCACAACGATATGCTTGCCATATATTTTAGTAATTCCTTCCGTCTTTAATACGTCGTCCATACGGTCCCTCCTGTATCCTTTCCGTCTTTGCTCCTATTCTGCCTTGTTTACAAGAAACAGTATAGCAATGGATTTTTTAGAAACCTTATAGAAAATATAAAGAAAGTATAAAGTTTTATTTCATCTTAAACCCAATTCCCCACACGGTCTGAATATAGGTTTCTTCTGGCGAAATCTTCGCAAGCTTCTGACGAAGATTGCTGATATGTACGTTAACTGCGTTTTCCTGACCAAGAAATTCCTCATTCCACACAGATTGATACAAGTTGCTCTTTGTAAATACTTTTCCAGGATGACGCATCATAAGCTCAAGGATCAGATATTCCCGCTTCGTCAAAGACACCTCTTCGCCTGCCACTTGCACCTTAAGGCTTTCTGGATAAATCCTGATGTCCTTATATTCCAAAACCGCCTCATCCTGGGAACGCTGCTGTTCTCCTCTGCTCTGCCTGCTGCGGCGCAGCACTGCCTCAAGCCTTGCCAAAAGCTCCTGGGTGTCAAAAGGTTTCACCAGATAGTCGTCTGCGCCTGCCCGAAGCAATGCGATTCTAGACTGCACGTCGTCTCTGGCAGAAGCCACGATTACTCCTGTTTTTGGATATCTTTCTTTGATCCTGGCAAGAACTTCTTCTCCTGGCATCCCCGGCAGCATCAGATCAAGAATCACTGCCTCTGCCTGCTGTCTTTCCATGCAAAATAACGCCTCTGTCCCAGAAAAAGCCTGCGTCGCCTGGTAACCCTGGCCTGACAAAAGTTCTTTTAACATCTGGTTAATGTCCTTATCGTCCTCCACTATTAAGGCATTCATGCTCTGCTCCTTCATTTATCATTTCATTTGATCTGCTGCGCCAGCCCGCAATTGACCAGGTAAACCTCCCTCGCCTGTTCTGCCAGCAGGCACCCAATTCTGCCCACGGTTTCCCGATATTGCCTGTCAAAAGCTTTTATCGGCACAACGCCGCATCCTACCTGAGCCAGGGTAATGATCACGTTTGGATTTCGTTCCATTATTTTTTTTGTGATATCATAAGGGTCTTTGTGTTCTGCCATCCACTTTCGAATCCAAAGATGATATTGCAATATCACATCGGCGTCAAACAGCTCCTGTACGCTCTTTGCATTTTCTTCCACCACAAGCGGCTCACCGTCCCTGTGTTCTTTTCTCTGCTGCCGAGACAATGATTTTGCAATCTCGGCTTTTCCCTGGCAAACGCCTCCTGTAACCAATATCATTTTCTTCTCCCTGTCTTTGAAAAATTTGTCTCCAATTGTCAAACAGAATTCAATTTCCATCTATGAAGAAATATTATACCTTGGAACGCTTCGTGAAACAACTAAAATTTCTGCGATAGAACCAGACAGACAACGCCGCTCCTGCGCACCAGCCAATCGGCCAGGCGCTCCAGATTCCAAGATAGCCCCACCGGACAGACAATGCCATGGTCAGCAGAACCCGCAGAATCAAATCCGTAAACGTCGTAATCATAAACTGCTTCATCAGCCCTGCGCCTCTTAAGATGCCGTCTGCCACCAGCTTTACTGAAATTATAAAATAAAACGGCGACACAATCTGAAGAAAGCGGACGCCTGACAATAAGGCAAGTTCCGAAGGATGCTCCAAAAAAATCCGTATCAGAAAGCCGTTTGCCAGCAGATACAAAGCCGCCAGCGGCACACATAATACCCAGACCATTTTGACAGCCGCCCGAAATCCATCTTTGATGCGAGGCAGCATCCCGGCGCCCATGTTCTGCGCCGTATAATTGGAAATTCCATTTCCGACCGTGGTAAGCGAAGTAATCACCAGATTATTCAATTTCACGGCAGCAGAATATCCGGCAATCACCCCGGGGCCAAATCCATTGATCACGCCCTGGATCATAATGTTTCCGATGGAAATAAAACTCTGCTGCAAAATGCTGGGAATGGCGATCACCACGATTTTCTGAAACAGCGTTACAGAAAACAATACCTTCTTGCCGTCGGCTTCGATAGCCGCCAGTCTCTTTCTTACCACGATCAGAGCAAGGACGGCGCTTGCCCCCTGGCAGAGAAAGGTTGCCCATGCCACCCCCGCAACTCCCATATCGAACGCAGAAACAAATATCATGTCCACAAGGATATTGCACGTCGAGGAGACTGCCAGAAAGAGAAACGGCGTCTTAGAGTCTCCCAGCGCTGAGAAAATCCCTGTCGCCACATTATAAAACAGTAAGAACGGAAATCCCAGCAGATAGATTTGCAGATATAATTTGGAATCTGCATAAATTTCTGCAGGAGTGCGGATCAGCTGCAAAAGGCCAGAACAGCCAATCATGCCAAAAAGCATCAAAACTGCGCATACCACGGCGCTTGCTATCAGAGAAGTAGATACGGCTGTCTTCATATCTCTGTAACGCTTGGCGCCAAAAAGCTGGGAGACAATCACAGAGCATCCGATGTTGCACCCAAAAGCAAATGCGATAAAGATCAGAGTAATCTCATAACTGTTCCCCACCGCCGCTAATGCATTCTCCCCTATGAATTTGCCTGCTACAAAACTGTCTGCAATGTTATATAACTGCTGGAAGATGATGCTTCCAAACAGCGGCACGCAGAATTTCCATAAGACAGACTCCGGCTTTCCGACTGTTAAATCCATGTTCATATGGATGACCTCCTGAGCTGTTAAATTTTGTCGATCCATATTATATTACTCCAGGTGGGAAATATCAATATTTTTACTTGCGATAATATTTTATAAAATTTGAGCTTCCCCATTTTGTAATTCATAGTGCCAAAAGGTCTTGCTGCCTTTGGCAGCATAGACATCTTGCACAAAAAGTGCTTGAAAAGCTAGCTTTTCAGAGCGCTTTTATGTGCAAAGTGTTTTCATCACTTTGTGATGGAAACCTTTTGGCACTATGAATTACAAAATGGGGAAACTCAAATTTATAAAAACATTGATTTCGATATCATAGAGGGGTAAAATAACAAAAAGCAAGCTGTCCTTTTCCTTTCATTACTGCAGACGGCATGACGACAGGGGGCAAACCATGAAAAAAGCACTGCCAATCGGCGTAGACAATTTTGAAAAAGTAATTTCTGAGAATTATTTTTATGTTGACAAGACTTTATTAATCAAAGATTTGATGGATTTTAAAAGCGAGGTGAATTTATTCCTGCGCCCTAGGCGTTAAGCATACGCCAGCCAAATGGGACAGTATTGTGTGATTGACCTGACATTGAAATCTGCGAAACAGGCTGATTTCGAGACTGCTTATTATATGATAAAAACTGGAATCGCATCTGAATTTGAACGATACATGACGCTTGTGGAACGAAGCAAAGGGGCAGATTGAGCAGCTTATGGCAAAACATGCCTTGGATGTAAAGGTGCATGAAAAAGTCACCTATGAAGATATGGGCAACAAAGGCGAAAATCTATGGAACTCCCTCTGCTTTACTGGATATCTGACAAAAGAAGCTCAGTATTTCAAACATAGTTGCATTTATTTGAAGCTGCGAATACCCAATACCGAGGTATTGACAATCTATGAAAATACCATCGTAAACTGGTTCCATGAAATGATCCAAAAAGAAGATTTCCGTGATCTATATCAGGCGCTAGAGAACGGCAATTCCGAAAGTCTTTTGATATTTAAGAAGATTGCACGCATAAAGCTGCCGTATGATGTAACATTGACATGATACGGCAGCTATGTTTCCACGGCAGTCCTTTAGGACTGCGCCTTTAAATGAAAACGGTTTACCAGGTCATGGAGACGCTTCGACTGTCCAGATAATTCTTCGCTGGTATCTGCGCTCTCTTGTGCAAAAGAAGAATTAGACTGCACCACGTTGCTGATTAAGTCCACATCTTCTATAAGCTGTTTTAACACGCTTTCCTGATTTCGGGAAGCAGTGTTGATTTTATCCATAGAGCCCAGCGCTTTTTCTGATCCCTGCACCACTTCCACGAGAGATTTCGCTGTATTGTCTGCAATCTCAATGCCATTTTCCACTGCTTTTTGCGAACTTGCAATCAATGCCGCCGTCTGGTTTACGGCTTCGGCGCTCTTTGCAGCCAGTTGGCGAATCTCATCTGCCACGACGGCAAATCCCTTTCCTGCCTCTCCAGCCCTTGCCGCCTCTATGGAAGCGTTCAGTGAAAGCAAATTCGTCTGTTCAGCAATATCTTCAATTGTTTTCACAATCTTCTCAATCTCGCCAGAAGAATGACTGATATCTGACATCGCATCGATCAAATGATCCATTTCTTGATTACTTTTCTCAATATAGCCGCTGACATCTGAGACAATGCCGTTCGCCGCCTGTGCGTCCTTGGCGTTTTCTGCCACGTCCTGCGACAGGCTTTCAATCGAAGCTGCCAGGTGCGCAATCGCTGCAGCCTGCTCTGCGGCCCCCTCCGAAAGAACCTTGGCGCCGGACGACACATTTACGGAACTGGCAGACACTTCGTCCGCTGCAAAGACAATCTCATGGAGCGTATCATTTAAAGACTGTGCAATTTTTTCAATCGACGCCTGTATGGGGATGAAATCACCAATATAATCCTGGGTGATGGAAATATCCATATCGTTATCCGCCATCTGGGAAAGCTGCTGAGAAATATCCTCGACATAATTATTCATCGTGGCGCTGATATGGTTAAATGCCTGGGAGAGCTGCCCCAGCTCATCATCCGACTGAATGTCAATATGTATGTTTAAGTCGCCCGCTTCTAATTTAGACGCTTCCTTGGTAATCATGCCAACCGGATCCAAGATTCTGTTGATGATGCGTTTTACCGCCATCAGCAGAATAATGCCGAACAGTATCACAAGAAACGTTAATTTTGCCGCTCCCTCTACGATCGGTCCATAAAACTCACTGTTATCAACCGTCAAATGCAGCGTCCATTGCGTTTTACCATTTACCGATAAAGGAATCGCCACGGAAACCCCGCGCTTTCCCGTGCCATAATTCCTGCCCCCCTTAAGGACTGCGCGGCTTTGTTCCTGCCCTTCTTTTGACATGGCATGGAGCTTCTCTGCGTCCTGCGCCATGCTCTGATATCCAACTTCGGTCGCAGTTTTGCCCACGGCGGAGCTGTCAGCGGAATCCAGCAAGACTGTCTCATCCTCTGCCAGCGCCACCAGATGGGCAGAACGATAATCGGTGCTGACCAAAAGCTCTTCCTGCATATGATCCAGCCCGACGTCCACGCCAGACACCCCCAAGAAATTTCCTTGTGCATCCCAGACAGGAGAGATAATGCTGATCATCATAATATTTTTGCCCATCAGCTCATAAATATAGGGATCCATGATATACAGATCGCCCGTCTCTTTGATCTGCATATAATACTCTTTTTGATAATTGTCAAAGGCATCCTCATGTTTTTCAAACACATATCCTGTATTTTGCTCATTGGGATATACCACGGCTTCATAAGCGATATCCTTCTTATGGCTGCTGTAAGGCTTTCCGTCAGCGTCTGCAATCGCATTCTGTTCAAAATATGCAAAAGCAGTCGGAAATCCGTCCCCGCCTTCCAAAAGCCCTACTAAAGCAGTATCAATGGCGTCTCGTTGTTCTTTTGGATCCAATGCGGAAATATTTCGAAGCGCCCCTGCAAATCCTCCCACTTTCCCATATGCTTTTTTGATATCCTCTGTCACCAGAAAGGCATTTTCATAGGCAACTGCCGTTAGTTTATCCCGGTTCACATGAATGAGAGACCGGGCGGCAAGGACAGCCGCCATCAAAATAGTCAACAAAAAAATAATCGCAACGATCAGCGCCATTTTGGAAATGATTTTTTGGCTAAGACTATTGCTATTCCTAATGTCTGATCCCTTAGCGTTTTTTTCTTTATGTAACATAAGATTTCCTCCATGAGGCTGTCGCACTAAGATATTTACTTGTTCAAAAGGTCTTGCCGCTGATGCGGCAAAGA
>OFGF01002097.1_pt1 | contig 10989 bp, 8 predicted proteins | sample 1521711 | NCBI WGS metagenome assembly OFGF01 (sample SAMEA3504092, study PRJEB24116) | mouse gut metagenome | biome: mouse gut; feature: mouse-associated habitat; material: faeces | place: Denmark | collected 2011
TCGGGGCATTGCGGGGGCGGTTGCCCGTGCGGAGGTGCTCGCGGCGGTCTGTCGTGCGGTTTTTGCTGTGGCGGAGTGGGGTATGGGGGCCGTAGGAAAGGCTCCGCACACCGATGCCGGTCCCGCACAGAGTGCGAGTGCAAGCAACAGTATGCGGAAGCGGGCAATCATCTTGTGATTCGAACGTTTTTGAGTCGGTTTTTCGTATGAAATGGCTTCGCCGTGCTATTCCGAGCGCTGCAAACCTCGGTCCGGACACGGATTCGTCGTTCCGTTCCCGTGAAACCCCCTTTTTCCGGCGCGGGTGTACGTTCCGGCTATTTGGAGCCGCCTTTACCCGGTGCCGGTTCGTCGGTCTGGGTATGTAGAGCCTCCCTTACCCGGGGCCGGTTTATCATTCCGGCTCTGTGCGGGCGTCCTTTCCCGTCCGATTGCGGGGTTGAGGGAGAGGCGGGCGGGATTGCATCGCGAACCGGTCGTCGTCTGCGTTCGGTGCTGCCGCACATTCCGGGCGGTGTGCTCCGGGGCGGATACGAAAAATCGGTTCGAAAAAGCTGGCCGCGCGAGGTCGTCGGGATGGAACGTGGAGGAAAAGGGGGCGGGTGCGGGATGAAAGCGCAGAACAGCGCCGCGGCAAGACTTGCGGAGCGAGGTGTTGCCGGTCGGATGCCATTCAGCCGCATAACTATTGGCTGCTTCGAAACCCTGACAAGGCATCCGGCCGCAACGGCGTTCGGGGGTACTTCCCATCCGGTTTCTCTGCGCGACATCCGTTCGGGCGGAAATCCTCGGCTTTGCAACAAGACACACAAGCCGCGACCGCACTCGTTGCCGCTTGCTTCCCTGCCATTCTGCCGCAAGGGCATGGTTCCCGCATTTTTCGGGCGGACCCGGGCAATCCCGCAGGCAGGGTGCCGACTTACGCCCCGACCGTCTCCAGCCTCCGCGACCGCATCCGCTTCACGTTCGGAAAGGTACTCTGCCGCGGCAGCCAGACCCCGCCTTGCGACTCGCGGCAATAAGGGTCCGCTGAGGAGTGTGCCTCGAAGCAGGCGCAGGTGCCGGATGAAGACCTGCCGCTGAGGAGTGTGCCCCGAAGCATGCGCAGGTGCCGGATGAAGACCTGCCGCTGAGGAGTGTGCCTCGAAGCGGGCGCAGGTGCCGGATGAAGACCTGCCGCTGAGGAGTGTGTCCCGAAGCATGCGCAGGTGCCGGATAAAGACCCGCCGCCAAAAGGACCGCAATGGAAGCATGTGCCGGACAAATCCCCGCCGCACGGCGCCACCGCTGCGAAAATCCGGGTAGGTCCGAAACGACCGAAGAGGGCTCCGGCCGATGCGGATCACTTGCGGGCCTCTTTGGCCTCGATGCATTCGGTGGCGTGCGGCACCTTCATCAGACGCTCCTTGGGGATCAGTTTCCCCGTGGTCTTGCAGATGCCGTAGGTCTTGTTCTCGATGCGCACGAGCGCCATTTCGAGGTTGCGGATGAACTTCATCTGGTGTGCGGCCAGACGTCCGCTCTCCTCCTTCGAAAGGGTCGTGGCCCCCTCCTCCAGCACCTTGAATGTCGGCGACGTGTCCTCGGTGTCGTTGTCGGCCGTATGGGTGATGGTGGAACGAAGCAGTTCGTAGTCCGCCTTCGCATTTTCCAGTTTCTTCAGGATCAGTTCCTTGAACTCTTCCAGTTCGGCGTCGCTGTATCTCGTTCTCTCCTCTGCCATGATTCAGTACTTTTAGTCGTTTATGTAAAAATAAGCACTTTTTCCGTAAGTACCAAATTTTCGATGGTAAAAACGGTCAGACCCGCGTCACGCCGATGCGCAGCGGCTGCTCGTCCACCTCCGATTCCACGACCGTCGTGCCGCGGGGTGCGTCCGAGCCCGTCACTGCGTCGGCCAGCGTCTGCTGTGCGATGTAGCCCGCCCAGCGGTCGAGGGCTTCGGCCGTCAGGTCGGTGCGTTCGATTTCCACGCGGATGCGGTCGGTGACCTCGAATCCCGACTCCTTGCGGATGTTCTGGATGCGGTTGATCAACTCGCGTGCCACGCCTTCGGCGCGCAGTTCGTCGGTCACGGTGATGTCGAGCGCCACGGTCAGGGCGCCTTCCGACGCCATCAGCCATCCGGGCATCTCCTCGGGCGCAATTTCGAAGTCCGCGGGGGTCACCGCGATGCGCTCCGTGCCCAGGTCGAGCACCGTTTCGGGCGCCGACTCGATGGCTGCGATCTGCTCCTGGGTGAACGTGGCCGTGAGGGCCGCGATCTGCTTCATCTGCTTGCCGTACTTCGGACCGAGGGTCTTGAAGTTGGGCTTGATACGCTTGGTTATCACGCCCGTCGTGTCGCTTATAAGCTCGATCTGCTTGACGTTCACTTCGTTCATTACGAGCGTCTTGACAGCCTCGATGCGCTCGGCCGTGGTGGGGTCGAGTACCGGTATGAGAATCTTTGTAAGCGGCTGGCGTACCTTGATATTGACCTTGCGGCGCAGTGCCAGCACCATAGACGATACTCTCTGCGCGAGCGACATCATCTCCTCCAACTCGGCGTCGATCAACGCCTTGTCCGCCTCGGGGAATGAAGCCAGATGCACCGACTCGTCGGTGTGGCGGCCGCTGACGGCGTTCAGATCGGTAAATATGCGGTCTGAGATGAACGGTGCGATAGGTGCTGCGAGCATGGCTACGGTTTCCAGACAGGTGTAGAGCGTCTGGTATGCCGCGAGCTTGTCGCGCGTGAGGCCTCCGCCCCAGAAACGCTTGCGGTTCAGGCGCACGTACCAGTTCGACAGGTTCTCCGAGACGAAGTCCTGTATCATGCGTGCCGCGGGCGTCGGGTCGTAATTCTCCAACGATGCGGTCACGTTGTCGACCAGCGTGTTGAGCAGCGATATTATCCAGCGGTCTATCTCTGGGCGCTCGGCAACGGGTACCTGCTCCTCGCGTCCCGTGAAGCCGTCGACATTGGCATAGAGCGCGAAGAACGAGTATGTGTTGTAGAGCGTGCCGAAGAACTTGCGGCGGCACTCGTCGACGCCTGCGGGGTCGAATTTGAGGTTGTCCCACGGCTGCGAGTTGCTTATCATATACCAGCGTGCCGCGTCGGCGCCGTAGGTGTCGAGTATCTCGAACGGATCGACGGCATTGCCCAGACGCTTCGACATCTTGTTGCCGTTCTTGTCGAGCACCAGACCGTTCGATATGATGTTCTTGAATGCCACCGAGTCGAATAGCATCGTGGCTATGGCGTGCAGCGTGAAGAACCAGCCGCGCGTCTGGTCGACGCCCTCGGCGATGAAGTCGGCCGGGTATACCTCGCTGAAACCGTCGGCATTCTCGAACGGATAGTGCAGCTGCGCATAGGGCATCGCGCCCGAGTCGAACCATACGTCGATAAGGTCGCTTTCGCGGTGCATCGGCTCGCCCTTCGACGAGATGAGCACTATGCGGTCGACATAGGGACGGTGCAGGTCTATGACATCGGTCGAGTAATTCTCCTTCGACATGTCGCCCACGCGGAATGCCTTGTAGGGGTTCTCCGTCATCAGACCGGCCTCGACCGAGCGGTCTATCTCCGATATCAGCTCCTCGATCGAGCCTATGCACTTCATCTCCGAGTGGTCCTCCGTCGCCCATATCGGCAGCGGCGTACCCCAGAAGCGCGAGCGCGACAGGTTCCAGTCCACCAGACCCTCCAACCACTTGCCGAAGCGTCCCGTGCCGGTCGACTCGGGGTGCCATGCTATCGTGCGGTTGAGCTCTATCATGCGCTCTTTGAGCGCCGTGGTGCGGATGAACCACGAGTCGAGAGGATAGTACAGCACCGGCTTGTCGGTGCGCCAGCAGTGCGGATACGAGTGTACGTGCTTCTCGATCTTGAAGACCTTGTTCTCGGCTTTCAGCATGACCGATATGTCTATGTCGAGCGTCGAGTCGCTCTCGGCCAGCGTCTCGTCGTATGCGTTCTTGACGTAACGTCCGGCATACTCGGCGTAGCGCCCGGCGTCGACATTGGTCTGGACGAACTTCTCGTCGAGATCCTCGATCGGGTAGAAGCGGCCGCGGCGGTCGACCATGGGCTGGTTCTTGCCGGCCTTGTCGACCACGAAGAGCGGAGCGATGCCCGCCTGACGTGCCACGCGGTCGTCGTCGGCACCGAATGTCGGCGCGATGTGGACTATACCCGTACCGTCGGCCACCGAAACGTAGTCGCCGCCGATGACGCGGAACGCATCGCCTGCGGGCTTGATCCAGTCGATCAGCTGCTCGTACTCCACACCCACCAGCTCGCGGCCGCGCCATGTCCTGCCGTCGACGGTGTATGTGCCCTCCATCTTCTTGGTAAAGAGTGTCGGCACGAGCGCCGAGGCCATTATGACGGTCTGCTGCGCATCTGTATAGGGGTTGCGGCACTTGACGCGTACATACTCGATGTCGGGTCCCACGGCCAGCGCCGTATTCGACGGCAGCGTCCACGGGGTAGTGGTCCATGCGAGGAAGTAGAGCTCGCCCTCGGCGCCGTCGAACAGCTCCTCGCTGCGCTCGTTGCGCACGATGCGGAACTGCGCGGTGCAGGTCGTATCCTTGACGTCGCGGTAGCAGCCGGGCTGGTTCAGCTCGTGTGTCGACAGACCCGTGCCTGCGGCCGGCGAGTAGGGCTGTATGGTGTAGCCCTTGTAGAGCAGACCCTTGTCGAAGAGCTGCTTCAACAGATACCACAACGTCTCGATATACTTGTTGTCGTATGTGATGTACGGGTCGTCCATGTTGACCCAGTAGCCCATGCGGCGCGTTAGGTTCTCCCATACGTCGGTAAACTCCATTACGGCCTCGCGGCATGTGCGGTTGTACTCCTCGATCGAGATCTTGCGGCCTATGTCCTCCTTGGTTATGCCTAACTTCTTCTCCACGCCCAACTCGACCGGAAGGCCGTGGGTGTCCCAGCCGGCCTTGCGGTGTACCAGATAACCCTGCTGCGTCTTGAAGCGGCAGAATATATCCTTTATCGTGCGCGCCATGACATGGTGTATGCCCGGCAGGCCGTTGGCCGAGGGGGGACCCTCGTAGAACACGAATGCGGGGTGTCCCTCGCGCGTGGTTATACTCTTGTGGAAGGTGTCGTTGCGTGTCCAGCGTTCGAGCACTTCGCTCGCTACTGCGGACAGGTCGAGACCCTTGTATTCGTTGAACTTCATACTCTTTCGTCTCTTTCTGCCTTGCGGCCGGTTGATAATGCGTTGCGGCGGGTTGCGGGGGTTACTCCTCCTCTTCGTCGCTCTCCTCCTCCTTCATGGTGGTGTAGACGTTGGTCACGTCGTCGTCCTCTTCGAGGTGCTCTATGAGCTTGTTTACCGACTCGCGCTCCTCGGCCGTCAGCTCCTTTGTATCGGTCGGTATTCTTACCGACTCGCCCGATACCAGCTCGTAGCCGTTGTCCTCGATCCATTTCTGTATCGCGCCGAACGACTCGTAGGGGGCATATACCGTTACTTCGCTCTGCTCGGGGTAGAACTCGTCGACGCCCAGATCGATCATCTCCAATTCGAGCTCCTCCAAGTCGACGCCTTCGGCGGGCTTGAACTTGAATACGCACTTGTGCTCGAACATGAAGCCCACCGAGCCCGACGTGCCGAGCGTTCCGCCGTACTTGTTGAAGTACATGCGCACGCTGGCCACCGTGCGGTTGGTGTTGTCGGTAGCCGTCTCGACCAGCACCGCAATGCCGTGAGGTCCGTATCCCTCGTAGATCACCTCCTTGTAGTCGGCTGCGTCCTTGTCGGTGGCGCGCTTGATGGCACGCTCGACATTCTCCTTGGGCATGTTCTCGGCCTTGGCGTTCTGCATGAGCAGTCTCAGGCGCAGGTTGCTCGACGGATCGGGTCCCGATGCCTTGACCGCCATTTCGATCTCCTTGCCTATCTTGGTAAACGTGCGCGCCATGTGACCCCAGCGCTTCATCTTTCTCGCCTTGCGATATTCAAATGCTCTTCCCATATTATTAGTTGTTATTCAGATATTTTCTGCGTTTTGTAGGTTCTGTCCATGCCGCCCTCTTTCCGGCGGCCCGCGGCGCTCGCCGCGACAGGGCATGCCCGGCTGCAAAAATAATAAAAAATAGCGTAACGGACAGCCTTTTCCGGCGATAAAATGCAGCCCGCAGAATGCGGCAAGGCCGCCCGCGACAGTCGTCGGGCGGCCTTGCATCGCTGTGCGGCGCAGTGCGCGTTACTTTATCGTCAGCTCGTCGAGCAGCCAGCGGGCTCCGGCGAACTTGTCGATCGTAAAGAGCACGTAGCGGATGTCGACGGCTATGGTGCGTTGCAGCTCCGGCTCGAAGGCCACGTCGCCCGACATGGCTTCCCAGTTGCCGTCGAATGCCAGACCGATCAGCTCTCCGCGGCTGTTCAGCACGGGCGAGCCCGAGTTGCCTCCCGTGATGTCGCAGTTGGCCAGGAAGGCCACCGGCAGACGGCCGTCGCGGTCGGCATAGCGGCCGTAGTCGCGTGCGGCGTGAAGCTCTTTCAGGCGCTCGGGTACGGTAAACTCGACGGGGTTAGACGGATCCTCCTTGGCTATTACGCCGTCGAGGGTCGTGTAGTACTTATAGGTTATGCCGTCGGCAGGGTTGTAGGGCAATACCTGACCGTATGTAAGACGCAGCGTGAAGTTGGCATCCGACGCCCACGCCTTGTCGGGCTGCATGCGCATCAGGCCGGCTATGTAGCGGCGGTGTCCCTCGTCGTAGATCTTGCGCAGCGGCGCGAGCTGTGCGTAGAGGGCCGTATATACCTCGTCGACCGAGGCGGCGAGCACGACGGCCGGGTCGGCCGATATATCCTCCTTGCTTTCGATAGCGGCGCAGAAGCCCTCGAACGAAGTGAACTTCGAGTTGTCGTAGAGATAGTCGACGTATGCGTCCGAGTCGCCGCCGAAGCGGGCGTCGATCACATCGGCGTATACCGACGGCAGCTCCGATACGTTCTCGCGGAATATGCGCAGCATGCGTTTGGCTACGGCGCGGTCCACCTCGGCGTTGTAGTCCTTGTAGAAGTTGGACAATGCCTCGCGGTGTCTCTCGGTAAACTCCTCTCCTTCGAGCGCCTGTGCCGTGGCTGCGGCGCGTATGAGCTCTATGGCGCCGTACATGGCCTCGCTTACATACTGCATTCTGGCCGACAGGTCGCGTGTCTGAGCGGTATAACGCTCGATCATGGGCAGAGCCTCCGTGAAACGCTCCTCGGGCAGGGTGTTGGCGGCAGCCCAGGCCGAGAAGGCCTCCTCCTGAGCGAGCTTCTTCGAGCGGACGTCGAGTTTCTCGATGCCGCGCGACATGCCGATCGAGTTCTTCCAGTAGTTCGACGACTGAGCGTACTTGGCGGCGTACTGTATGCGTATCGCCTGATCCTTGTCCATGAACGAACGCAGTATCTTCTGACGCTCGCCGCGTATGTATATGCGCTGCGGGTTGGATACTTCGAGCATGTCGTCGATCTCGTAAGAGGTCATGTAGCGCTGCGTCGAGCCGGGGAATCCCATTATCATGGCGAAGTCGCCCTCGTCGTATCCTTTCAGCGATATGTCGAGCCAGCGCTCGGCCTTGTAGGGCACGTTGTCCTTAGAGTATGCCGCCGGACGGTTGTCCTTGCCGGCATATACGCGGAATATCGAGAAGTCGCCCGTGTGGCGCGGCCACATCCAGTTGTCCGTGTCGCCGCCGAACTTGCCTATCGACGAGGGCGGGGTACCCACCAGACGCACGTCGGTATATACCTCGTAGACGAATGCGAAGAACTGGTTGTTGCCGAAGAAGCTCGGCACGATGATCTCCATGCCGGGATACTGCGCTTCGAGCTCTTTGGTCAGGGCGGCGATGTTCTGCTCCGCGATAGTCATATACTCATCCTCGCCGGCGATCGACGGGATGTTGCCGATGACATCGGGCGTAACGTCGATTATATGACGTACGAATCTCACTTTCAGACCCGGTGCGGGCAGCTCGCCCTCGCGGTTCTCGGCCCAGAATCCGTCGGCCAGATAGTCGTGGTCGACCGACGAGAGCTGCTGGATCGACGAATAGCCGCAGTGGTGGTTGGTAAAGAGCAGGCCGTCGGGCGAAACGATCTCGCCGGTGCAGCCGCCGCCGAATACGACGATCGCATCCTTCAACGAGCTCTTGTCGGCCGAGTAGATGTCGTCGGCCGAGAGACGGCAGCCCTTGGCGCGCATCTGTTTGATGTTCATCTTTTTGATGTAGGGCAGCAGCCACATGCCCTCGTCTGCTGCGGCCGAGAGCGTGATCCCGACGGCCGAGAGGATAAGAAACAGTTTTTTCATATACGGGTTTTTTAAGAATTTGTCGCTTATGGCAAAGATACGTTTTTTTCAACGATTATATTATGCTTGTGGCCGATTAATTTCTCGACGTGACGCCGGCCGCGCTCTTCGCGACCGGCTCGCTTGACTGAATGCGGCTGCACGCGGACTGGGAGAACGGCTCCGCATGCGCAACCTGCATGCGCCGCGAGGACGGCCGCGGAGGGTAAGCGAAATCGGGGCAGACGGCCGGTACTCGTCGTACGTTCCGTTTGCCCCGATGATTCGATGCGTGCGGCCTAATGCCGCTTGCAGCCAAGTATCAGACGGTCATAACCTCTTTCTCCTTCTTCTCGACAGCCGTGTCGACCGTCTTCGAGAACTTCTCCAACAGCTTCTGGCTCTGTGCCTCGCCGTCCTTGGACTCGTCCTCCGACATGCCTTCCTTCTGCGCCTTCTTGAACGCCTCGACAGCATCGCGGCGTGCGTTGCGCAGGCTTATGCGTGCCGTCTCGGCCTCGGCGCGGACGCTCTTGACGATCTCGCGGCGGCGCTCCTCGGTAAGGGGCGGTATCGACAGACGTATCTGCTCGCCGTTGTTCGACGGCGTGAGGCCTATATTCGAGTCGATTATCGCCTTCTCGATCATGCGTATCATATTCTTGTCCCACGGCTGTATGAGCACGGTCTTGGCGTCGGGTACGGTAACGCTCGCAACGCCCGACACGGGGGTCTGCGAACCGTAGTAATCGACCATAACGCCGTTGAGGACATTGACCGACGCCTTGCCGGCGCGGATGTTCAGCAGCTCCTCTTCGAGGTGGTCTATCGCACGCTGCATGCGATCGGTGGCTTCGCCTAAAATGGTTTTGGTATCCATAATCACATCTTTCCGTTTATGTTGTTTGCATTGTCTATTTGAGTGCTTCGTCGATCTTGCGTATCATCTCGCCGAAGTCGGCCTCGTCGTAACCTACCGATACGTATATCACGCGGCCGTCGGCGCCGATAAGGAAGTTGCGCGGTATGTAGTTGGTGGCATACTTGCGGAATATCGACTGGTCGGCATCCAGGCCGACGGGGAATGTATAGCCCGTCTTATCGATGAAGCGCTCGACCGTCTCGCGTCTCTCGCCGCGCGATACGGGCAGCATGACGAAATCCTTGCCCGCGAAGCGGTCGAGGATCTCCGCCTGCACGTGCGACAGCTCCTCGCGGCAGGGCGGGCACCATGTAGCCCAGAAGTTGAGCAGCACGACCTTGCCGCGCAGCGACGAGAGGACTATGCGCTCGCCGTCGAGCATCTCGACGCGGAAATCGGGCGCCATGTCTCCCGCGCGCACCAGCGTCGACTCTATTATCGCGCGGTCGGCCTGCTCGGTCGGGCGCTGCGCCGCGGCCGAAGCGCCTGCCGGCGTGGGCCAGAGGATTATCATTATCACGATTGCGATGAGCAATACGAGCATCAGTAGCAGCTGTATCGTGCTGCCGCGTTTACGTCTTCTGCGAATAGCCATTGTTCGATAGTTTTTTATTGTGTGACAAGCGTTCCTATGCGCTCGCCCGCCAGCACGCGTTCGAGATTGCCCTCCGTGTCCATGTCGAATACGATGATGTCCAGTCCGTTCTCGCGGCAGAGCGTGAATGCGGTCTGGTCCATGACCTTCAATCGTCGGTCGATGACCTCGTCGAACGTGATGCGGTCGAAGCGCTCGGCCGCGGGATCTTTCTCGGGGTCGGCCGTGTATATGCCGTCCACGCGCGTCCCCTTGAACATTACCTCGGCCTCGATCTCGATACCACGCAAAGCCGATGCCGTATCGGTCGAGAAGTAGGGGTTCGACGTGCCGCCGCCCACGATCACCACATAGCCTGCGTCGAGGTATTCGAGCGCCCGGGCCTTGGAGTAGTATTCGCCCACGGGCTCCATGCGGATCGAGGTCAGCACCTTGGCTTTCACTCCGTTGTCTTCGAGCGCCGATTGCAGCGCCAGCGAGTTGATGATCGTGGCGAGCATGCCCATCTGGTCGCCTTTCACGCGGTCGAAGCCCCGCTTGGCGCCCGTCAGGCCGCGGAATATGTTGCCGCCGCCGATCACCACGGCGATGCGCACGCCCGAGGCCGCGGCGTCGCGTATCTGCTCGGCGTAGGAGTGCAATACTTCGGTCGAAAGACCGTACTTCTGCGTCCCCTGAAGCGATTCCCCGCTCAGCTTGAGGAGGATTCTGTCGTATTTCTGCATAAGTCGGGATATTGTGTCGTAATGTTTGGCGAAGATAGGGATTTTTCCGGAAATTTTTGCAATTTTGTTCCTATCTTTGCGTCGCATATGACCGATAACCGCTACAATCTGCTTTACAGGATCGACTCTCCGGCCGATCTGCGCCGCCTCGCGCCCGAGGAGCTGCGCACCTACTGCGACGAGCTGAGGCGCTACATCATCGAGCAATGCTCGGTCAATCCCGGGCATCTGGCGTCGAGCCTCGGGGCCGTGGAGCTGACGGCCGCACTGCACTATGTCTACGACACGCCGCACGACCGCATCGTGTGGGACGTAGGCCACCAGACCTATGGTCACAAGATCATCACCGGCCGTCGCGAGGCGTTCCGCAGCAACCGCCGCATGGGCGGCATCAGCGGCTTCCCGCGCATGTCCGAGAGCGAATACGACGCTTT
>OFGF01002098.1_pt1 | contig 10988 bp, 10 predicted proteins | sample 1521711 | NCBI WGS metagenome assembly OFGF01 (sample SAMEA3504092, study PRJEB24116) | mouse gut metagenome | biome: mouse gut; feature: mouse-associated habitat; material: faeces | place: Denmark | collected 2011
TTTTTCACATCCAAATAATTTAGATGATTTATTTCAAGTAGGTATTATTGGATTAATGAAAGCAATAGAAAATTTTGATACAAGTTTAAATGTAAGATTTTCTACTTATGCAGTTCCTTTAATTATTGGAGAGATTAAACGTTATTTAAGAGATAATTCACCACTAAGAATACCACGTTCTATGCGTGATTTAGCATATAAAGCTTTATTGGAGAATGATAAATTTATTAGAAAATATAACAAAGAACCTAGTACAAAGGAATTAGCAGATATTTTAGATGTTAATGAAGCCTTATTAACAGAAGCATTATCTTCAACACATAATGTTTCTTCTTTATCACAAGAAGTTCAAAATGATGGAAGTGGAAAAATTGAACTGATTAATCAAATTGCACATCCTCATAATGAATTGGATCATTATAATGAACATTTAGATTTACAAAACGCTTTACAGATATTGGATGATAAAGAAAAATTAATTATCCAACAAAGATATTTTCAAGATCATACACAAAGTGAAATTGCTAAAGAGCTTTTTATCTCTCAAGCACAAGTTTCACGTATTGAAAAACAAGCTTTATCACATTTGAAGAAATATATGAGTTGATTAATGCATATATTAGAAAAGGTGATTATATGCGTTTTATTACTCTACAAAGTAAAGATGTTGTGAGTGCTCATACAGGAGCTAAAATAGGGTATGTTGTAGATATGGAAATTGATCCTATTTGTCATTGTATACAGGCTCTCATTGTTGAAAAGTTTTCCCCTTTAAGGTTAATATGTATTTTCAAAGGACCACCTGTTATTATTATTCCTATCGAAAATATAATAACTATTGGTGAAGATGTTATTATTGTTAATGTAGAATGTTAAAAATGGTTAAAATCAGTTCATAATGTTGAGAATTTCCTCTTTTTTTCATACGTTTGATATGATATAATATAAGAAATGTTAAGGAGGAGCCTTATGGATAAAGTAAAAAAATGGTTTTTTGAAGAAGAAGATGACGATGATGTTTATGAAGATGTAGAGATAGATACTGAGGAAGAACATGTCAAATCAACAAGTATGTTTGAAAAGGCAAAGTCTACAAAGACAAGTGATGCAGTGAAAGCATTAAGTGCAAATAAAGATAGTCATTTGGTTTTATTTGAACCAAGAGCTTATGGGGAAACTCAAGAAATTGCTATCTATTTAAAACAAAAAAGAGCAGCAGTTGTTAACTTACATCGTTTACAAAAAGAACAATCTAAACGAGTTATTGATTTTTTAAGTGGTGTTATTTTTGCAATAGAAGGGGATATTCAACAAATTGGTCCAAAGATTTTCTTATGTACACCTAAAAATATTGGTGTAAGTGGAAATATCACAATGGATGATTTAGAAGCTGATGAATAAAGTATTAGCAATGCTAATACTTTCTTTTTATGATGTTAGAACATTTTAAAGGTGATGAAATCTTTGTAAAAAAGATGTTAGATTATCAAAACCAAGCATATAATCATCAAAGAATGATTTTAACCCCTTTTTTGAACCCTCATGAACAAGATGTTGTTCATAAAATAATAGGTCATCATGATTTGCAAGTGAAATCATATGGTGGATTTATAAATGCTGAAAGCCAAAGAATGATTATTTGTCCAGATTTCTATGAATTAGAAAATGATGATTTTGAAATTATTGTTGTAGAAGTTGTATATAATCAGCAATTTGGAAAATTGCAACATAAAGATGTTTTAGGTGCTTTAATGAATTTAGGAATAAAACGTGAGTGTATTGGTGATATTTATGATGACTCTCATATTTATTTTACATGTACATCTCAAACATATCCTTATATTCAATCTCATTTAAAACAAATTAAAAAATCAAAAGTTAAATTAAGAGAAGTTACAGAAAAGATTGAAATGATTCATCAATATACAACACATACATTTTTTTTATCAAGTTTACGCCTCGATAAAGTGATATCTACAATGTTTAAAGTTTCTAGACAAGTTGCATCAGAAGCAATTCGAGCAGGTTTTGTAAAAGTTAATCATAAAGAAGTTGAAGAGGTTAGTTTTTTATGTCATAATAATGATATGATATCTTTCAAAAGGCATGGAAGAGTTAAGATTGTTGATGAAGAACGAACAACAAAGCAAGGTAATTTTGTTGTGAAGGGATATTTTTATAAATGAGGTGGAAGAATGGAAAAGTTTGGTAAGCAGTGGAGAGGATATAAACGTCAACAAGTTGATGAGTACATAAATGGATTGAACCAAGAAATTCAATCATTTCAAGAAAATATTCAATCTTTACAAGATGAAATTGATTCTTTAAAGTCTCAAAATGAAATTTTAACGAAACAAATGGATGTTCATGAAAAGACAAATGAAGAAATAGCACGATTAGCTTTAAAAGAAGCAAGTGCTTTAATAGAAAAAGCTAAAAGAAATGCTAATATGATTCTTAAAGAATCAATGGAGTATGTTCGAGGTTTATCTAAAGATATTGATACATTTAAACAAGAAGCTATGGATTTTCGTATAAATGTTGTAAAAATGAGCGAAGAAATGCTAGAAACTATTGACAAATCTGAAATTTTCGGTTTAATTAGAGAAGAGGAAAATACAAAGACGGAGACAGTTCATAAAGAGGACTTATAGAGAACTTGTGGTTGGTGGAAAACAAGGAAGAAGAATTTATGATGAATCACTCCTGAGTAGCATCCTGAAGTAAAGAGTAGGGAGAGCCGTTTATCGCGTTAAGATATTGAGGGCATATCATTTTAGATATGAATAAAGGTGGTACCGCGTTATAACGTCCTTGAGTAGGGCGTTTTTTTATTGAGAAAGGAAAGAGGGATAGATATGAATTATAAGGATACGCTATTGATGCCTAAAACTGAATTTGAAATGCGAGGAAATTTGCCTAAAAAAGAACCAAAGTATGTAGAAAGATGGCAAGAATCTCGTATGTATGAAAAAGTTATTCAACAAAATGAAGGAAAAGATGATTTTGTTTTCCATGATGGTCCTCCATATGCAAATGGAAATATGCATACAGGACATATGTTGAATAAAATTATTAAAGACGTTATTTGCCGTTATAAGAATATGCAAGGCTTTTATACTCCATATATTCCAGGTTGGGATACGCATGGGTTACCAATTGAAAACGCTATTCAGAAACTTGGTGTCAATCGTAAAGAAATGACAACTGCTGAGTTTAGAAAAAAATGTTATGAATATGCATTGAAGCAAGTAAATATTCAAAAAGAACAATGTATTCGTGTAGGAACATTTGCTGATTATGATCATCCATATTTAACATTATTACCTGAATTTGAAGCTAATCAAATTGATGTTTTTGCTAAAATGGCAATGGATGGATTGATTTATAAAGGATTAAAGCCTGTTTATTGGTCTCCTTCAAGTGAATCTGCATTAGCGGAAGCAGAAGTAGAATATCATGATGTAAAAAGTCCAACTATCTTTGTGAAATTCGCTGTTAAAGATGGAAAAGGTATTTTAGATACAGATACAAGTTTTGTTATTTGGACAACAACTCCTTGGACAATTCCAGCAAATTTAGCTATTTGTTTAAATGAAAGTTATACATATGCTCTTGTTCAAAGCGAAAAAGGAAAATTAATTGTTTTAGAAGAACTTGTAGATACACTTTGGGAAAAATTTGAGTTAACACAAAAAGATATCTTACAAAGATTTAGTGGAAAAGAATTAGAAATGATAACTTGTCAACATCCATTATATGAAAATAGAGAGTCATTAGTTATTTTAGGAGATCATGTTACTGCTGATGCTGGTACTGGTTGTGTTCATACTGCACCAGGATTTGGTATGGATGACTTTATTGTGGGACAAAAATATGGTTTAGATGTTTATTGTAATGTTGATGAGCATGGTTGTATGATGGAAGATTGTGGTGAGTGGTTAGCTGGTCAATATGTAGATGATGCTAATAAAACTGTAACATTAAGATTAGATGAATTGGGAGTTTTATTGAAACTTGAGTTTATTACGCATAGTTATCCTCATGATTGGCGTACAAAGAAACCTATTATTTTTAGAGCTACTGATCAATGGTTTTGTTCTATTGATAAGATTAGAGAAAAATTATTAAGTGAAATTGATAAAGTTCAATGGATTAATGAATGGGGTCATATTCGTATTTATAATATGATTAAAGATCGTGGAGATTGGTGTATTTCTAGACAAAGAACTTGGGGAGTTCCAATTCCTATTTTCTATTGTGAAGATGGAACACCTATTATGGATGAGAAAGTTTTTAAACGTATTTCTGATTTGTTTAGAGAATATGGTTCTAATATTTGGTTTGAAAAAGATGAAAAATTCTTACTACCAGAAGGATATACAAATGAACATTCTCCAAATGGTGTATTCAAAAAAGAAAAAGATATCATGGATGTTTGGTTTGATTCTGGTTCTTCTCATACTGGATGTATGAAAGAAAGAGGATGTAAATATCCAGTTGATTTGTATTTTGAAGGTAGCGATCAATATCGTGGATGGTTTAACTCTTCATTAATTATTGGAACTGCTGCTCATGGAGAAGCTCCATATAAAACAGTTTTATCACATGGGTTTGTTTTAGATGGTAAAGGAAATAAAATGTCTAAGTCTTTAGGGAATACAGTTGATCCTATTAAGTTAGTTAATCAATATGGAGCAGATATTTTAAGATTATGGGCAACTTCAGTTGCATATCAATCAGATGTTCGTATTTCTAATGATATTATGAAACAAGTTGCAGAAAATTATCGTAAAATGAGAAATACAATGAGATTTGTGTTAGGAAATTTGAGTGATTTTAAAGCAAGTGATATTGTTGACATTTCTCAACTTGAGGGTGTTGATCAATATATGCTTATTGAATTAAATCATTTAATGAAAGGATATCAAGAAGCATTTGATCGTTATGATTTTGCTGAAGCAAATCAATTGATTTTAAACTGTTTTACCAATGTATTGAGTGCATTCTATATGGATTTCACAAAAGATATTCTTTATATTGAAAAGAAAGATTCATTAAGAAGAAGACAAGTTCAAACAGTATTATATCATTATGCAAAAACAATGATGAAATTATTATCTCCTGTTTTAGTTTTCACTGCTGAAGAATTACATGATCATTTCCATTGTGATGAAGATAAAGCAGAGTCTGTATTCTTAGAATCAAATCCTCAATTATTTAAAGTTGATAATGCAGATGCAATTAAAACTTATTATGATCGTTTCTTAGTTTTAAGAAAAGATGTTATGAAAGCATTAGAAGATTTAAGAAATGAAAAGGTTATTAAATCTAATATGGAAGCTAAAGTAACACTCTGCTTAAAAGATGAATATAAAGATATGGCAGATTTAGCCAATTCATTAAAACAGTTATTTATTGTTGCAAAAGTGAAATTGGTAGAAGATAATCAAACTTTAAATGAATTTGATACAGCATATATTAAAGCTGAAAAGTTTAATGGAGTACAATGTCCAAGATGTTGGAATTATTTTGATGCTGATGAAATGGATGGCGAATTGTGTCATAGATGTCATGATGTTATGGCTGAATAAAAGAATGGGAAACCATTCTTTTTTTTATGAAATATGTATCATATTTGTATCATTATTGTTAACATGTTTATTAAATTGTGTTAATATATACGTATTATTCTTGAAAAGAAAGTGGAGTGGGTATCATGAATAAAGAATTAAAAGGATCTATTATGTTAGGGATTGCAGCACTTATTTGGGGAAGTTCTTTTATTGTGATGAAAAGTGCTGTTGATTTTTTAACACCTGCAGTTTTATTATCCATTCGTTTTGTTTTAGCATCAATTTTTTTAAGTATTCTCTTTTTTAAATATATAAAAGTCTTTCCAAGAGATAAAATGAAAGGTGCTTTGATAACAGGTGGATGTCTTTTTGTTGCTTATTATGTTCAAACATGGGGATTACAATATACAACCCCAGGAAAAAATGCTTTTTTAACAGCAATATATTGTGCAATTGTACCATTTTTAGTTTGGCTTTTTTATAAAAAAAGACCTGATATTTATAATTTTATAGCTGCTTTTTTATGTGTGATAGGAATTGGCTTTGTATCATTAAATGGTGATTTATCAATGAATTTGGGAGATATTTTAACATTATGCGGTGGCTTTTTATATGCTATACATATTTTAATGGTTCAACATTTTTCAAAGGATTTAAATGAAGGAGCTTTTACAGCTATTCAATTTGTTGGAGGAGCTATTTTAGCGTGTATTGTTGCTATAATATTTGAAGATACTCAAATAATAACTCAAATTCAATCATCAATATTTTTTCAAATCTTTTATTTAGCATTTTTTGCAACAGCAATGACAATGGTTTGTCAAACAGTTGGACAAAAGTATACAAATGAATGTCGTGCTTCATTGATTTTATCATTAGAATCTGTTTTTGGAGTTTTATTTTCTGTACTGTTTTATGGGGAAGTTCTATCTATTCCTATTATTATAGGATTTGCCATTATATTTATTGCTCTTATTATTTCAGAAACAAAATTAAGTTTTTTAAAAACAAAAAAAATAGTAAATACATTTATTGTATTGATTGTTTTTATTTCTACATTAACAGTTTCAAATGTACAAGCCAAAGAACAATTAAAAGTTGAAGCTCCTTATGCTTATGTATATAATCTTTCAACACAACAAGTTCTTTATACAAAAAATGAAAATAAAAAAATATATCCTGCCAGTATGACAAAGGTCATGACTGCTTTAGTTGCATTAGAAAACATGGATAATTTAGATACTGTTATTTCTATTCAAGAATATGATTTAAAAGGATTATGGGAAGCTGGGGCATCAGTTGCTAATTTTGAAGTAAAAGAAAAAGTAACTTATTTAGATTTATTATATGCAATTATTTTACCATCAGGAGCAGATGCTTGTCGTGCAACATCAAGAGTTTTATTTGGTAGTGAAGAAAAAATGGTAGAGGCTATGAATAAAAAAGCCAAAGAGTTAGGTTTGAAGAATACACATTTTGTTAATTCGACAGGCTTACACCATGATCAACATTACACAACTGTTCATGATATGGCAGTTATTACAAAAACAGCATTAAAAAATCCTACCTTTAAAAAGATTTTTACAACAAGATCATATCGAACACAGACAACTAATCATTATATGGCAGCTTCAATTTTAAAAGTTTATTGGAAACAAAGAGTTGGAATTAGCCATATTTTAGGGTGTAAAACAGGATATACAGATATGTCAAAGTCTTGTTTGACTTGTTTGGTAAAAAGTCAAAATCAAGAAATTATTTGTGTATTTGCTAAGGAAAGTGGTAGTGATAAGTATGTTTCAGATGCTAAAAAAGTTATTGAATATTATAATCGTAATTATCATCTTATTACAGCTATCCATAAAAATGATAGACTTACAAACATAAAAATTAAGGATGGAGTTAAAAAATCATATGATATTAAAGCTTCAAAAGATGTGAAGATTTTTGTAGATAAGGCAATTCAAGCTAAGAATATTCAAGTACAATATGAAGGAAGTCAAGAGTTACTTGCTCCAACAAAAAAGGATGCTCAAGTAGGGAAGATTAGACTGATTTATAATGATCAAATCATAAGAGAACTAGATGTTTCTATTGGAGAAAGTATTGATGCAACAAATTTTGCTAAATTTTGTCGTTATGTAAAGAAAAATTTGGCTATGTTGACACTTTTAATGAGTTTTATTATTATATTGATTGTTTTAATTATCATATTTTTTCGAAAAAAATCTCAAAAAAAGAAATTAGCTTATAAAAAATATAGAGAATCAAAATTAGGAAAATAAAAAGTTGCATTTTGAAAGTGCAACTTTCTTTTTTAAAATTTAAAGTGCACCATTTGTCATATATTCACATTCTATATCATATGCAGTTTTGAAGTCAAATATTTTTCTATTCATTGAATTGATTTTAAAGCTTATGTCATCTAAATATTGTTGTTCTACTTCATACATTGTTTTCCCTTTTGGTATAAATCTTCTTACTATCCCATTCGCTCTTTCATTACTTCCTCTTTGAAATGAACAGTATGGATCACATTTATATAGCTTCACTCCTAATCTCTTCGCTGTTATCCCTAATGCTTGAAATTCTAATCCATTATCTGTCGTTATTGATTTCACTTCTATCCTATTCTCTATGATATATTTCCTTATCAGCTTATCTATATAATATTCATTCTTTCCTTCTGCCTTTATTAACCATATGACCCTTGTACATCTATCTACTATCGATATGATTGATCCATATTCATTTCTTCTTCCTATGATTGAATCTATTTCTAAATGTCCTGGCTCATCCCTTTTTTCTATATATTTTGGTCTTAATCTGATTGGTAATACTGTCTTATTATCCAGATTCCATTGTAGATGATTCATCATACCATTTCTTCTTTTCCTCTTGCCTTTTTTTCTTTTATAACAGGTATCTTCTACTCGTATGGCTATTTTATTCTCATTGATCCAATGATACACCTGTTGTGTACTTACTGATGGTTTATATGGATAATATGTCTTAAACTTATATACACATGCTTCTATTGAATTGACTCTCCAATCATAATGCTGTAAAAGATAGTTTATGAAATCTTTATATTTCTTTTGGATATCTAATCTTTTTTTATCTGTTGTTTTCTTTCTCAAATATCTTGATACTGTTGAATGAGAGATATGAAGTTGTCTTCCTATTTCTCTCATTGAATAATCCAGTTTAAACAAAACATCAATTTGTGCTTTCTTTTTTTCATCTAAATGTTTATAATTCATATGGGAGCTCCTTTTCGTAGGGTGAGCTCCTTTATTATACACTAAAAAAGCACACCTTGTGGTGCACTTTGAATTTTAATTTAGGAAAGTTGCATTTTGAAAGTGCAACTTTATTTATTATTTTTTAATTCAATAATACGATCAATTCCATAACCCATTAATCTACCAACAAATATTATAATAACTCCAACAATAGGCAGAACATAGTTACCACCAAATATAGAATACCATATAATGAATGCAAAACCTATAAAAAAGGCTATTGTTGTCAATAAGTTCATGTATTTTGTTTGTTTTAATTCTTTCATCTTTTCACCCCGTTTTACTTATGAATTATTATATCATCTTTCATTATTTTTTCAATACTGCTATAATGATGTAGGAAAAGGGGCGAAAATATGAAAAAGGGATGTCTTTTTGATTTAGATGGAACATTAGTTGATTCATTAACAGATTTAGCACTATCAGTTAATGAAGTTTTAAAACTTCATCAACTTCCTACATATGCTATATCTGAGTATAATCAATTGGTTGGAAATGGTGTAAAGAAATTAATAGAAAGAGTTTTACCTGCTGATAAACAGTATTTATTAGAAGAGTGTTTAGAAGAGTTTCACAAAATATATGAAGAACATTGTTTGGATCATACAAAACCATATAAAGGGATGAAAGAATTGCTTGATGTTTTAAAAAATGATGGTATACAACTTGCTGTTGTTACAAATAAGCCACATCATTTGGCAATTAAAATTGTTGAAAATTTATTTCCAAATGTTTTTACAACAATATTAGGACAACAAGATTTATATCCTATCAAACCACATCCAGAATCTACGTTTATTGCATTGATGAGTATGAAACTAAGAAAAGAAGAATGTTTTTTTATAGGAGATAGTAATGTAGATATCCAAACAGGATATCAAGCAGATATGGATACTATTGGTGTTTCTTGGGGATTTAGAGGTAGAGAAGAATTAGAAGCAGAGGGTGCGACATATGTTGTTGATTATCCTCATGAGATAAAGGAGATTATTGATGAAAATAGGAGTCAGTTCTTGTTTGGTGGGAATTAATTGTACTTACAGTGGTTCACATAATTTGATTAGTGGTTTAAAAAAATTATATAAAGATGATAAAATTATTATTGCTTGTCCAGAAGTTTTAGGTGGTTTGTCTATACCAAGAGATCCTGCTGAAATTCAAGGAAAAGAACCATTTGTTATTAAAACAAATAAGAATCAAGATGTAACATATGAATATATTAAAGGTGCGAATAAAGCATTAAATATTTTTTTAGAAAATGATGTTAAGATTGCTATATTAAAATTTAGAAGTCCAAGTTGTGGGAATGATGGTGTTTATGATGGTAGTTTTTCGCATCATTTGATTGAAGGGCAAGGTGTTTTTGCACAATTATTAGAAGAACATGGAATTAAAGTTTTTAATGAATATCAAATTGATGAATTTTTAAAATATATTAAAGATGATGAGTATAGTCAATATTTTAAGAATGAAGAAGATTTATAGTAATAAATAATATGAAAAAATTAAAAATATGAATATTAATTTTGAAAGTTAAATAGAAAAAATAGGAATTATAGAATAATTAAGAATGAGAGAGGAAATAGTTTTAGCTATTTCTTTTTTTGTAAAAAATAGTATAAAAAATGCAAAAAAATATTTTATACAATTAAATTTGCCCCTTTAGGTGTTAAATTAACCCTACCTATTGAAATATATGTTGAAAAATGTATATTTTTTAGATGAAAGAGGGATGAATAATGAAGATTTTATTAAATTAAAATAAGAATATGAAACGTGGAGAGATTGTTTTAACTTATCATCCTAAAAATGAAGACTTAGCTATACAAATGAAATGTTTAATAGAATCTAAAGTGGGAGAAATAGAGGTTAAAGATGAATACAATAATCATTTTTTAATACCTTTATTGAATATATATTATTTTGAAGTTATTGAACAAAAAGTATTTGCATATACAAAATATGATGTTTATAGGTTGAGTATGACATTTCGTGGATTAAAAGCTCTTATATCAGATAAAGGATTTATACAAATTAATGTGAGGACAATAGTTAATGAAAGACATGTATATAGATATGAATTTTTAGAGGGATGTCATAGAAAACT
>OFGF01002106.1_pt1 | contig 10972 bp, 9 predicted proteins | sample 1521711 | NCBI WGS metagenome assembly OFGF01 (sample SAMEA3504092, study PRJEB24116) | mouse gut metagenome | biome: mouse gut; feature: mouse-associated habitat; material: faeces | place: Denmark | collected 2011
TAGCACTATATTTTACAGTTCAACTCTCAAAGTCAGGTTTCATTACCTATAACCTATCACGCATCTGCCACATTGTCAACTGCTTTCCGTCTGTATTTTGGAATAAACACTATGTGATAAACTTTGATTACATCATCTCTTTTTGAATCCTTATTGTGATCCCTGCGCTTATGGCAACCGGAAAAAACCAGGTAGCTGTCCTGTACAAAACCAATGAAGAAGATGCCGGCACACGCCCTATATATGGAGTAAAAAGTTTTAAAAAAGCAAATTCAGCAGGTCCCATCCCGGCTACACTCGGCAGCACACCTATGATAACCAGCATAACGGAAGCCAGAGCCTGAATCCTTCCCCATCCCGGGTTGGATATTTGCAGTGCTTCCATGCACAGAAACGGCGTCAGGTACAGCCAGCATAATTTCAGTAAATTCAAAAGCATTACCTTGCAGCAGGTGGCATGATCGCTTACAATCGTTTTCGATTCCTTATAAAGCGCTTCCGTCTGATTGCTCCATGATACTTTCCACTGCCCGTCTTTAGGATTTAGCACTATATTTCTTTGAGAGTTAACTGTATATCTTTTTCCCGTAAGTCAGCATATTTGCTGGCTTTTTGTTATTTCAAAAAACTTGACATAATTTCTTTTTATCTATTGACTATATAGTGCTATAGTGTTATAATGTGCGAGGGTGATTTTTATGGCATATTTCTTAAAAAAATCTAATTACAAAAAGGGAACTTATCTTCAGATTTATGAGAGCTTTTATGACCCTGAGCGCAAAGGAGGGGCTCATCGTTCTTATAAAGCACTGGGCTATGTTCACGAACTTCAGGCAAAAGGCATCGATGATCCTATCGCATTTTACAAAGAAGAAGTTTTGAAACTTAACCAGGAACTTAAAGCTGCTAAGGATGCAAAAAAAGTCAGGCAGATTTCTGATGATTCACCGGAAAAACTGATTGGCTATTTCCCTATGAAAAACATCAACGATAAGCTGTCTGTAAAAAAATATATTGATCTAATGCAGACCGCCACTGATTTCCGTTTCAGTGTTTTTGATATGATCTCAGCCCTTGTTTATGCAAGGCTTGTTCATCCATGCTCTAAATCTAAAACATATGATGAAGTAATTCCCAAACTCTTTGATTCTTATGAGTTTTCTTTGAATCAGCTTTATGACGGACTTGAATATATTGGCTGCGAATACGAAAAGATTATTGAAATCTATAACCATCAGATAAAACAAATGTACAGGTTTGATACATCTCATACATACTTCGACTGTACCAACTTCTATTTCGAAATCGACAAGGAAGATCATTTCAGGAAAAAAGGACCGTCAAAAGAAAACCGTAAAGAACCAATCGTTGGTTTAGGTCTTCTCCTCGATGCTAATCAGATCCCCGTGGGCATGAAACTGTTTCCTGGAAATCAAAGCGAAAAGCCTGTCATCAGAAACATTATTGATGATCTTAAAAAGAGAAATTCCTTATCCGGAAGAACCATCCAGATAGCAGATAAAGGCCTCAACTGCGCAGAAAATATTTTCCATGCCCTTAAGAATGGAGATGGATATATTTTCTCAAAATCAGTTAAACAGCTTCCTGAGACCGAGAAAACATGGGTTCTTCTTCCAAATGATTACCGGGATGTTAAAAATGTCGGCGGTGAAGTTATGTATCGTATCAAAGAATGTGTGGATGAATTCCAATACAAATTTAAAGATTCTGATACTGGTTTAGAGAAAAAATTTAGAATCACAGAAAAGCGGATCGTTACTTACAATCCCAAGTTGGCAAAAAAGCAGATTTATGAAATACATAAGGAAGTAGAAAAAGCCAGACTTCTGAAGGCCTCCCAGGCTAAGAAGTCAGAGTATGGCGATTCTGCAAAGTATGTTATCTTTACTGCTGCCGATAAAAAGGGGAATGAAACAGATGGTAAAATCAAAGTTTCCATGAACGAAGAACTTATCAAAAAGTCCCTTGAGCTTGCAGGATACAACCTTCTGGTAACTTCTGAAATTTCCATGAGTGATAAGGATGTTTATGATGCCTACCACAACCTTTGGAGGATAGAAGAATCTTTCCGCATCATGAAATCACAGCTTGATGCAAGACCTGTATATCTGCAAAAGAAAGATACCATTATTGGGCACTTTCTTATCTGCTACCTTGCAGTATTGCTCACAAGACTGCTGCAGTTCAAACTATTAAAAAGTAACTACTGTTCTGAAGATTTATTTGATTTTGTTCATGATTTCAGGGTTGCCAGAATATCAGACAGAAAATATATAAATCTTTCAAGAGGCACGACATTCATAAAAGAATTTTCAACTATTTGTAACCTTCCATTAACATCCTATTTTTTGAGCGAGGGGGAAATCAAAAAAATGCTAAGCCATAGGTTTTAATCTGTGGCTTAGCACTATATTTTACAGTTCAACTCTCAAAGTCAGGATATATAATGAATTACGAAAAGAAATTTTATGAAAAAGGCGAAGAAAAATTTTCCGACCGAAAAATTCCCACACTCGATATCGTATTGCTCCGAACCATTTTTGCCGCTGAAAATTTATGCTTCCTGATACCATTTTGTCTGTTCTGTCCAAATATTATGAAAACAGCCCTGTAACTGCATCAATTCCTCAAAGGTCCCCATTTCCGCTATCCTGCCACTGTCCATCACAATAATCCTGTCTGCATTGCGCACCGCACCAAGCCTGTGCGTGACAAGAATGACTGTTTTTTCTTCCGCTAGCTCATGCAGTTTTCCATAAAGTTCCATTTCCTCCAGCGGATCGATCGCCGCAGTGGGCTCGTCAAAAAGCAGTACCCCGCGTTTCCTGTAACAGCTCCTTGCAAGGGCGATCCTTTGCCACTGACCGCCTGACAACTCTCTTCCTCCAAATTCCTTTCCCAGAATCATTTGATCCGGCTTCGTGTCAAACAGAAGATCCGCCCATGCAAGCGCCTGGCCGATCCTCTCCGGATCCGGCTCCTTCAAGTCATGGTCCTGCCCCATCGTGTCACTCAGATACACATTCTCCGCCAGGGTCAGTTTGTACCGTCCATAATCCTGATATACGGCGCTGATCTGGTCAAAGATACTTCTCTCCCGCAGCATCATACGGTCTGTACCGCCCACTTCCATGGTTCCTTCTGCGGGCAGCAGGAATCCTGATAACAACTTCGCCAGCGTCGTCTTTCCGGCGCCGTTTTCTCCGACAATGGCTACCCGCTCCCCTTTCTTTACCGTCAGGGAAATATCCTGTAACGCCGTCTTTGTGCTGTTCGGATATCTGTAGGAAACATGGGTTAGCCTTACATATTCGCCGCTGTCTTGCGGTTCCCTGTCCCCATCTCTGATCTCGAACTCCATCAATTCAAAAAAAGCTGCGGACATGATACCCGTCTGCATGATCTCACCTGCGTGATCAAACAGCTGCGTAAAGATACTCGTCAGGGATGCGAAACTTGTAAGGAGTACGGAGAAGCCGCCGATCGTGAGCTTCCCTCTTACCAGCAGAAAAGCCATCAAAAACAGGGCCGCACAGTGAAACAGGGCTTTTCCTCCCGCAAAAGCCAGCCCGCGTTTGCCAAGCTGCCGGATATGCTTCCTTTCTTTCCCGTCCAGTTCTCTGCACGCCGATAAATATTTATCCGCAATATAATCCCCCGCCCCATAATGCTGGATCTCCTTCTTCTGGTCACTGGCACAAAGCAGCCCGAACGCATACTTCTTTCTTCTGGCCGGCTGTACGGTATCCTGCACAAAAGCCGCCTGATATTTTGCCGCCTGCAGCTTCTCCAGAACAACCGGAATGCTCACAAACACCACAAAAAGATACAGCACCGGATTCAGGCTGGTAAGGTATGTGCCCACCGATAAAAGATTTAAGACCAGAATCACCAACAGCACAGCCAGATTTGCCGTAAATACCAGAAACATGGAGGCATTTTTCGCATTTTGTACAATAGAATAATACCCGGCATTATCATAATACTCCAGAGAAATCTCCGCGCTCTTTCTATGGATCCGCTCATCCAGTCCAAGGAAAACATCCCGAAAATACCCGAATTCCATATATTGTCTTGAAACCAGTTCAAACAGTTTCATGATCATATAGATCCCGATCATCATAAGGACCGGTCTTATATAGTAGCCCGGCGGATGCCCACTGTCATAAAACGCTGCGCGGTCCACAGCCGTCTTTTGCAGGGACAGCATAAAAGCCGGCAAAACAGCCCCCGGCAGGGACAGCAGCAAATAGAACGCCATTCCAAAAGGCGCAATCGGAAGAACCAGTTTTAATGCCTTTGTAATATTGCCAACCTTCTTCATGCATACATCCCTTTCTGTGCCTCAAACATACGCCTGTACAGGCCGTCTTTCTTCTGCATCAGCTGTACATGACTACCCTGCTCCACAAAATGTCCGTCTGCCAGAACACAGATCTCATCTGCACTGACACAGGCTCCCAGACGATGGGTGATAAAAATATTGGTCAGACTGCCTGCGCGTTTCTTCAGAAAAGCCGTGTATAGCCTTGATTCCGCCAGCGGATCCATCGCCGCAGTGGGTTCATCCCATATGTATATGCCGGCCTTCCGGTAAAGCATCCGCGCAATGGCCAGACGCTGCCACTGGCCTCCCGAGAGGTTTACGCCGCCCTCCGTGAGATTCCCCAGCGTGGTGTCATATGCATCCGGCAGGGATGCCGTCCATTCATCCAGCCCCGCCTCTTTCGCCGCCCGTTCCATTTGAGATTTTGCGGCGCCGTCCAAAGCGGACATTACGATATTCTCCCTGATCGTGTAATCATACCGGTTAAAATCCTGAAATACCGCGGCATAATAACGCTGCAGCTGTGAAAACGTCATCTCCTGAATATCCCTGCCGTCAATCGTGATTCTGCCGCTCTCCGGTTTATAAAAGCCCATCAGCAGCTTCACAAAAGTTGATTTGCCACATCCGTTTTCTCCCACCAGTGCATAATTTCTGCCTGCCTTAAATGTAAAATGCAGACCGTTCAAAACCGGTCTGTCACTCCCGGCATAACGGAAAACGATATTTTCTCCCCTGATCTCATGAAAAGTCACCGGTGGCTGCTTCGCCTGATCACCTTCCGTCTCATATTTTTCATTTACTGTATGACTGTAAAACTGCTCCTCCAGTGCTTCCAATGCTGTGATATCCTTAAGACATGCCCGGTATTCCTGATAAGTCGGCAGATACTCACTGCCCACCGCCACAAAGAAGGCTCCAAGCCTTGTCAGGGCAGGAATGACCGCTATGTATAACCCGATATTGATTTCCCCTCTGCTCAGTGGCAGCAGAAAAACCAGATAGGCAGAAGCGGAAAAAAGAAACGTGATAGTATCATAGAACCAGATGACCAGATTAGAAGCAAAAATTCTGCCCAGAAGTTTTCTGTTGGAGCGAATATTTTCTTCCTTATATATCTTCTGAATATAAGACGTATATCCAAACAGCTTTTTCTCCTGAGCAAGCCTTCTGTCAAACAAAATGCCCGACAAATAGTCTCCCCGCCTTCCAATCTCCTGTCTGGCATGATACAGCTTCACCCTGTTCTGGCCGATTATTCTGAAAACGATCACCATCAACCCCAAAAGCACCAGGATCACCACCAGAAAATACGGCACGCTTCCTGCAAGCAAAAACAGCACTCCCGCTGTCTGTATCACCCCGCCCACAATTTCCATAATCGCATACAGTCCGTTTGCACAGCGCTTTTCCGGCGCATCCTGCAGCCGGCTAAGAAGTGCCTGATGCTCTGCATTTTCCAGGGATACCAGCGAAATGCGCTCCGCCTTCCTGATGATCAGATGGTCCAATGATGCACGCAGCTGCAGCGCAATACTGCCCTTTAGCCATTCCAAAAGAGGCACCCGGAAATACCGGAACGCATACATTCCCGCCAAAGCCGCAACATACCACAGCGACCGCCCCGGCTGAAAGAATGCACTTGAAAATCCGTCCAGAAAGCGCTGCAGAACGATCACTTCCAGCACCGTAAAAGCAGCCTGCAGCAGCATCAAAATGCCGGCTGCAAGCACTGCACATACTGCACTCTTTTTTTGAATAAGCAGGCTCCAGAGATTCTTTGAACAGTTCATTTCTACTCATATCATCCAATCCTGTCAGAATGTGATCGGATTTTCCTTTCTCCCGGGTTTCTTTGTTATTTCTGATCTTTTTCCTACTACAATGTATTTACTGATATTATAAGGGATTCCATGCAGTTGAGCAATCTGTATTCTCCCTGCGATGCCTGAGGGTCCACTGAGGGTAACAAAACCCCTGTAAATGGCGTATCCATACCACTTACAAGGGGCTCATTCTTTTATCTATTCGCCTGTTTTCGTTTATCTCCTAAATCTGAAAATTTTCATTTACATTCTCGTTTTCTGTGAGCCTCTCTTTATTTGTTAATTGCTTTATCTGTTAATTGCTTCATCTGTTAATTGTTTCATCTGTTAATTGTTTCATCTCTTTCTTACCATCAAAGTATAGAATAATCTGCTCATCAAACTGCTCATCTCCGGACAAAGTAACTTCCGCATGGTCCTCATGCCATGTAACCTCCCATATACTACTGCGTATGCTTCTGCCATCATCAAACAATTCAAAGTCCGCTTGAGATATTCTGCTTTTACCCTCATAAAGAACCAATCTGCCTGAAGCCGGGCCAAACGGGAAATCAGCCTCTCCGACAGCCTGTAAAACCAGTTCATAAGTTTCATCCGGTGAAACAGAAATATCTACCGTTGTTATTTTGTAATCTGATACATATACAATACTCACCCAAAACACAACGATTATAATAAAAACAACAGCTATAACGCCTAAGATAACCTTCATTATTTTTTTCATCGCTTCATATCCTTTCTTTTTCAATACCAGACAATGTTATAATCACTTTCTAACAATCCGATATTGATATTCCGGTATATTTGAAAGCCCATCATCCAAAATTTTATTTCCCAGATACCTAAAACTCCCATCTTCTGCAAACTTCACTGTAAGCTCATGGGTTATTACTGCATCGTCACATAGAATCATGCTGCACACCGCATCCACAGTTAATGTGAGAGTTCCATCTTTGTTTTCTCTGATGTCCGTAACCTCTGGAAAGGAAGTTCCAAAATAGGTAGGCGCATAATTAAAACATCCTAATCTTTCCCACATATAAGTTTGTTTCTCTTCGTCAAATACCGCATAGCTTTCTATCTCCTCCGCCGTTACCGGAAGATACTCCATGATCAGACTCTCAAACTCATCCTTTGGTATTCCGTCCGGATAATTTTCTGAAGGAAACTGCTCCTGATATTTCATTGCATATAAGTATTCGTACAGCCCATTATAATCCAGACTTTCCATACGGTCTATGTTCCAATCAGAGCATAAAAGGTTATTTCCCTGATAAGCTAACCCAAGCACACATTTTTCTGACATTTCCCTGTTTTTCTCTGTGATAGGCTTTACTCTGACCATGCAGCTCCCATCCACGATTTCAGTCACTTCCGGGTACTCCGGTACGCATAACTCGTAACAAAACCATCCCTTATCGGTAAATTTCCATTCTTCGATCCGGGTATATGAAATATATGTTATTACCGGCTTATCATCATCGCTCCATGCAGCTTTTTCTGATAAAATATACATATCTTTTCCATCATAAATATATTTATATCTCCCAACACCTCCGTCCGAATGTATTTCATAGTAGACTGCTGAACCGCTTCTGCCCGCTATGGAAGCATTTAAAAAATCTTCCAGCTCTTTGTAGTTTTCCATATTAGAATATAATACCGTTACTGTAACTGGACATCCTGCACTTTTCAGCTTTTCTACCATCTGATCTATGACTTCATCTGCGATAATAACATTGTCTGCATAGCCTTTATCTGCATTTTTGTATAGTTCTGATATAAGTCCCATCATTTCTTTGCAGTCATCTTCTGCCTCTTTCCGTTCACTATCACTCACCGGAAGATCATAACCCTTTGCCATTCTGTCCATTTCTGTACTTTCTTCTGTTATATCTTCTTTGGCTTCACTGTCAGATACAATTTCCGTTCTTTCCCTGCCGTTATTACAAGCACAAAATGAAACACAGCATAGCAGCATAATGACCAGCTGAATATCTCTTTTCTTCATAAACACACCTCAAATCTCCGCCTTACCATATGTCTATCCGGGACATCACCATTCTACCGCATTAAAATCCAAATCTTCTACCGGGATATATTCGTCACTTTTCTGGAAAACATTTATCACGAAAGCTGTGACAATTCCATTATCCTTTTTTATCCTGCTGCGTGGGATTGAACTGCTATCCAGCAATCCTGCTAAATCGAACCACATTTTAAATTCTTCTTCCGTAACTTCTTTTCCATTGACAATCGCTGTCTCCGGATTATATTCGTCAAAAACCCCTGTTATATATTCTCCATCATGGCATGAAAGACAGACATAACAGCTTCCATCCGAACCGCTATTTATAAGGATGACCGTGTTGTCCTTATAATGCACTCCGTTAATACAGCCCCAATCTTCCGGTTCATATAAATCTGCAATCTTTTTTACGCTGCCGTTGTCATAGGTAAATATTCCTACCGACACATCATCCCCTATGATCAATTCAGGAACACTATCATCATCAAAATCATGTATTCCGATATAACCAATGCATGAATCATTGTCTGCCCTTTCCTGCTCCTGCCGCAAGATATACGGATCTGCCAGATAACTTTCCATGTTGCGGACAATCTCTTTATAAGCATCCTCCCATTTCCCATTAGAATCCTTTTGATTTTCCTCAACTTTTCCACAGGCACAGAACAGGGCAGCACACAACATCACATTAGCAATTAAAATAATCTTTTTCTTTAATTTCATAATCATCCTTCTTTCATCTTCCTCCCTTTGGCACTTCCAGTTCTTTCTGCTCTATCGAATTAGATAAATATCGGAATGTGCCATCATCAAACGGCTGTACCACAATCGTGTTGGTAAATGCACAGTCAGAATTATAATCTGCCCATACACCGTCTACAACAAGTGTAATTGTTCCGTCCGGATTTTCTGTATAATCAATAACCTCCCCAAAAGGCGGATACTGGCTTGCAAATATCATCTCATACTCATAGCTGTTGCTGTCCTCGTCATATCCGCATTTTTCCCGTAACTGCTCTATTGACACCGGAAAACAGGTAGTCATTATCTTTTCATATATGTCCGCAGGTATTCTCCAGTTTTCCGTCCTTAAAATTTCTCCGGTGTATATCCGGTATATATCTTCAAACATACAAGGCATCAGAATATCTTCCACATTCTTACTGTCCCAGTTTGTTACAAGGACATTGTAATTGACATAGCTTAACCCATATACATATTTCGCTGTCAGCTCCCTGCATTTATCGGAAAGCGGCTTTATCCTCCAATACTGCCGCAAACTGGAATGAGCAATCGGATTTTCATACGCATAGATAAAATATCCTTTCTCCGTCAGATTGATTTCTGCTATATCGCTGACCAGGGTATCCTTAATCTCCGGTATGCCGCCCTCCTGCCAGCCAATCCCCACATAATATGTCTGCAACCTGTTGTCTCTATAGATAAAAGTTACAGCTCCGATCAGTCCATCATGTTTTACCTCGTATATCGTTACCATAGCATCACGTTTTTCCATATATGCGGCATAAAAATCTTCAATTTCTTCATAGTTTTCCATATTAGTATCTTCCGTAACGCTGACAAATCCCGCATTTCCGAGAAGTGAAACAGCTTCACGGCACTGCTCTTTCGTAAACTCCCTGATATTGGAGCCGTAATACACTTCCTCCTCCAGTTCTATGTCTTTATATACGTCCTTTACCTGCCCTGCAGCATCCATCGCTGTATCTTTTAATTCATCTTTTTCTGCCTCGGTAATCAGGCAATTTTCCGCCTGTGGAAGAAACCATAAAGATGATCCTGTATCTGATTTTGATTCTGTTTCGCTTTCTTCTATATTTTCTTCCGCAATATTATTACTCAGTATTTCATTTTCATTGATGAGGTGTATTTCTACTGGCGGTTCCCACACTTCCTCTGCATTCTTTTCAGAACCCCTTTTCCCAAAAATAATACTGCATATTACAACAATGATTACCATCAACACGATAAGTAAACCATACTTTTTTAACAGCCATTTCACATCTTCCACTATTCATTTCCTCCATATACCTCTTTCCATTCTTCCTCTGTCAGACGGTTAGAATGCCACCAAATATCCCGGTCATCTTCCAGTGAAATCATCTCATTCGATACATACTGAAATCCATCCTCATCCAATAGACGAATTACTGTTCTATGTGAGTACGCTAAAGAGGTATTGCCATTCGGATATACCGCATTGATGATAAGCGTGATTGTTCCATCCGGTTTTTCCCCGTCAGCAGAGCTGACGGTGGCATCACTGACAATATAGTCTACTACTTCCGGATATGGAATATCAGGATATTCCGCCTCATAAAATCCCCGTGGTCTGTACTCATAAGCTGCCTCCTCCGAAAGATATGTAGTTTTTTGCCGCAGTGTTTCTTTATCTATATCCATATATGTCATAATGACATTTTCAAAAATCGCCTCCGGTATCCGGTAGACTGCGCCAACCCCTAAATTTTCATCTGCAACATAGGGAACAGGCTGCCTGTACAGGACTGGGTAAAAAATATCAAATGCATCATAAAAATCCAAATCTCCAAAATCTTCTTCGCTCCAATCCGTAAGGAATATATTATTCTGTTCATAACCGACCGGTAAGATATACTTCCTGTTTAACTCCCTGCACGTTTCATCTAACGGCAGTATCCGCAATGCCGTATGCTCCGGCGTATCGCTTAGCGGTCGAGTAGACTTCCCCCTTGCGAAGGAAGCCCCTCTACAGAACCCGGCGTGCGG
>OFGF01002107.1_pt1 | contig 10966 bp, 6 predicted proteins | sample 1521711 | NCBI WGS metagenome assembly OFGF01 (sample SAMEA3504092, study PRJEB24116) | mouse gut metagenome | biome: mouse gut; feature: mouse-associated habitat; material: faeces | place: Denmark | collected 2011
GCCGTTGTAGCCGATGAGGTCCGCAACCTGGCATCCAAGTCGGATGAAGCGGCCAAGTCCACCAAGGACCTGATTGAAGGCTCCATTGCCGCCGTCACCGAGGGCAGCCAGGTGGTGGAAAAGGTCACCGCTTCCCTGGAGCAGACCAGCGTCTACGCCGGAAGCGTCGTCACCCAGATGAACATTGTGGTGTCGGCAGTGGAGAACCAGACCTTGGCTATCTCCCAGGTTACCGATGGCATCGACCAGATTTCCTCGGTGGTGCAGACCAACTCCGCCAGCAGCGAGGAATCCGCCGCCGTCAGCGCCGAGCTCTTCGAGCAGGTGCACCTCCTCCAGGATCAGGTGAGCCGCTTCCGCCTGAAGAAGTGATTGGGGTGCTGCCCCAAGTTCAGGCACATGGGTCTATCTGGCAGGGAAGCCCTTCCGGTATTTTCCGAAGGTGACAGGAGGGGCTCTCCTGGCGGCTTTGCCGCCGCCCTGCCAGCTAAGACTCCAGGCACTTCCTTGTGCCTTCTGCCAGGGTAAGGCCGAAGGCCGTGCAGGGCGAGACACCGGGGGCACCCCGGCACGCCGGATTACTGGAGGAGCTGGAGGACGGACTGGGGCTGCTGGTTCGCCTGGGCCAGCATGGCCTGGGCGGACTGCACCAGCACGTTCATCTTGGTGTAGTTCATCATCTCTTTGGCCATATCGGTATCCCGGATACGGCTGTTGGCGGCGCTCAGGTTCTCAACCGCAACGTCCAGGTTGTTGATGGTGTGCTCCAGACGGTTCTGGAGGGCACCCAGCCCGGCGCGGGTGGAAGAAACGGTGTTGATGGCTTCCTTGATGGTGTCGATGGCAGCGCTGGCGTTCTCCTCGGTCATGATGCCGTTTTCCTTCAGGTCGCCCAGGCCCAGGCCGTTGGCGCTCATGTCCTTGATGGAAACCTGCATCTTGTTGAAAGGATCCGCAGTGTCACCAATCTGGAGGGTCAGGGCCTTGCCCTGCTTCGCCTCGGCGTCAGCCAGAGCCTTGTCGGCGGCCTCCTGGGCCTTGGCAGTGGCGTCCACATCCACCTGGGAGATGCCAATGTAGCTGGCGAAGCCCTTCATGGTGGACATATCGGTGGTGTCCTTGGCTTCCTGGAGCTGCTTCAGACCAATCTTGCCGCCGTCGCCATCCTGGTGGGAGACGGTGAAGGTCTTGTTATCGGCAGCCACCTCGGAGAGCTTGCTGGTGATCTTCTCCAGGAACTCGGTGTCGTCGGCGGTGAGGCCTTCCACGTAAACCGCGCCCTCAACATCCTTGAACTTGCTGTCCTCGCCGATGGCGATGGTGTAGGTCTGGTCGCCCAGGCGAATCTGGGTGCCGTCCTTCAGGTCGTCAGCAGTCAGGGTCAGGGTGGTGCTGGCCAGCTGGTCCACAGCGGGCTTGCCAGCCATAATGACAGCCTCGGTACCGGCGTTCACGTAGCCGCTGGTGCCGGTCTTGTAAGCGTCCTTACCGTCCGCCTTGGTGATGGTGGTATCGGCAAAACTACCTTTCCCAGTACCAGCAACCGTAATTCCGGAGATGGTGTTGCCACTGCCCTCCTTGCCGGTGGTCTTATCGGTGAAGGTAAAGGCACCTGCATTCTGGGTCACACCAAAGTACTCGGACAGCTTCACAGTTTTGCCGTCAATCTCTGCCTCAGCATTGCCAAGGGCAGTGGCCCAATCGGCCGCAGAAGTGTTATCAGCCAGCTCTGCGGTAGTGAAGGTAACGTCCTTGCCGCCAATCTTCGCAGTGACAGACATGGTGTTATCGTTATTAGCACCGGTGGCACCACCGTCAGCTGTGAAGGCCTCGGTGGTGAAGGTACCGCCGGTGGCGGCAACATCGGTAACGGCAACATCGCTCTCAATCTTCACGTTGTAGTGACGGTTGGGGATGTCGGCCAGCTTGGTGTCGGTGGTGTCCATAGCGAAGACGAGGTCCTTGCCATTGGCTTTGATCTGGAACTTTGTACCAGCATTTTCAGGGCCTTCCCAGGGGGTAGTAGCGGTGTCCGCTTTCTTCGCAAAGACCTGAGCCAGCTGCTCGGAGGTGACGGTGTCGCCAACCTTCAGGTCAGTAAACTCAGCGGCGATATCCGCCTCGGTGATGGAGAGGGTCTTGTCGGTAGTGCCGTCGGTGATCTTAATGGTGATGGCATCGGTGCCAGCCAGATCATCCATCACATGGGTCACGCCGTCCAGGCTGACACTGAAGCCAGGCTTGCCAGCGTCAACATAGTCGCTCTCCAGAATGGTGGCCTTGCCCGCGCCGTCGGTGGCGTTGGCAGGGTCGTTGCTGGTGCTGGCGGCCAGCATCTTGCCAATGATGTCATCGGCAGAGGTCTCCTTGCCGTAAACAGCGGCCACGTTCTGGGCGGCCTTGGTGGCGGCGTCCACTGCGTCGGTGCTGGCGTCCAGGGAGCCGTTCAGCAGCTTGGTGCCGTTGAAGTTGGCGGACTGGCTGATGCGGTCGATTTCGTCCAGCAGCTGGTCCATCTCGTCCTGGAGGGCGCGGCGCTCGGTGCTGGTGTAGGTGCCGTTGGCGGACTTACTGGCCAGCTCCACCATACGGTTCAGCATGGAGTGGACCTCGGTGAGGTTCCCCTCAGCGGTCTGGATGAGGGAGATGCCGTCCTGGGCGTTGGAGGACGCAGTTTCAAGACCGGTGATCTGCGCCTTCATCTTCTCGCTGATAGCGAGACCTGCGGCGTCATCACCAGCCCGGTTGATCCGGAAGCCGGAGGACAGTTTTTCCAGGGACTTTGTGACAGCGCTGGTGTTCATGCCCAACTGCCGGTAGGCGTTGAGCGCCATTGTGTTGGTCCTTACGACCATACCCATTGTAAATACCTCCGTGTGGTTTTGGGCCGCCTCGCCTTCCCGGCAAGCGGGAGGACATCCTCTCCTCCCTTGCAGCCCATGTTCTGTTTTCGTACAATAAAACCGTTCCATCGCCCTTCCCCGCCGCGCGCCAACGGGGAAGAAGGGATGAAAACCAGGGGACAGGGCTTTCCCACAGCCGGTTTAGGCTATGGCAGGCCTCCATTACTATTTATTCGGACCGTTTTGGCAAAAGCAAAGGCTGTTTCCCAAATTAAATTTCCCTGGGACGGAGAGATGGAGCGAAAAATATACTTTTGGGATAATTTCCGGGGAATATTCGGCCAAATCCCTGGGGTGACAAAAGTTTTTTTATACAACTCCAAAGATTTTTCTATCGTCTTTTTTCCTCCGACCCGGTAAAATGATAACTGTCCAAAGGGGCGGCCCCTGCTGCCCCAGCCGGAATGAAAACGAATCTTTAGGAGGAAATCATTCATGAAGAAGTTTCTTGCGCTTGCCCTGTGCGCTCTCATGATGCTGTCCGTGCTCACCGCCTGCGGCGGCAACGGCGGCGGCAGCAGCACCCCCGCCGCCCCCAACACCAGCAGCGAGGGCAATAACACCCCCGCCCCGGAGACCCCCGCCTCCGACCTGAACGTGGGCGTCTTCTACTACACCTTCGCCGACGCTTACATCACCACCGTCCGCACCGCCATGGACGAAAAGCTGGGCGCTGCCGGCATCAAGTACCAGAACTATGACGGCGCCAACAACCAGGCCACCCAGCTGGACCAGATCAACACCGCCATCACCAACGGCGCCAACCTCCTGGTGGTAAACATTGTGGAGACCTCCTCCCCGGATGCTGCCCAGCAGGCCACCAACGCCGCTAAGAACGCCGGCATCCCCATCGTCTTCTTCAACCGCGAGGTTGCGGACGACGTGGTGAACAGCTACGAGAACTGCGCCTTTGTGGGCACCGACGCCCCGGAGGCCGGCCACATGCAGGGCGAGATGATCGGCGACTTCCTGCTTGCTAACTACGATACCGTGGACCTCAACGGCGACGGCGTTATCTCCTACGTCCTCTTTAAGGGCCAGGAGGGCAATGCCGAGGCCGAGTACCGCACCCAGTTTGCCGTGGAGGACGCCAACAAGAAGCTGGTGGCCGCCGGCAAGCCGGAGCTGGCCTTCTACAACGCCGGCAACGCCGACAAGTACCTGGTGGACCAGGCCGGCGCGTGGTCCTCTCAGGCCGCCACCGACTACATGACCACCATCCTGGCCGAGTACTCCGAGGCCAACAAGAACATGGTTGAGCTGGTCATCGCCAACAACGACGGCATGGCCGAAGGCGCGGTTGCCGCTCTTCAGGCCGCTGGCTACAACCTGGGCAAGGAAACCCCCGATTCCAAGGTTATCCCCGTCTACGGCGTTGACGCCATGGATTCCGCCGTCCAGAAGATCAACGACGGCCAGATGACCGGTACCGTCAAGCAGGACGGCGACGGCATGGCCGAGACCATCGTCACCCTGGTGAAGAACATCAACGACGGCGGCGCCCTGATGGACAACACCTCCTCCATGAACGTGGACGACGGCGTTGCCAAGATCCGCGTGCCCTACGCCAAGATTTCCGCGTAACAATTTCCTTCCGCAAAAATCCGGAGCGGAGCTGTCCCCCAAGGAGGCGGCTCCGCTCCCTTTGGAGCCTTTGCCTGAGTGGGCCTCCCCCCGCCTTGGGGAGGGAGGCGGCCGAGGCGGGGGCTCCAAACCCAAACCATGTGTAAGGAGGAGAGCAGTATGGCAGAGCCGGCATTGCTGGAGATGCATGGCATCAGTAAGGAATTCCCCGGCGTCAAGGCCCTGGACAATGTGGATCTGGTTGTCCGCCCCGGAACGGTCCACGCCCTGATGGGGGAAAACGGCGCGGGCAAATCCACCCTCATGAAGTGCCTCTTTGGCATCTATGCCAAAAACAGCGGCACCATCACCCTGGACGGGCGGGAAATTGACTTTAAAAGCTCCAAGGAGGCCCTGGAAAACGGCGTGGCCATGGTGCACCAGGAGCTGAACCAGGCCCTCACCCGCAGCGTCACCGATAACCTGTGGCTGGGCCGCTACCCCAAGGTGGGGGGCATCATGGTCAGCGAGAGCATCATGCGCAGGCGCACCCAGGAAATTTTCCAGGAGCTGGACATCCACGTGGACCCCAAGGCCATCATGTCCACCCTGCCGGTTTCCCAGCGGCAGATGGTGGAAATCGCCAAGGCGGTGAGCTACGACGCCAAAATCATCGTCTTTGACGAGCCCACCTCCTCCCTTACCGAGGTGGAGGTGGAGCACCTGTTCCGCATCATCAATATGCTCCGGGACAAGGGCTGCGGCATCATCTACATCAGCCACAAGATGGAGGAGATCCTCCGCATCAGCGATGATGTGACCATCATGCGGGACGGCCAGTGGGTGGCGACCCGCCCCGCCAAGGAGCTGACCATGGACGAGATCATCCGCCTGATGGTGGGCCGGGAGCTGACCAACCGCTTCCCCCCCAAGGAAAACACGCCGGGGGAGGTCATTCTGGAGGTGGAGCACCTGGCCGGGAAGTACACCCGCCTCACCGACGCCTCCTTCCAGCTGCACCAGGGGGAGATTCTGGGCATTGCCGGTCTGGACGGCTCCGGGCGCACCGAGGTGCTGGAAAACCTCTTTGGAGCCATGACCCGCGAGGGGGGCAGTATCCGCCTCCACGGCAGGGAAATTTTTAACCGCACCCCCCAGGAATCCATTAAAAACGGCTTTGCCCTCCTCACCGAGGAGCGCCGGGCCACCGGCATTTTCGGCATCCGGGATATTTTGGATAACACCGTCATTTCCAACCTGAAAAGCTACCTGATGGGGGGCGTCTGCCTCAGCGATAAAAAGATGGAGGCGGACACCGAATGGTCCATCCAGGCCATGCGGATTAAGACCCCCAGCCAGAAGACCCAGATCCGCTCCCTTTCCGGCGGCAACCAGCAGAAGGTTATTATCGGCCGCTGGCTCCTTACAAAACCGGAGGTGCTGCTTTTGGATGAGCCCACCAGAGGAATCGACGTGGGGGCAAAGTACGAGATTTACCAGCTGATCATCAACCTGGCCAAGGAGGGGAAGGGCGTCATCATGGTCTCCTCCGAGATGCCGGAGCTGCTGGGGGTCTGCGACCGGATTCTGGTGATGTCCGGCGGCCGCCTGGCGGGAGAGGTAGACGCCAAAAACACCAGCCAGGAGGAGATTTTGACCCTGGCGGCAAAATACGTGTAACTTGAGGAGAGGAGAACGCCCCATGAGTAACGAATCCAAAGCGCTGCCTGCAAAGCAGCCCTGGACCAGCCAGCGGGTGCTGGACCTTCTGCTGAACAACGCCCTTATCATCATTATGGCCTTTGCAGTGGTCTACATAGCCTTCAAAAACCCCAACTTTATTAAGCCGGCTTCCCTCATCAACATCCTGTCCCAGACCTGTGCCTACCTGCCGGTGGCCCTGGGTGTGGGCGGGTGCATCGTCCTCACCGGCACCGACCTGTCCGCCGGGCGCATTGTGGGCCTCACCGCCTGCATCTCCGCCTCCCTGCTCCAGGCCATCACCACCACCAGCAAGATGTGGGAGAACATCACCCCTCCCAACGTGCTGCTGGTGCTGGCCCTGGCTATGGTCATCGGCGCCCTGTTTGGGGCCTTTAACGGCTTTTTTGTAGCAAAGTTCAAGCTCCATCCCTTCATCGTCACCCTGGCGACCCAGCTTATCGTCTACACCATCCTGCTGCTCTATGTGAAGGCCGGCAACAACAAGGGCATGGCCATCTCCGGCCTGGATAAGAGCTACAGCGATTTCATCACCGGCTCCCTGCCCTTTGCCAAGGTGGCCGGCACCCCCATCCCCAACTATGTCTGGATCGCCCTGGTCTGCACCGCCGTTATGTGGTTTATCTGGAACAAGACCACCTTCGGCAAGAATATGTTCGCCCTGGGCGCCAACGAGGAGGCGGCCAGGGTCTCCGGTGTCAACGTCTTCACCACCACCATCCTGGTCTTCGCCCTGGCCGGTGCCATGTACGCCGTCACCGGCTTCATCGAGGGGGCGCGGGTGGCCTCCAACACCGCCAACACCGGCCTTAACTACGAGGCGGACGCCATTGCGGCCTGCGTCATCGGCGGCGTCTCCTTCGTGGGTGGTATCGGTAAGATTCGGGGCATCGTCATCGGCGTGGTGATGCTGCGCCTCATCTTCGTGGGCCTCAACATGGTCAACGTCCCCCAGGACCTCATCTACCTGGTGAAGGGCGCCATTATCCTCTTTGCCTGCGCCCTGGATATGAGAAAATACCTGGTGAAAAAATAACCTTCAGCTGCCGTTTTTCGGGGGGCGCGTTTCCTAAAAATGCGCCCCCCTGTCTTGCTTTTCCGGGGAAAATTTGTCATACTGTAAGGAGGGGAGATTATGGAACGGTACCGGGTGCTGCTGGTGGACGACGAGGAGGACATCCGGGTGGGAATCAGCCGGAAGATGGACTGGGAGAGCCTGGGCTTCACCCTGGTGGGGGAGGCCGAAAACGGCCAGGAGGCCCTGGAGCTGGCCGAGGCCCTCTCCCCCGACGTGGTCCTCACCGACATTAAAATGCCCTTTTTGGACGGGCTGGAGCTTTGCCGCATCCTCACCGGGCGGCTGCCGGCGGCCAGGTTTGTGGTCTTTTCCGGCTTTGATGATTTTGAGTACGCCAAGCAGGCCATCCAGATGAACGTCTTTGAGTACATCCTGAAGCCCATCAGCGCCCCGGAGCTTTCCGCCGTGCTGGAAAGGCTCCGGGAGAGGCTGGACACCGAGCGCACCCAGCGGCAGAACCTGGAGCTCTTGCGCCGCCGGTACGAGGAGAGCCTGCCGGTGCTGCGGGAGCTCTTCTACGCCCAGCTGCTGGAGGGGCGGGTCCCCCCGGAGGAGGCAAAGGAGCGGGCTGCCCGGCTGGAGCTGGACCTTACAGGGGATTCCTGGGCGGTGGCCCTGGCCCGCATCGAGGGGACCGGGGACCGCCGGGAGATGCTCTCCCCGGCCCTCCGCCAGCTGCTGGAGGAGGGGCTGAGCCTGGAGGGCTGCCGCTGCCGGGCCTTCCTTTACGGGGACGGGGCGGCGGTGCTGGCCGCCTTTTGCGGCGCCGGGTCCATCTACCCCTTTGTGGGGGAGCTGAACCGGATCTGCGTCCTGGCCCAAAGCTACCTGGGGCAGCTTTTGACCATCGGGGTGGGGGCGCCCTGCGCCCGGCTGGAGGAGCTGCCCCGCTCCGCCGAGGGGGCCAGGAGCGCCCTGGCCTACCGGAACCTGGAGGGGGCCGGCCAGGCCATTTACATCGGGGACCTGGAGCCGGAGGCCGGAAGCGCCCTGCGGTTTGATGAAAAGGACGAGCGGGAGCTGATGAGTGCCGTCAAGCTGGGGGAGCAGGAGGAGGTCCAGCAGGTGGTGGAGCGGCTCACCAGCCGCCTGCGCACCGCCGGGGCGGGGGCGGGCCAGTGGAACCTCTTTTTCCTGGAGCTGCTCACCTGCCTCCTCCGCCTTGCGAGGGGGGCCAGGCTGGATTTAAGCGAGGTCTTTGGCCAGGGCTTTACCGGCGCGGTTCAGGCGGGGGATTTTTCCACCCCGGAGGCCCTGGGGGAATGGTGCCTGGAGCGCTGCCTGCGCATCCAAAGCCTTATCCGCCGCCAGCGCACCGATTCCGCCGGCTGCGCGGTGGAGCGGACCAAGGCGTTTATCCAGGAGCATTACGGGGAAAGCGACCTTTCGGTGGAGCGGCTCTGCGACTACCTCCACCTGAGCCCCGCCTATTTTTCCACCCTCTTTAAAAAGGGCACCGGCATGAGCTTTACCGCCTGGGTCACGGTGGTCCGGATGGAGGCGGCGGCGGAGGCGCTGAAAAACAGCGAGGAAAAAACCTACCTCATCGCCCGCCGGTGCGGCTACGAGGACGCCAATTACTTCAGCTACGTCTTTAAAAGGCACTTTGGTATGAGCCCCACCAAATACCGCGCCTCCCTTGCCGCCGGGGAATGAGCCGGTCCGGGGGGACGGGGAAAGGAGAAGCCAGATGGGCAAGCTGCTGTCCGCCCTCCGGGGCCGCTGGGCCGGGGTCTACCGCCGCTCCAGCATCCAGCTTATCCTCTCCCTCACCTTTACCGCCGCGGCGGTGGCGGGGATGGTCTTTTTGGGGATGAGCCTCTTCCTGCGCTTTTCCTCCGCCACCAACACCCAAATGGCCCAAACCAGCCAGCGGATCCTCTCCCAGGTGAACCTGAATTTGGACGCCTACCTCCGGGGGATGATGCGGGTATCGGACGCCGCCTACTACCAGGTCATCAAGGGCACCGACCTGGGGAAGGAGGCCCTTTCCCAGGAGCTGGAGCTCCTTTACCAAAGCAACCGGGACCACCTGGTTTCCATCGCCGTCTTCACCGAGGAGGGCCGGCTGGAGGCCGCCGCCCCCCTGGGCCGCCTGAAGCCGGGCGCCACCCCCCAGGGGGAGGGCTGGTTTTCCGCCGCCAGGGAGCAGATGGAAAACCTCCACTTTTCCACCCCCCATGTCCAGGACCTTTTTGTGGACCCGGACCACCGCTACCGGTGGGTGGTCTCCCTCAGCCGCCAGGTGGAGCTGACCCGCTGGGGGGCGGTGGAAAAGGGGGTCCTGCTGGTGGATATGAACTACGGCGGCATCGAGCAGCTTTGCAAGGATGTGGACCTGGGCTCCGGCCAGGGGTACCTCTATCTGGTGGACCGGGACGGGGAGATTATCTACCACCCCCGGCAGCAGCTGATCTACGCCCAGCTTTTGGAGGAAAACAACCAGGCCGCGGCCCGGTACACCGATGGCAGCCACAACGAGACCTTTCTGGGGCAGCGCCGTTTGGTGACGGTCAAGACGGTGGGCTACACCGGCTGGAAGCTGGTGGGGGTGGTGCCCTCGGAGAGCCTTTGGGACAACTACGGACAGCTGCTGCTGTTCTTCCTCTTCATCGTGTTCTTCTCCGTCTTTTTGCTGGTGTTTGTGAACCTGCGGCTCTCCGCCTGGATCACCGCCCCCATGAAGAAGCTGGACCGGGCGGTGAAGGAGCTGGAGGCGGGACGGGAGACGGTGGATCTCAAGGTGGACGGCCCCTATGAGGTGGAGCACCTGAGCCGGTCCATCCAGTCCATGGTCTCCACCATGCGCCACCTGATGGACGACATCATCCAGCAGGAAAAGCAGAAGCGCCGCAGCGAGCTGGACGTCCTCCAATCCCAAATCAACCCCCATTTTCTATACAACACCCTGGATTCGGTGATCTGGATGACGGAGTCCGGCCAGCGGCAGGAGGCCATTCAGATGGTCACCTCCCTGGCCCGGCTGTTCCGCATTTCCCTGAGCAAGGGGAAGAGCATCATCCCCCTGGCGGACGAGCTGGAGCATGCCCGGCACTACATGAACATCCAGCAGATTCGTTACAAAAACAGGTTTACCACGGAAATTGCGGCCAGGCCGGGCACAGAGGGGCTTTACACCTTGAAGCTCATCATCCAGCCCCTGCTGGAAAACGCCGTCTACCACGGCATGGCCAGCGCCGAGGACGACGGGGTCATACGGGTCACCGCCTACCGGGAGGGGGAGGACCTGCTTATCGACGTGGAAGACAACGGCCTAGGCATGCGCCCGGAGGTGGCCGCTTCCCTGCTGGACAGGGACCGGCCCGAGGTGCGGACCAAGGGTTCCGGCATCGGCGTGCGGAACGTCCACCAGCGGGTGGGCCTTACCTTTGGGGAGGGGTACGGCCTGGCCATTTTCAGCGAGCCGGACGAGGGAACCTTGGTCCGCATCCGCCTGCCTGCCCTCACCCGGGCCGAGGCCGTGGAACGCCAGGAGGGGGAGGTACTGTGAAAATCAAACACAACAGCTTGGTCGAGTATGTCATCTTAGGGGTGCTGGGCAGTCTGGTGGTGCTCACCTTGGCCGTCCCGCCCCTGCTCCGCGACCGGCGTTGCGCACCTGTACTCTCCCTGTCCGTCTTGCTCCGGGACACGGACAATTCCTGGACGGCCGCCCGGCAGGGGATGGAACTGGCGGCGG
>OFGF01002108.1_pt1 | contig 10954 bp, 5 predicted proteins | sample 1521711 | NCBI WGS metagenome assembly OFGF01 (sample SAMEA3504092, study PRJEB24116) | mouse gut metagenome | biome: mouse gut; feature: mouse-associated habitat; material: faeces | place: Denmark | collected 2011
CAGCAGCGTACCGGCAGGCAGGCCGTTGGTGGAGTTGTAGTCGGCGGACTTCTTCGTGATCTGGATCTGAGCGGTGATGGGGATGTTCTTCCACTCAATCAGGGTGGTTTCGCCAGCGGTGACGTAAACAGTTTTCATCTGGGTATCGGGAACGTATCCCTTGTTCTCCAGCTCCCGCAGGTAGTAGCGGCCCGAAACCGTCAGGTTCTCGATGTACACATACCCCGAATTATCGGAGGTATACTGCCCGATGGGATTGTTTCCACTGTCGTAGAGCAGGAAGGTCACGCCCTGGATTCCTTTTCCAGTGCTGAAATCCGTTTTGTGAATCAAAATGCCTGAGAAAGCCTTGTTTTTCACCGTCAAAGTGGTTCCTTTTCCGTCATCTTTCATGGTGAAGTAATGGGGCGTGGAGTCCAGCTTGAATTCCTTCGGACAGGCGGTTTCCACCGCGTAGTAATTGCCCCCGTCCAGTTGGAGGGTGGCGCGGCCATCGCTGCCGGTGGTGATGGTGTCCACCAGCCCGCCGTCAGAGGCGCGGCGGATCTCGAAGGTCACATTGGGGATGCGCTTGCTCTCGTTCCCCTCCACTACCTTGATCAGCTCGAAATTGCCCACAGGCGTGTTGTAAAAGACCAGCGTCTGGCAGTCATCCGGGCCGATCTGCACCGTCTGGCTCTGGGTGGCCGGGTCGATAGTGAATCCAGGCAAAGTCTTGACCTCTTTTGCGATGACAGTGCCCACGATCCCGCTGATCCTGATCTCTCCGTTCTGGTCAGTCTCATACAGCCCCTTACTGCTGGTATGCCCATGGTTATCGTCCACATAGGAGCCGTCCGCGTAGGTCAGCAAAAACTGCACCCCGGCCAGCGGGCTGCCGTCCAGGCTGCTCTTTTTCTGGATGACGAGGGAACCCGCTTTCTCGTTCCAGAAGACCATCTCCTGGGGCTTCTTGGACGCCTGGATGGTGATGGTCTGGGGTTCGCCGTCCAGCACGAAGCCCTCCACCGTGGATATCTCCCGCGCGGTGACGGTGGTGCCGGGTTCCAAATCCTCCAGGACGATCTCACCGGCAGACGAAGTATAGTACACACCATTGTTGGTGCCGATGGGCTTGCCGTAGCCGTCCACGACCTTGAAGCAGACGCCCTTCAGCGGCTCATGATCCGTCCCTTTGATGTACTTTTTGATGGTCAAAACCATCTTGGGGTCGTTCTCAAAATCGAGGCTGTTCCCGTTCCCATTGCCAGTGCCGGGGGTGGTGGTGCCGGGAGTGGTGGCGCTGCCCGCGCCGCTGGTGAAGGAATTGGTCCCCGATTTCAGGATGATGGTCTGCGGGGTGGGGTTGAGGACATGGGTGTCAGGCACCTTGTACTCGGACACCACCACAGTGGAGCCGGGCATGAGGCCGGTGACCGTCACGGTCCCGTCCGCCCCGGTGGTGTACCTGCCGATCAGGTTCCCATCACCGTCCTTGACCGAGAAGACCGTGTTGGGGATCGGCTTCCCATTGGTGGAATCCCGCTTCGAGAGGGTGAGGGAGCAGAGGGGCGTGTTGTAAAAATAGAGGTGCTGCGTGTCATCGCCGGGGTTGATCACCACGGTCTGGCTGCGGGTGTTGGGGTCGATAGCGAAGCCGGACGGACTGGTGACCTCCGTTGCGATAATGGTGCCCGTCACGTTGGACACCACGATCTGGCCCTCCTTATTACTCCAGTACAGGCCGTTGGAGGAGAGCTGGCCGCTCTCGGCATCCACCACCTTCCCGTCCGCATAGGTCAATTTGAACTGCGCGCCCTCCAGCGGGGTCTTGTCCAGGCTGGACAGCTTATGGATGACGAGATTTCCCGCTTTGTGGTTGATAAATTGGAGCCGCACGCACTGTCCGGCCTTGACAACGGCGGTCTGCGCCACATCGTCCAAAACATAGCCCGTTTTTTGGCGGGTCTCCTTGATCACCAGCGTGGTGTTGGGGTCGATGTTCTCCACCAGGAAGGTCCCGTCCAGCCCGGTGGTGAATTTGCCGTTGGCATCGCCCACCACAGAGCCGTCCGATTTGGTGACCAGGAATTCCACGCCGCTCAGAGGCTCGCCCTGGTCGCCCACCTTCGTGACCAGAAGGGAGCCCTTGGCGCTGTTGCCAAAATGGACCTGGATGACCTCCTGCTCCTCGCCGGAGAGGTAGACCGTCTGGGGCGGCGTGTCGATTACATGAGCGCCGTCACTGGACAGCTCCTCGATGATGTATGTGCCCTTTTGGAGCCCCGTGGCGGTGAAGGAGCCATTAGCCGAGGTACGGAATGTCCCGATCACGGTGCCGCCTGTGCCGGAGGTGTTGCCGGAGAGATAGCGGATCTGGAACACCGCCCCCTCGATGGCCACATTGGGATGCTGGCTGTCATACTTCCAGACGCAGATGGCGGACAGGGGCTGGTTGCGGAAGCGGAAGGTGTGGCCCTGACCTGCGGGGACAAACGCCTCCTGGGTGTCGGGGTCCGCCTTGGCGAAGCCCTTCAGCGGCTCCAGCTCCTTGACCCGGAACCAGCCGTCCCGCAGGCCCAGCTCGCCCATCTCCGGGCCGTTCAGCTCAATGCGGCCATCCTCGTCCGTGTAGAACACGCCCAGGTCGTTGATCTCGCCGGTGGCTGTGCTGTTGCTGGCGTACCAGACCTGGAAGGGGACGTTAGCCAGCGGCTCATAAGTGACCGCGTTTTCCTTGACGATCTCGATCACAGGCCGCTTGTGATTCTTGAAGTACGCCGTGTGATCCCGGTCCGGGTACAGCGTCACCAACTGGCTGGGCGCGTCCGGCAAGTAGGGCGAGGGAACCGATTTTTCCGAAATTTCGTACACGCCGGGGAGCAGATTCTCCAGCACGGCAAGGCCCGTGCTATCCGTCTTGATCTCGTCCACCGAATGGCCGTCCGCTGCCCGGACGGTAAACACCGTATCCTTGATCGGCGTCCCATCGTCCGCGTCATTTTTATAGACATACAAATTGGGCCGCTTGTGGTTTTCCAGCACGATAGTGCTTTCTTTTCCGGGAAAAAGCTCCACATGATGCTCTTTCAAGTCCAAAATGTGGTCGTTCACCGTAGCGGTTTCGACCAGGGAATAGACTCCGGGGTCGAGGCCCTCCCACAAGATCTCGCCCCGCTCATTGGTCACCCGGTCCAGGTAGTGGGAGCCGTCCTCGATCTTGGCCAGCCGGAAGGAGACGCCCTCAAGGGGGGGACCGTCCGAACTGGTTTTCGTCAGGCGGAGCGAGGGCTTCTTGCTGTTGGTGAACACAAATTGAGCGGTCTCGTTGGGCTTCAGCTCAATGATCCGCTGGGCGTTGTCGATGACATAGCCGGGGCAGACCAGTTCCGTCACCACCGCCGCCCCGGTGGGCAGCTTGGACAGGTCGATGGTCCCGTCCTCCTGCGTGGTCAGCTCCACAGGCCCCCAGCTCCCGTTCACCGCCTCAAACTTGAAGCGGGCGTTGGGGATGGGCTTGGACAGGTCGGCGCTGTCCACTTTGATCAGGTGCATTCCGGGGAGCCTGTCATTGAAAAAGACCAGCTCCTGGGTAGCCGTCTGGCCCGCTTTCAGCTCGATCTGCTGGGGCGTGGTGTCCACGATATGGGCGTCATCGCTGGACACCTCTTTTACCAGGTAAGTACCGGGTTCCAGGTCATAGAGGCTGATCTCCCCGCTCTCCGTGGTGGTGACGGTATCAAACAGCTCCGCGTCCTTGTAAATTTCAAAGGTGACGTTGGGCAGCTTGGCCTTGCTCAGACGGTCATACTTGATGATCCGCAGGGAGGGCCGGGACAGGTTCACCACGGTCAGGACGGGGTCATCCTCGATGGCCGGATCATAGGGATCGATGTGGATGCCGTGGGCGGTGCGGTCCAGCACATGGCCTGCCGGGGCGATCTTCTCCACCGCCTCAATATACATTTCCGCCTTGATGCCTGTGATGTACGCCTCTCCCGCGTCATTGGTGGTGACGGAAGTGAGGTATTTGCCGTCACCGTAGATGTCAAAGGTGGCATTGGGCAGGCAGACGCCGTTCTCGTTCTTTTTCACGAGAATGAGCTGGGGTTCCCGGACATTCTCAAAGGTGAGCAGGACATCCTTTTCGCCCGTCCATTCCACCGTTTCAATGTGGTTATCCTTCAGGTAAGTGGGGGGCGGGGACTGTTCCCAGACCCGGTACGAACCGTAGGGCAGCTCATCGCCCTGGAACGAGATCGTCCCATCAAAGCCAGTGGTACCGGTGGTCTTGTAGGAGCCATCGATCTGCTCAAAGACGAACACGGCCCCCTGGAGGCTGCCCTTGTTCTGAGCGTCAATTTTCTTGACGGTGAAGCCATGTTCCTCATCGTCTGTCACCGTCAGGTAGGTGGTGCGGCCAGGGGTAAGAGTGACGTTCATGGGCGCGATGATCTGGTAGCCCTCCGGGGCGGAGGTTTCAGACAGTGTAAATTTTTCATCTGCCGGGAGGTCCGTCCATATGATCTGCCCATTGCGGTCGCTGGCGCCGGAGACTGTGGTGCCCCGGTCGCCGGTGAGGGTGAATTCCGCCCCCTCCAGGGGCGCGCCGCCGGGGCCAGTCTTGACGATCTGCAGGCTGGCGGTGTCGGGGACATCAGTGCCGCTCCACTTGAAGGCGGCCTGGGCGTCCAGGGTGGTGTAGCCGGGGTCGGACACGATATAGGACTGCTCCGAGGCGGAAGGGTTGTAGGCAAGGTACAGGTTATACTGCGCCACGCCGCCCGTGGCCCTGATGGTAAAGCTGCCCTCGGTGGGGACATTATCCACAGGAATACAGACCTTGAACGCGCCGTAGTATTCCGAGCCGTTTGCGTTCAGGTTGGTATTGCGGCTCCGGCTGGTATCCACCTTGTAGCAGGTGGCCCCGTTCTCCTGCACTGTCTCCAGCATGGCGTTGTTCTCCGCAACAAAGATGGTCCCCTGGGGCGCGTCGGTGGAGTAGACCTTGGTGGTGCGGTCATCGATCCAGGTGGAGGTGGCGGAGGCCACATACATCACACGGGTGTAATACTCTTTCCCGTTGATGGTCTCCTTTTTGATGCCGTCCTCATGGTCGGCGGCAGCGCCCTCCAGGCCGTACTCGTTCAGCACCTCCACGCCGCGGATATCCTTGTCCTCCTCGGCGCGGATGGACAGCCCGGTGTAAAGGTTTTTCGTCCAGTGGGCCGAGTGGTCCAGCATGGTCTTGACGCTGTCAAAGATGCGGATCTTCCGGGCGTCCGCAGTCGGCTCCACCAGGGAGGCCCGGCCAGCGGTCGAGGATGTGCCGGGGACGGCCAGTTGGCCGCAGGAAGCCCAGACCGCCAACTGCGTGGCGTACTTATACTCATCCTCCGTCAGACTGGCGATGCCCCGGACATCGTCCGCGTGAAGCTCCTTGAACTGCTCCAGCGTCCGGTTAGAATAGCCATTGGCGAACACGCCCATGGTTTGAGGGTTGCGGTTGTACTCCTGCAGGGTCAGGGACTTGGAGGGGGACACCCCTTTCAGGCCCCAGTTGACACAGTAGGCGGTGCCGGTCAGGCCATCGTTGCTTGTATACTTCCAGTAGCCGCCGCTGATAGATCCGCCTGTAGATTTGTCCAGATAGTTGCCGGAACCGGCCTGCTGGATGGTCACGGCATTGCTGCCGCCCAGGCTGGCGGCGCTGGCGGGGACTGCCAGCAGACTGAACAGCGTGGTCATGGCCAGCAGCAGGGAGAGCAATCTGGTAAAACGGTTGTGTTTCATACTGTCTCCTTGTAAAAAATATTTGCGGTGATTGAACAGGTACACCGCATGAAACCTGTGGAAAACAGAAAAAGCGGGGGCGGCCTGCATTGCTGCAAGCCGCCCCCGCTGCGGAGAGATGATTTACTTGGTCGATCCGGGTACAAATAATTCCTTGAGGAAGGCGGTGGCCTCCGGGGCCTGATCCTTCCCGGTCTGGTAGGTCTTGATGAGCAGGCCCCCGTTCCTGCCGGAGAGGTCGTTGGCGGACACATCCACATGGAGCCATGCCCCGTCCACATACACGAGGTTCCAGGTGTGGGTGGCGCTGCTGATAGTGAAGCAGGGGATGTCCGCCGCCGCGCAGAGGAACTTCATCGCTCTGGCGTAGGAACCGCAGGCGGCTTTCAGCTCCCCGGTGTGGGGGGCGAAGGTCTGGGTGATGCCGGAGACTTTGCCCTTTTGGTAAGCCAGCAGACTGCGGATGTAGTCGTTGAAGTATTCCACCTTCTCCCGGTCGGTCATCCCGTCTGTGGCCTGGATGGTGGGCTGGATGAAGTCAAACGGTTCTTGGTAGTTTTCCGGCATCTCAGCGGACACAGCGAAGTAGTCCAGGTACTGCCAGTAGTTGGTGAAGTTTTGCGGCACATGGTGTTCATACCGCAGCACCCCTTCCATGCGCCCGATCAGGTTCCTCACTGCGCTGTACTCGTCCCCCTTGGCCACCATGGTGTAGGCGGGGGCGGCGTCACTGGTCCCGTCCACCATGGTCTGGCGGATGGTGTTGTACAGCGCCCGGTCATAGACTCCGGTGAACACCTCCGGGTTGGCCTCCTGGCTGAAGTCCTCCCGGCTCCACTGGCTGGCGCTGATGGTGTAGGACTGTGGGGCCTCCGCCGCCTGGGCGGGAACGGCCAGCAGGGCTGTGGTCATTGCTCCGGTGAGAAGCAGGGACACAAATTTTTTGCTTTTCATGCTCGTTTCCTCCGTTTCATAAAATATGGGGTTCCCAAACCGAACCATACCACAGGATAGGGGGAAAGTCGAACACAATCGGCAAACAGTTACTGCTGGATAGCGGTGACGCACCAGCGGTACTCCGGCTGGTTCATCACGCAGGTGTAGAGGGTGACACGGTTGTCGGTGGTGGCGGCGGTGCCGCTGGAGTCGGTGACGCTGACCTTCTCCACGCTGGTGACGGCGTAGGTGCGGGTTCCCAGCAGGGTGGTCAGGGTGATGGTATCGCCCGCCTCCAGAGTGTGGATCTTCCCGAAGTGGTTGTTTACCCCTCGATTATGTCCGGCGAAACAAGCGTTGCCATCCCAGATGCTGGTATCGGTGAAGTGGCCCGCACCCTTCTTCAGCGCGGCGCTGTCCGTCCCTTGGTAAACCTTGACCGTCAGGCCGATGGCGGGGATCTTCAGCGTTCCCAAGTGGCCCCCGGAGTAGTAGAGGTCGCTGGTCACCTCCGTGTAGCCGGAGGTGGTACTGCCCTGGGCGATGTCGGTGGGGCTGCTGGGGATCTGGGTCATGGTGAAATTGCCGCTGGTGTCCACCGAGGGGTACTGCCCAGGGACAAAGGAGCTGCCAGTCGCGCCTCCGGTAGTGTTGGCTCCGGCGCTGCCCACCTGATTGACCAAGCCGCCCGACAGCGCGCCGGGGACGAGGTTGGGGGTCAGGTACTCGCCGCTGCCGGGGAGGTAGCTGGTGGGGCTGCCGAAGCCGGGAGCGGCCAGGGCGGTGTTCTTGCTCCGGTCCACGTTGGGGTTCTCCCACTCGTAGATGGTATCGTCTGAGGTGGGCTGGCCGAACAGGTAATCCTCCGGTGCGTCAAAGTCATATTCCAGCGCGTGGGCCGGAGCGCAGCAGAGGGCGCACAGCATGGTGGCCAGCAGGATACTTCGCAAATGTAAGCGTTTCAAGGACTGATCATCTCCGTTCTTTGATTTTTTTGAATGCAAACCAGCCGCCTGCGCCCAGCCCCAGCGCCACAACGCCGATGATCACCGGACGCTTGAGGCCGGATAGATCCACAGGCTCCTTCTCCGTATCCGCGGGAGTCTGGGTGTCCTGGACATCGGCGTTGTCCTCATGATCTGCGCCGTTTTTATCATCATTACTGGGGGCCTTGCTCTCCTCCGGGGCTTTCTCACTGCCGAAGATGGCGGTGTAGGTGACCACGGCGCAGTTGGCCTTGGACACCTCGCCGGTGTAATTGGCGCTGACCGTGTAGCCGGTGGCGTACCGGCTGGTGCTGGTTCCTGTGTAGCTGGCAGTGGCGGTGTAGCGGGTGACGGGGTTGCCCTCGCCGTCCACGTCCATGGACTCGCTCCACTTCACATCCCCCAATGTCAGGGTCTTGCCCTTATCCTCAATGCTCTTGGGGATCAAGGACACATCCGCTTCGGACAAATTGGGATAGCTCCGGCTGGCGGAGAGTGTATTGGTCCTGGTGGCGTAGCCGTCCGTGGTTACCTGAACGCTGGTGTGGTCCAGGCGCAGGATGCCAGCATAGCCGTCCTCGGTGGTCACCTCCATCTCGGCATCCAGCCGCTGGAGGATCGTCTCCAGGTTGTTGGTATCGCTGGGCTTGGTGACCGTTTCCGTGTGGGTCTGCACATCCACGCCCACCTCGTCCTTCCGGGTCATGTCCAGCAGGTAATAGTGCCGCCCATTGCGCGTGAAGTCCTCGGTGGGGATGAGGCTGGGATCGTCGCCCAGGGAGAGCTGATAGGTCTTGTTGATCCGCAGCTCGTCAAAATCGCCGTAGGTGTACTCCTCCACGGAAATGGGATAGTAGCTGGAATCGCTGGCGGCCTCTGCGGCCAGGGCGGTGGCGCTCCCGGTCATGACGAGGGCCAGGGCACACAGGGTTGTCAAAATGCGTTTCATTGAGAATCTTCCTCCGTTTTTTCATTGATTTTGAGCCTAAATGATAGTGTTATCTGGCGGTGGCCTGTTGATGATCCCCCCTTTCTCTGGCCCGCCCTCGCTGCTGCAGGTACTCGTTCCAATCCTTGCCCTGGGCTGGTGTCCTGGTGGAGATGGTGTAGCCCTTCTGGGCGTACTCCTCCCGGAACTTCTCCGTGGCCTCCTGTCCTGGCCCATCCGCGTCCAGGCACAGGACGATTTGCTTGAGGTGTGGGTTCTCCCGCAGATAGGTATCCAGCGGCCCTTGGTAGAGGCCGCACAGGGCAACGGCGTTGCTGGTGACTGCCCTGTGGAGGGTGCAGAAGCTCATGAGGTCGATGGGGGCCTCGAACACCGCCACCCAATCCAGGGCGGGGTCGCAGGGCAGGCGGAAGGCCACGCTTTTGTCGCTGCCAACGGCGTCTCCCTTGAAGCCGGGGCCGTCCAGGTCATAGGTGCCGCGCTTGCTGGCGAACACCGGCTTGCCGCTGTTGTCCCGGCCCACGAACACGCAGTTGTGGTGCAGACCGTCCTCATACAGCAGGCCGGAGTCGATGAAGCCACGGATCACCTGGGGCGCGATGCCTCTCTTTTGAAGATAGGCAAACACCCGCCGCTGGTCCTGGTTGGGGATGGGCAGGGTGAAGGCGGGCTTTTCCGCCTGCCGGACTGGCCTGGGGCGCGGGGTGGGGGAATCCCTGGCGCGGTGTCCGTTGTACTCCAGCAGGTAGTTCACGGCCTCTCGGAAATCCTTCCCACAGAACTCCTGCAGGAAAGTGATGGCGTCCCCGCCTGTGCCGTTGGAGTAGCGTTTCCAGGTCCGCCGGTCCTTGATGCGGATGCTGTCCATCTCCTTGGTGGAGTAGTAGTTGCCCATTCGGCGTACCCGGTAGCCCAGATGCTCCAGCAGGTCCGGCAGGTCGGTTCCCTTGGCGATTTCCATCTCCTCATCTGTGAAGCGGAACGCTGGGGCTGTGCTTTGTCTCGTTGTGATTCACCTCCTTTTTGGCGAAAACGAAAAGAGACCCCCGAAACATCCCGTTGTTGGGATGCTCCTGGGGCCGCTTATCTGTGGTTATCGGTCTGGTTGATTTTTGTGTTTGGAAGATTGTTTCTTTCCGGGGTGTTTTTGCGGGACAGGCGGATTTTTCTCCCGCTCATCCTGCAGCTTCTTCCACAGGGGATTCATTTGGACGGCAACGCTCCCGCTGTCCACGTCTATGGTGATGTGGGCGGCGGTAACGGGGCTGGAGTCCATCAGCCGGAACAGTTTATCTGTCAGCGGTGATTCCGGGCCGCAGATGGATTGGTTGGCGGTCGCATAGGTCATCCGCATATCGCAGTCGATCCGCTGCATGGCCTCGGTCACGGTGATGCCAGCGATTCTGGCCTGTACCTCTGCTCTCTCCAACAGCTTTTGGGGGTCAAGCTGCCCGAAGTGGAGGGTATAAAGCCTTGTTTCGGCTCCGTTCTCCCGCACTGTGCAGGCAGCCAGAGAACTGAGCGTGTCCGCTGACTCCGGGGTGGATAATATTTGAAATTCCTTCCACTCCGCCGTGCCGATTTCCGGTGGGGAATCGCCTGCCTGCAGATAGATCGCCGTGCCGATCAGCTCCCACGGCAGCATACCTTGCGTTTCGGTTTTGCAGCGGTCGTACACATTTTGCAGGATCTCTGTGGTGAAGTGACGGGAGATAAACGCGAACGTGTGGTACAGCTCCTCCTTCAGCTCGAACCAGAGACCGTCTGCGGAGGCCAGCAGGCTGCGGTTGGCCTCCGCGCTGGGGGCGGGGATCAGGGCGTCCATACGGGCGGTGAACTCCTGGCTGCTCATGTAGGTTTTCTCTGTAGGAGCCGCAGCGGAGAACAGGTTTTCGCAGTCGATCTCGCCGGATTCGATCTTGGCCAGTATATCCTTTGCGCCATCCCCTGCCTGCAGACACTCCGCCGCCCTGGGCATCTCGCCGGGGTAGAGGCAGCAGTGGTCCATTCCAAGGGCCGCCACCTTTGCGGCCAGTTCCGGGCCAAAGGATTCCTTGATCTGTCGCAGGCCCTCGTACAGAGCGTCCAGCCACTCCGCCACGGACTCGTCCCGGCTCTCCGCCGCCTTGAAGTTGACGTACTGCTGCTGATCCACGCGCTCGACCGCAAAGTCATACCAGGGCTGTGCCGCCTCCGGTGGGCATTCCGACAGAAGTGCGTGGATTTTTTCAATGAAGATGTTTTGTTCCATGTTGCTCTCCTTATTGTTTTTTGTCCTATGTGCCAGAGCGGCCCAGGCCGATCCGGTGGG
>OFGF01002109.1_pt1 | contig 10949 bp, 10 predicted proteins | sample 1521711 | NCBI WGS metagenome assembly OFGF01 (sample SAMEA3504092, study PRJEB24116) | mouse gut metagenome | biome: mouse gut; feature: mouse-associated habitat; material: faeces | place: Denmark | collected 2011
GCTCCTGTTGCTCCTGCTGCTCCTGTTGCCCCCGTCGGACCCGTCGCGCCCGTCACACCGTTCGCACCCGTTGCACCTGTCGCTCCCGTCGGACCGGTTGCTCCCATCGGGCCATCATCACCCGGACACCCCTTCGGCCCCTGCGGTCCGATCGGCCCTGTCACACCCTGAACGCCCTGCGGACCTGTTACACCCTGGGGCCCCATGGCACCCGTTGGGCCTGTCGCGCCCGTCGGGCCGGGAATTCCCCTGGGTCCCTGCGGTCCCACATCTCCCTGCGGCCCCACAGGTCCTGTCGGGCCCGTCGGTCCTGCCGGCCCCTGCGGCCCGGCATCTCCTCTGGGGCCTTCACATCCCGGATCCCCTTTCGGGCCAATGTCACCACGAACACCCTGAATGCCCTGAATACCCTGCGGACCGGCATACCCTCTTGGACCGGCATACCCTCTCGGTCCCGTGTTTCCGGTAGGTCCTACCGGACCTGTATTTCCTCTGGGTCCTCTCGCTCCGGGAGTCCCGGGAATACCCTGCGGCCCCATAGGCCCCGGCTCACCTCTGTCCCCCTTCGGCCCCGGACAGCCGGTATCTCCTTTGATTCCCTGGGGACCCATCACTCCCTGATCGCCCTTCGGCCCGGCAGGACCACGCTCACAGCAGGGTGCACAACAATGATGCTGACAATGCATTTGATAATTGTTACACGAATTGTTACATGAACCGTTACCAGAGCTGTTACATGAATTGTTTCCGGAACTGTTACATGAATTGCTACATGAATTCTTATTATCCATAAAATCCGTATCCTTTCTACTCAATGAATTAAAAAAATACATTTAAGTATCTTTTTCTACAAATAATTTATGCTTACCCGAAATTTCTGTTACATATTGTAAAAAAGCAATAGAGCGTGTCGAAAACACGCTCTAAGAAATCTGCCGGCTGTCAAAATACTGTTTATTATAAAGATATGCTTTAGAGTAGGGCTTAAGGGTCCCTGCCCTTTCATTGTATTCTTTTGCCTTTTTTAAATCGCCCATTTTATCAAAGCAGACACACAGCTGTAAAAGAGGTATATAATCATAACAATCAGGAAGAACAAACCCGTTTGCCTGTTCATTCCTCGGTCGGTTCAACGCAGTTTCATACCAATAGGCAGCCGTAGGGTAATCCCCATGCTCCAAAAAATATTTCCCGATCTCACAGCACAATTCTGCTCTTGGCTGGTCAAAACTCATGCTGCGAAGCAGCGTATCCAGCGCAGACCGCTCACGCCCCAGACCGCGGTAACAATCGGCACAGATCGAACATGCTTCTATCTTATTCTCGATCCATCCTTCCTCCGAGAGCAGAAATCGTTCCAGCACTGAAACAGCCTCTTCGTATTGCTTATGATAATACAGCTCCCGGCCAAAGTAATACTGCTGCCGCGGATCCAGACTTTTTCCCTCTGCAAGCAGCTTCCGATAGATGTTCAGATTACGGTCAGGGTCGCCGGCATTTATTTTTTTATGACTGACCGCAATATCGGAATACACAACATTGCCCGCCGGAGGGATCACTTCATGCACCGCACCGACCCAGCGGTATTGAGGACAGTTTCTGATCCATCTTTCCCGGAAATAAGAAAAAGATGGTTTCCCGGCTTCATCAAAAGAAGTATGATATTTCATCATCACAAAATCTATATCCGATGACAAAGTCTGCTTTAACTGCAAAAACTTATCCTTTTCCTTTTCTTCCAGAATGTCGTCCGCATCCATCCACATACAGTACTCCATGGATGCCCTGGAAAACGAAAAATTCCTGGCATCAGAGAAATCATCTTTCCATGGATACGAATAGATTTTGGAAGTATAGTTGGATACAATGTCCACCGTCCTGTCTACGGAGCCGGTATCGACAACAATTATTTCATCTACAAGTTCTGTTATACTCTCAAGACAGCGCGCAATGTGCATTTCTTCATTCTTAACGATCATGCAAAGACTTATTGTCGGCATATTAATCCCCCATTCTTGCTCAGTCTGCAAATTTGGGCGCAGGCACAAATTTGTGTGTGAAAAATCTGTCGCATATGGATTTTTCACACCAGTCTCCCGCTCCTCCGGTTCATTGTCTGCCAAGTTTTTCTATGATCAGATTCATATCGGCCTGCACTTCCCCTGCCGAAGAATCCCATGTGAAGAACAATGTGGACTCGCATGGTAATTCAACAATAAAATATCTTGACAGCACGGACATTTTATTTCTTTTTTCCGCCTCGGCATATGCACTGTATACCGTCTGCGCACAGTCGTTAATGACCGGCGTGAGTTTCATAAAGCCATGCCGCCTGGTCTCTGCTGCAATATAATAGTAAACAGCATAGCATCCGGGATTCAGCAGCACGGAATCATCATCGCAAAGGAAGATGCTGCCGGTCATATCTGCTATATCCATTTTAAGCGGAAGTCTGATCTTCTCCGGCAGGATAAGTTCCTCTCCTGAAAAAGAGGCAACTATACTGTTTTGCGGATGACCGGGAGGACCTGCCGGACCGCGCGCCCCGGGCTCCCCTCTCGGCCCCTGGGGCCCTGGTTCGCCCTGCGGGCCCTGCGGCCCTGTGACCCCCTGCGGGCCCGTCTCACCGCGGTCCCCCGGACAACCGGGCGGGCCGGCTTCTCCTCGTGGTCCCTGTGGCCCCGGCTCTCCCGGTTCCCCTGGATATCCCTGCGGCCCCCGTTCACCTCTTGGGCCCTGCGGGCCGGGTTCTCCGCATCCACCGCAGTGACCGGACCAGTCACATCCCGCTCTTATCCGCTGCCGGTCACATCCCTCTCTCATCCACTGCCGGTCACATTCTCTGCATTCCTCCGGACAACCTGTCAGATCCGCTTCCTCTGCCGGCCCCAGCTCTCCGGATTCATAGCAACCGGATTCGCAATAACCGGACCCACGATCGTGCGGAGGCCGCGCCGTATTCTGATCATAGTTTCTGTTGTAATTTCTCCTCATCCCGAACAGATTCGGCGGATTAAACATGCAATTAAAGTTATTCATTGAAACAACCTCATTCCGGTATCGATCGCTGTTATTTGTATCCTGTCTTCTCACCGCTCCGTAGCATTCCGTATCGTGCCTGCCGGAGGGTATAATAAATTATATGCGTGACATACGATTTTGCCTTTGTTTAATATCCATACCGCTTTTTATATTTCAGGAACATGAACGCGGACAGCATAAGCGCCATCAACTCCGCCGCCGGAGTCGCCAGCCAGATACCGTTCACGCCAAGAAGCAGCGGAAGCACGATCATGGTGATCAGCATAAAAACAAACGATCTGGAAAATGCCAGCACGGCCGAAACGATCCCGTTGGACAATGCAGTAAACATCCCGCTGGCAAAAATATTAAATCCGATAAAGAAAAGCGCCACCGTACAGATCCTGTTCCCCGTTACCGCCAGTTCGTACACCGGATTATCCGGCCGGGCAAATACCGATACCAGCGGTCTTGTCAGCATAAAGGAGGCGGCAACCGTGATCAGGCAGATACATGCGATCACTTTCAGACTCGTGACAACCAGCTTTTTCAGTTTTTGGTGATTTTGTTCCCCGTAGTAATAACTCAGCATGGGCGCCACACCGTATGAATACCCCGTATAGAGGGAGCTGGCAAACATCAGCACATACATGATGATGGTGACGGCCGCAACCCCGTCCTCCCCGACATAGTGAAGCATCGTCCAGTTAAACATCATCGTGATGATCCCGGTGACAAGCGCGGTAGCCATCTCCGAGCATCCGTTTGTGGCCGCACCGGCGAGAACCTTGAAGCGGCATACCGGTTTCGTAAAATGCAGCAGACTCTTTTTGCGGCTGAAAACAAACAGACCGGCAACCGCCGTCACCGAATATCCCAGCCCTGTTGCCACCGCCGCACCGCTGATCCCCATGGAAAACCCTGCGATAAACACGTAGTCGAGTACCATATTGAGGACGCCGCCTGTCACGGAACAGATTAAGGACAGCGTCGCCTTCTCGCTGGCGATCATATAGAGCGTAAAGTTGTTCATCAGCAGGATCGGCACGGTGAACACCAGATAGCGGCTCAAATATTCCACACAGTATCCCTCTACGGCCGCCGAAAGATTCATGCCGGCGAAAATATGCTCCATCGCCACATATCCGGCCCCGCACATAACAATACCCACCACTGCATTTACCAGGATCAGAAAGGTAAAATCCTGCTTCGCCTCCTCTGTTTTCTGCTCTCCCATCTTTTTCATGATCACCGCGCTCCCTCCGGTGGCGAGCATGGTAGAGACTGCCGTCACAAGCTGGATGACAGGAGCCGTCAGATTGATGGCCGAAAGCGCATCCGTACCGATCAGATTCGATACAAACAGGCCGTCTACCATCGTATAAAAAGACATGAATACCGTCATGGCAATGGTCGGCACGGCAAATTTCAATATATTTTTCAGCGTTACAGGTTTTTCATATACATTTTTGTTTTCCATATGTTTATCCTCCGATCATCTTGTATTTTCTTCCTGTATCAGGTATCATAGACCGTACAGTAACTGTACGGTCAAGACAATCTTACAAAAAATCACATGGAAAATTTTTTACACGAAAAACAAAGAAGGAGGCAGATCATTATGGACAAAAAAAGCAGGCTGCTCACCATAGGCCAGTTCGCCGCCATGCACGGAATCAATAAAAAAACACTGATGTGGTACGATGAGATCGGTCTGTTCAAGCCCGCCGTCATCAATCCCGAAAACGGCTACCGCTGCTATAACTACCATCAAAGTCCCATTCTGGAGACGATCCTGCTGCTCCGGGAACTGGACGTTTCCATTCAGGAGATACAGGATTTCATGCAAAACCGCTCTGCCGGCAGTTTAAAAAGCCTGCTGGAAGACAAGATCGCGGAGCTTGACCTGCGCATTACCCACCTGCAGGCAGTCCGCTCCACCCTGTGCTCCCACCACCGGAACATGTCCACCCTGCTGACGATGGATCTGTCCGAGATCAGCATCATAGAGCGGGAAGCGCGCTGTCTGGTCACGGTCCCCATCGACCGGGAAACCTCCTTCGAGGAGGAAGTGGAACTGATCACCGCCGAAACAGAAAAATACAGGCTGGGACGACTCCATGATGCCTCCTATGGCTCCATGATCGCCGTCTCCAGCCTGCTTGCCGGCAAATATGACGAGTATTCCAGACTCTTTATCGAGATTCCTTTCCTGCCCTGCCAGCCGGATCTTCACACGGCTCCCGGCGGACGCTATCTGAAGGCCTTCCACAAAGGATCCTTTGACAGACTTCCCGGGCGGTATGAAGAAATTTTTGCTTTTGCCGGAGCACACGGCCTGACACTCCACGAATTTTCCTATGAGACGGGCATCAATGAGAATGTCATTGACCGGATCGAAGACTACATTGTACAGATTGAAATCCCTGTGAAGGGATGACCGCAACCCAATGACCGGGGAGCTTGAAGCAGGCTGTTTTACGCATGGATTTTCGCGAACAGTTTAAGAGGATGCTGCCCTGGTCATCATTTTTCCTATAGAAAGCGGGAAATGATACGTAAGCATCATCTGCGCCGCCTGGCCCGCACAGTGACAGATCACAAATTTCTTCGACCAGATATGGTCCGCCAATCCATAGCCGACTTTTCTGGCATCCGCCTTAAATTCCTTCGGCACAGAAATCCCCGATGCGGCTTTTGTGTCTGTCAATGGCGGGTGAAACAGGTGAAAAGATATTCCATATCCTTCATTTTCTATTTTCAAACACTTCGCCAGTGATTCTATCGCCCCTTTTGAAGCGGCATAGGGAGAAATATTTGAAAAACCGGTAACACCCACCCCTGAACTTGTGAAGATGATACGTCCTCTTCCGGCCTTGCGCATAAACGGCAGCACTGCCTTGGTCAGCCTCAATGCTCCAAAATAATTTACATCCATTACTTTTTGATAGACTTCACAGCCGGTGTCGCGCTCATTTTCAAACGTACACAGGCAGGCATTGTGTACCGCGATATCGACAGCGCCAAACTGTTCCACCGCCCGGCGTACACCGTTCTCAATACCGGAAGCATCACATGCGTCCGCAAGCACCGTCAAAAGGCCTTCCGGATACCTTTCTTTCAGCATCTCAACATGCTCTGTCTGCCTGTCCAACACCGTCACCGAATTTCCCACTTCCAGTAATCGCTCCACAAGATAATATCCGATCCCCTGATCAGCGCCGACGATCAATATATTTGCCATGCTGTTACTCCCCCATCTCCATAAAAAAATTCTGTATATGTCTGTATGCCTTTTCCCGAAATGCCTGTCTGCACTCCTCCGTCAATGCGCCGCACAAAAGGAACCGCTGCATAAGAAGAAAAACCGGTGCATAAAATTTGACCGCCAGGTATTCGATCTCTGCCGGTTTCACAATTCCCGCCGTTATCAATACAGAAAACACTTTCGCCTGAAACGCAAGCGGCCTGTCAATCATCCAATGATCGTATCTTTTCTGTATCTCATCATTGCAAAAGCGCTCAATCGAAAGCAGGCGCATAATTTTATTGCAGTATTCATCCATAAGATACGCTTCAAAAAAGCTGTCACAGGTCTTTCCAAAAAAATTTTCCTCAAAAGTGTCTGGTGCAGTCTTTAATGCCTCTTCTAATTGAAGCATGAATCCAGCAGCTGTCGCTTCAAAATGTTGCAGCAGTTCGTCCAGAATAGCCTGTTTGTTCTTGAAATGATAATAAACGGAACTCTCCCTGATCCCTACACGCCCGCAAATATCCCTGATGGAAACAGCAGAAAACCCGTTTTGAGAAAATAAATCCAAAGAAATATCCAGTATTTTTTGTTTCGTCCCGTTCATTGACACGCCCTCATCTAACAGTTGTTAGGTAATATTATATCTAACAACTGTTAGATTGTCAATAGCAGGTAAAGTGCAATGAGACCACAGACCATCTTCAGGGATTATGAAGACAGCCGCGAGACATCCAGTCTTTCTATTCCGTTCGCGGAACACAGCACCTGGATCGGCCGATTCCAGTACAGTGTCTTTTGCATAACGGTCCGCATTATTATGAGAATAGAGGCAGAATGCTCCATTGATCTTCTCAAACACCGGCGTATGGCTGTATGTCAAATTTGAGCTGATATTCAAAAAAGTATCGTCATCATAATCAGCCCGATAGCACGGAAATTCGATGCCGTCCTCCCCCGATCCGGTGTCGTTCTGCTCCTCCACTACCGTCCTGCCCGCTGCAAACACTGCTTTGGCTTTTTCTATATCCGGCCGCTGAAGTGTCGCCGACGTTCTGTGCAGGTTCTCCATGTCTGCCTCTTTAGAAATCCGCACATCCATATCAAAACACACGCCATCTATGGTTTCCTCAAACCTCTCCGGGAACACCTGTCCGGAAACGGCATTTTCTGTCTGCTCTGTTTCCTCTGTCCTGATTTCGTTGTCCATCTCTGTCACGGGCTCTGGCTGTTCTTTCGCACAACCCGCACAGGTCAGGCATGATAATGCTGTCACTAAAATAATGCTTTTCTTCACTTTCATAAATACTCCATCTCCTTTTTTGCAGTTTATTTGTAGAGTATAGGACACCCTGTCCAAAAGTGGTCTGTTATGTCCGTAAACCCCGGGTTTTATGTCCGCGAATCTCCCGTAACATAAAAAAAGAAGCCATCCTGGTACGTGGCTTCCTTCGTTTCGCGTGTTTCACTGGAAAAACAACATGACTGTTATTTTGAATTCCGTTTCACTAAACTGGTATTGCATGGTTCCGTTATACTTTTCCAGGGCGGCCTTTACACTCTGCATTCCCCAGCCGTGCTTTGTCTTGTCCTCTTTGTCCGTAACCAGCCTGCCCGTCCTTTCATCGATCAGTGGCCGGCTGGAGATCGTATTGTAGACCCGGATCACAAGAAACCGATGTACCCGGCATATTTTCAGACACACCTCTGCATTTTCTGTTGCTTTGCTTCCGTCGATCGCATTGTCCATCAAATTTCCGAGAATCGTACAGACATCATTTGTGCGGATGCCTGTATTAGACGGAAACTCCACATCCATGCTCACCTTTATTCCAAGCTGCTCCGCTTTTTGCTTTTTACTGCTGAGGAGCACGTCAATGATATCATTCCCCGTAAAACTTTTCAGCATAAGTTCCTTCATTGGTTCGCTGATCTGACTGATATACGTTCTTGCCTCATCCAGCCGTTGTGCAGCAATCATCTGATACAGGATGTCCAGATGATTGTTCAGATCATGATACAGCCTTGCATTGCTTTCATACAGATCGCTTACCATCTGATAGTTTTCCCGCAGCAGTTCATTTTGCATTTCCGCCATCCGGTTCCGGATTTTTTCGTTGCGGTTTTCCAGATAACTATAGACGATATAGATTCCCAGACCGCAGAGAACAACCGTCAACCCCCAGATACTGGACAATTCCACCATAAAAACGCTCTGTGATCGTTCTCGATAATATAAAAAGCCTAAAAAGGCGGCTCCTGTTATCAACAGTATACTCCTGTCATAATCGCTTCTTATGACCGGAATCAGCCACTTTTTCATTAAAACTATAAACGCGGTCATGACAGCCTTGGCCAGAACGACCAGTCCTATTCTCTGCAGGGAGAATGTCATGATCGTATCACCATTTATGTTCCATCGGTCTCCAAGAGAGAGATAGAGACTGCTTACCAGCATGTCTGTGCTGCAGAAACAGAACGTATAAAACAGAGAAGCAGACAGGAGCTTTCTATAACTGACCCTGTAAAGGGCCCGTGCCACCATACTGCTTATGACCACAAGCTGCACAAGCGTAAAGGATGAATAGAGTACTATATTATTGATGAACAATACCCATGTCGCCATACACACTACATAGATATAATCCCAGTATATGCCGGCATTTTTCCGCTGCTCTTTAAACGCTTCCCAAAACAGCCAGAACAGTAATCCAATCTCGGTCAGACAGGCCACCCACTCAATAAACTCAGATAAGAATATCATACATACTCACTCCAATATATTACCATCCGGTTTTTGACTTCCTCCATCCTTGTGTGGCTCGCATGAAGGCACACGCCGTTGCTGAGCAGGATCTTGTCCTGCCGGATTCCTGTGATCTGTGCCAGATTAACGATACTGCCCCGTTCCACAAAAACAAAGTCTTCCGAATGGAGTTCTTTATATACATCCGAAAGACTCTTTCTTTCTTTTTTCACACTGCCATCTGTGCAGATGAACATCGCGTTCTTCCCGTCTTTCTGAATATAGATGATCTGTTTATGCATGATTTTTTCTATTTTTGTGGCCGTCTGTATCAGGTAGCTCTGATCAGCCTGGCTCTGCATCCGCTTTACTACGTCTTCCAAAGCCCGCGGCAGTTTTTCATCCAGACTGCTTTTTGGAATATAGCGAAAGATATCCAGTTCATAAGCATCCACGGCATATTTCAAATATGCCGTCACAAAAATGATGATAGCATCCGGCAGACAGCTCCTGACCTGCTCCGCAAGCTTCATACCATCCGTATCAGGCATCTCAATATCACTCAGCACAAGATCGAAATATTTTCCTTCCTGAATGTCATATTTTAACAGATCGCTGCGGTCATAGGTTTCCAGCATCGCCATGATATTTTTTTCCTTAAAATAATTCTGCACCTTGTTCTTTATGTTCGCAAGCAGAGAACTGTCATCTTCACATACTGCCACATGCAGCATTCTTACTCACTCCTGTCTGACCCGTATTCTATCATGATATGGCTGCGCTCTTTTCCAGATAACAGTATTTGCGCTGAGCGGATCGCTCTATCAACGAATCACCTCATAACGTAACCGCAAATAGGAATTCTCCAACATCACACATTCCTGCAGTTTCAGAACTCCTAATTGTGACAATTCACTTTGTGAAACCAGCGATTTACCATCAATTAAGGTAGATGTGTCTTTGCCGCCAATCAAAACCGGCGCAACGACAATATCCACATAATCAAACAGTTTTTCACGAAGAAATAAACCATTTAGTGTGCCGCCGGTTTGTATTGTTATCCTCTCGCAGCCATATTCTGATTTAAGGGTTATAAGTGCATCTTTCAGCGATAATTCTTTTTGATAGACAATATGCAGATTACTCTCCTCCATGCTGAATGCCGGATGCTTATCATTCGACGTGACCAGCACAAAGTTTTTTGATAAAGCACAGAAATACCGTATCCCATTCTCATTCAAATGGCTGTTATCCAGTACCACAAAAGATACGGGCGTTTTATTTGGCATTTCCTTTGTATTGACACCGATCTTGGCTTGAACCCGCCCGGAATTGAACGACCACAAATCTGTCGTCTGCTCTATTTCATAATATTGATGCAGGCCTTCGGTAAGCCCTGCAATTTTCGGAAAATCCTTATCTACATCCAGATCGTCCGTTGCGCCGGTGCTTATTTTTCCGTCAACCGACATCAGCATAAACAATGTTGTAACAGGTCTGTCCATAGTATCCTCCTGATCTTTCATTTGCTGCCTGCTCTATTATAACTGTTCCCTTCCAAAAGTCTTCCCTGTAAAACTGCGGCCGTGTATTTACCTGAAAATTCTGCCTCTAAAGTTACCTCTGCACTTTCTTTCTGACCAACAGGGAAATCAGCATTGCCGCCATTCCCAGGGCAAGATAGACCGCCCCGTACATAATAAATGCCGGTTCTCCCATATGAAAGAAAATCCATGTGCCAGCCAAAAACAGCACCGGCGGGATTACCGGAAGGCTCCATAAACGCCTGACGTCTTTTCCCGCACAGGTGCCGATGATCACAGAATATAAGGGATCAACTGCAAAGAATAAAAGAAAAGATACCGCCATTCCTGCATCACTTTTGACGAAAGTAACCGACAGCCACGGCAGCGCCAGCATGATCATCGCAGA
>OFGF01002110.1_pt1 | contig 10945 bp, 12 predicted proteins | sample 1521711 | NCBI WGS metagenome assembly OFGF01 (sample SAMEA3504092, study PRJEB24116) | mouse gut metagenome | biome: mouse gut; feature: mouse-associated habitat; material: faeces | place: Denmark | collected 2011
GTCCTCTGTCCGTGGCAGGCGAGGGCAAGGCCATTCATGCTCGCCCGCATCATGGTTTTTATGTGGATTACACCATCGACTTTCCGCACAAGTCCATCGGCCGCCAGCGGCTGGCTCTGGAAATCACGCCGGAAAGCTTCCCGCGCATAGCCAATGCCCGCACCTTCGGCTTTCTTCAGGAAGTGGAATACCTGCACAGCAAGGGGCTGGCCCTGGGCGGCAGTCTTGGCAATGCGGTAGTGCTGGACGAGGACGGCGTGGTAAACCCTGAAGGATTGCGCTGCCCGGACGAATTTGTGCGGCACAAGATCCTTGATTTTGTGGGCGATATGGCCATGTTCGGGATGCCCCTCCAGTGAGCGTTCGAGGTGCATTGCTCCGGCCATCACCACAACAACATGTTTTTGCGTCACCTTCAGGCTGAGGCTTCGTATTATCTCGACATCGTGCGCGAAAGCGAGATGGCGGCAGAGGAAGACGAAGTTATGGGCGTGCCTGCCCTGGCCATGCCTGCATAGCGTGTACCTCGTGTTTTTGCAGCATAAAAAACCCGGCCGTGGGTATTTTCCCCCAAGGCCGGGTTTTATTTTAATGGCCGCGCGGAAGCGTGAAACCTGCGGGACGGCGGGGCGACGCCTCTAGCCGTGCGAACGAAAACCAGACGCAGGTGGCGGCCCATACGGAGCAAACACCGCAAAGCGGGATTTGTCATCAGTCTGGACGTTGAATATGAAGTATTCAACGTCGTATGGCACTAGCAGCCTATTCCAAAGAAGCGGGCCGCATTGTTGTACATGACGTCTTCCACCACTTCGGGGCGCAATTTTTGCAGATAGAGCGCCACAGAGCTTTCCACATCAACGCAGGGATACGCTGACCCATACAGCATTTTATCCCGCAGCATGTAATTGGCCGCTTCGATATACGACTGCGCGCCTGCGGCGTGAAGCGCGTATATATCCGGGGAAAGATAGACGTTGGGGGCTTTGAAGGCCAGGCGAACCGCAGCTTCCACCCACGGCCAGCCGCCGTGGCAGAGTGCGATTTTCAGATTCGGGAAGGCCGTGGCCACATGCTCCGCATGGATGGGCAGGCAAAAATCATCTGTCGGCCCGTGGAAACCGCCGAAGGAGATGAGCAGCGGGATATGGTTCCTTTCACAGAATTCGTAGGTGGGAAAGATGTTTTCGTCATCGATCATGATGTTGTGAAAGCCCGGCTCCATGAAGGCCGATACGCATGGCCCGTCCAGTACATAATGTTGCAGGGTGTTCATGGTTTCCGGGCTGCTGTCCGGCGCAATGCCGCAGGCCCCGAGGAAGCGTTCCGGATACTTTTTCAGCAGATCGACAAGGGCGTCGTTTTCATAACCGCGGGAATTCCTGCGGATGGATACCACGCCGGTAATCTCCCCCGCGCGATCCATTTCCGCAAAAAGTTGTTCCATGGATGCCGTTTTCATGGATTCCGACATATTCATGCCGAAATTCCTGTAAAAACGGGAAACGGCAAAAGGATTGTCGGCCCGGGTGTCAAACATGCCGTTTTTGTCGAGATAGGGCAGGAAGGGCGGACGCATGCGTACATCTATAATTTTCATCAGGAACTCCTTAAATTGCGAGCAGGTCGCGGCTTTGCCGCGCCGTAACGCGCGTGATTTTCGGGGCTTTCCGTCAAGCCGCTTCGGCGGCTTAAACGGCGCAGACTCCGCGAAACGCGGGTTTGTCAGCAGTCTGAGGAAACGCTTTAATCAGCATTTCCGTTACCATCAATATGATGCTGTCTTGAGGGCAGAGAGGACGGCAGGCTGAAAGAGAATCCAAAAAGCCTCATGTGAGCATTCCAGTTTTTCAATCGTCATGTATGGTCTTTCTCAGAAGTACTTCTCCATGAGAAACTATTTCACAAGGAAGTCCGCCATGATTATTGATTTTCGAGTCCGCCCCCCTTTCAGGGGCTTTGAAAAGCTCTCTCTGTTCGGCAGAACCAAGGCCTTTCAGGAATTTCCCTTTGCCACGCCGGACACCCGTTCCATTCCCTCGGCTCTGGAACACTCCATGCCGCTGTTCCTGGCGGAGATGGAAGAGGCCGGCATCAGCATGGGCGTTGTTCTTCCCCGCTGCTCGACAAGCACTCCCTGGGGAGCTGTCACCAACGACGAAGTCGCTGAAGGAGCCAAGGGCTATCCGGGAAAATTTGTGACGTTTGGTTCCGTTGATCCGGGCGCGGATATCCGCAAAGCCGTTGAAGAGGTCGAGCGGTGCATCCGCGTACTCGGCTGCAAGGGCATCGTTGTTGAGCCGGGTTTCTGTGCCACACCGCTTCGCCCCGATTCCGCCCCAATGTATCCTGTCTATGAGCGCTGCGCCGAGCTTGAGGTGCCGATTGTGCTGACCCTGAGCGGGCTGGCGGGGCCTGATATCTCCTATGCCCGCCCCGATGCCGTTCACAGGGCCGCGAAGGATTTTCCGACACTGAATTTTGTTATTGCCCATGCCTCCTATCCCTACATATACGAGGCCGCCACGCTGTGCGCTTTTTTAAATAACGTGTGGCTTCTTCCGGATCTCTATATGCATGTGGAAACCTTTGTGGGGCGTGAAATCTACGCGAAGGTACTGTCCATGACGCAGGGGAAGCGGGTTGTTTTCGGATCTGCCTATCCCTATAGAGACATGCGTCAAAGCGTGGCCGATGTTCAGTCCTACGGTCTTCCCCGAGAGTTCTATGAAAACCTTATGCACCGTAATGCGGAAGAACTGTTGCGGTCATAGGGTATGCTTACCCGGATATGCCGCCAAATTCATCATGCTGCCGGCGGCATATCCGGATTATGAAGGAATGCAGGCATGAATGGACTGCCTATTGTCATTATTGCGGAGTTCCGCGCCTTCCCTGGTCGTGAAACGTATTTTGCCGAACGCACCCGTTCTCTCATGCAGGAGATGCATACGCATCACGGCATACTGATCCACAGCTTCCACCAGGATGAGAAAGACCCCTCGCTGTTCCTGTTTTACGAACAGTATGCCTCAGAGGAGGCCTTGGCTGCTCATGGCGCAAAACCTGAAGTGGCGCTGTGGCGTGACGAGCTTCCCCATATGGCGGAAAGACTCTCGTGGAGGCGTTTTTCCATGGTGGATTATTTCCGTACGGCAGAACCTCTGCCATAACCTGATTGAGCCGGGATATCCCGTAACAGGAAGGAGTCGAAGATGTTTTCTCTCAAAGGCAAACATGCGCTTGTGACCGGAGGGGGCAGGGGCATCGGGCGTTCCATCGCCCGGGGACTTCTGGAACAGGGTGCCCATGTCACCATCGCGGGCCGCACGCGGGACACGCTTGAGCGGGCCTGCAAGGAGCTGACAAATCAATACGGCGGACGCATGGACTGGCAGATCTGCGATGTGCGCGATTGCGAATCGACGGCCGCCATGATGCGCCGCGTGGAAGAAAGCGGCGAGGGGCTTGACATTCTCGTCAACAATGCCGCGCTGCATATGGCCGAGCCCATTGAATCCATGGATATGGAGCGGGCCAGGGTTATTCTTGATACGAACATCATGGGACTCTACGGCATATGCCGGGCCGCGCTTCCCATGCTCAAGGCCGGCGGGCGGGGCAAAATCATCAACCTTACCTCCATCATGGGCAGCCAGGGGCGCAAGGGCATCGGCGTTTACAGCGCCACAAAGGCTGCCATAAGCCAGATAACCCGCGTTATGGCCATTGAATGGGCGGCATACGGCATTCAGGTCAACGGCATCGCCCCAGGCATGATAGCCACGGATTTCACGGCTGCCGTTCAGGCCGATGACGCCCTGTCCGGCTATTTCCGTACCAGGGCTCCCCTGGGGCGTCTGGGCACGCCGGATGACTGCGCCGCCTGTGCCGCCTTCCTCGCCTGTGATGAGAATTCGTTCATGACGGGCGCTATCGTAACCGTTGATGGAGGAATCTCCATCCAGGTCTGAACCTTTGCGCCGTTTATCTCGCTATCGCGCAGGAGGCATCATGAGGCGATTTTATGAGTTTATTACGGAGGCGGCCAATCTTGTCGGCGTTATATGCCTTGGCAGTATGACCCTTGTCACGCTTGTCGCCGTGTTCTGGCGTTATCTTCTGAACAGCGCCCTCCCCTGGCCGGAAGAGGCCACGCGCTACTTTTTTATCATAGCAACGTACATGGGCATCAGTGTGGTGATGGGAAGCGACGGACACCTGAAAATGGAAGTGTTGGCCACATTGTGCGGAAAGGCGGCAGAGCGCGGCCTCAGGGTTGTATACCTGATTATTACGTTGGGATTCTTCGGATATCTGGTGCGTCTTTCTTACGACATGACGGTAAAAATTTTTACGCTGGAACAGATGGCCATCGCTTTTCCGTTTCCGTTGTGGATAGTCTGGACCGGTATGTTCCTGGCCTTCCTACTCACCGCACTTCAGGCGGCCCGGCAGCTGATGCTTGCCCTCCTTCCCAACCTGTTCCGTTCTGCGGGGAAAAGCTGATATGAGTTCCGTTGTCGTTCTGTTCCTTGTTCTCGCGGCGCTTATTGTTGTCGGCGTTCCCATTGGCGTTGCCATTGGCCTGGCCACTCTGGCAGGTCTCGTCACGGACGGCATGCCCGTGATGTGGTTTACGCAGAAGCTTTTCAATACCTTTGACTCCTTTCCCCTCATGGCCGTGCCCTTTTTTCTGTTCGCGGGCGATATTATGGCGCACGGTACGCTCTCGAAGAGCCTTCTCGACCTGTGCCGGGTTTTTGCGGGGCATCTGCGGGGAGGCCTTGCCCAGATATCCACTCTCACCTGTCTTTTCTACGGCACGCTTTGCGGTTCCGCTCCCGCCACTACGGCCGCTATCGGCGGCTTCATGATTCCTGCCATGGAAGAGGAGAAATACCCCAGGTCTTTCGCCACGGCGGTGAACTCCGTCAGCGGCGTTCTGGGCGTGATGATTCCTCCGTCCGTTCCGCTTATCCTGTACGGCGCCAGCGGTATGGTTTCCATCACAGATCTTTTCCTTGCCGGTGTTATTCCGGGGTTACTGGTGTGCGCCGCTTTCATGGTGACATCCTGCATCATCTGCCGCCGTAACGGCTACGGCGTCATTCATGAAAAGAGTTCGTGGAAAATACGCATAAAGGCGCTGTGGGAAGCTAAGTATGCCGTCATGGTTCCCATCATTGTTCTTGGTTTTATCTACGCCGGCATCTGCACACCTACCGAAGCCGGAGCCATTGCCTGCGGCTATGCCCTGTTTGTGGAAACATTTGTCACGCGGAGCATGAACCTCAGACTTCTCTACAGGATCATGAGCAGCTCTTTGCATACCCTGAGCATGATCTTTCTGATGATTATCACCGCAGGGGCTATGGGCACCTTTTTGCAGCTTCATAGCATGGATCGTTTCATTATTGATTTTGTACACAGCATGACGTCCAGTCCCGCCGTGTTTATGGCCATGATGCTGGTTCTGTTTTTCATTATCGGCACGTTTATGGATTGCGCGGCCACCATTCTTATTCTGGCCCCCTTGCTCGTGCCACTGGCCAAGAGCTTCGGCATTCATCCCGTGCAGTTCGGCATTTTCATGCTGGTCAGCCTTTCTCTCGGTTTTCTCACACCCCCCGTAGGCGTCAATCTTTTTGTGGGATGCAGTTTGAGCGGTCTTCCTCTTATGGTGCTGTCACGCGCGGTTTATCCCTATATTCTGGCCATGGTGGTTGTGCTTTTGTGCATCATGTACATACCGGCCATTTCCTTGTTTCTGCTTTAAAAATTCTTATACAGGAGAGTCGTATGAAACTTCGCACCTTACCCCTTCTGTGCGCCTGTTCCGTCATGAGTCTGGCGCTGATTTGCCCGGCCTTTGCCGTACAGAAAGTGACCATGTCCATTCTTCCCGGCAACGGTGATCCTGCTGTTGTGGCGGCCCAAAAGGACTTCAAGGAGTTTATCGAAACAAAATCCAACGGCAGATATGAGGTGGAAGTGTATTTCGGCGCGACTATGGGCAACTGTGACACCGTTTTTCAGGGAGTCCAGTTCGGTACTATCCAGATCGCTCTCGATTCGGTGTCCAACCTCAGCCAATTCGCTCCCGAGCTTGCCGTTATGGACATGCCGTTTCTTATGCCCGGGGAGGAACAGGTTCGCAGAATCACCGAGGGGCCTGTCGGCGATCACATTATGTCCTATCTCGGCAAGAAAGGCGTTCATCCTGTGCAGCTCAATCTGGTCACTCCGCGCGCCATCGTGTCCACCACGCCTCTGACAAAACCTGATGATATCCATGGCCAGAAGATGCGTTCCACCACTTCCAGGACGCATATGGCGGCCATCAAGGGTTTGGGCTTTGCCCCCACGCCCCTTCCTCCGAGTGAAATCCTCACCGGGCTTCAGCAGGGGGTCATTGTGGCAACGGATACCGAATATCCCGGCATTTACAACTGGCGCTTCTGCGATGTGGCCAAACATATTCTGCTGAGCGATTATATTCCGGTCATCTGGTTCGTCTATGCCTCGCAGGACTGGTACAATTCCCTCCCCGCCGAAGACCGCGCGCTCTTTGACGAAGGGTTCAAAATTTATCAGCAGGCATTCCGCGGGTACATTGATGAAGCCGTGGAGCAAACCTTCAAAACTATTCAGGAAGAGTACGGATGCACGATTACCCGGCTGACGGATGAAGAAAAAGCCGTGTTTGCCGAACGCTCCAGGGGTGCCTACGATATTCTGACCCCTGCTCAAATGAAACTCGTGGAAATGATCCGCGCCGAGCTGAGCAAGTAATACCCCGCGAACAGGAGGTTCCGTCGGAAGAAAAACCGCGGCGGAACCTCAAGGAGAAAAAGCATGATGTTCTCTCTGGAAGGAAAGACAGCGCTTGTTACCGGCGGAGGCACAGGCATCGGCCTTGCCGTGGTGAAAGCCTACCTGGAATTTGGGGCCTTTGTTTACATTTCCGGCCGCAGGCCCGGGCCTCTGGAAAAAACGGTGGAAGAGCTTTCCGCGCGTTATCCCGATCGCATTGCCGGGTTCACCTGTGACAATCAGAAGAAGGAAGACATTGAGGCGTTGGCCCGGCGCGTCACAGAGGCGGGACGAGGGCTTGATGTTCTCGTCAACAATGCGGGAGTCCAGTATCTCGGCAGCCTGGAGGAGATGCCCGAAGAACAAATTGACGCTATGTTCCGCACCAATGTGCAGGGTATGCTTCGCATGAGTCTTGCCCTGCTTCCCCTGCTCAAGGTGAAAGGGGGCAAGGTTATCAACATGAGTTCCTTTGTGGCTGAAATATCCCGTGCCGGTGTGGTGGGCTACAGCGCCACCAAGGGCGCCATGCGTCAGTTCACAAAAGGAATGGCCATAGAATGGGCGCCGTACAACATTCAGGTGAATGCCATCATGCCCGGCACCATTGTCACCGGCTTCAACCCGAACCAGCTTGACCCGGCATGGCGCGCTCAGGCCGTAAAACGTGTGCCGGCGGGAAGACTGGGCGCTGCCGAGGACTGCGCGGGAACAGCGGTGTTCCTTGCCTCTTCCGCTTCCGACTATGTGACCGGCGTGTCCATTGCCGTGGACGGCGGCATACTTGCCGGCGCCTGACGGGCCGTTATTCCGCTTGCTCCAGTTGTGCCAGTCGTTCCCTGTCCAGAATTTCCAGGGTATGGCGTGTGAATCCGGCAATGATGCCCTGCTCTTTCAGTTCCGTGATCACACGGGTCATGGTTGCTCTGGAAAGGCCGAGCAGCGTTGCCGCTTCACTCTGGGAAAGTCCGGGAGAGAGCCTGAGCGTCTTGCCGCGCACATCGCTCAGCTTGCCGATGTACCATGCCACCTTTTCCATGGCCGTTTTCTTCTGCATGCAGTCAAGAAGGGCGTCGAACATGATGTATTTGGTGGCGGTGGAGCGCAGGACATTGGCTATAAGCAGGGGGTACGCCTTTTGGAAGGCAGGGTCGTGGAGAAGGCGCCCGTCAAAGCAGACAAGCTCCACATCCTTTTTGGTGCGGTGCCATGTTTCACGTTCGCATCCGCCGGCGGAGCAGTAAGCCTCGTAGATGAGACTGCCTTCATCCACCACCAGTTTGAGTCTTTCCGACCCGTCGGGAAGCAGGATGAACGAGTGCAGGCACCCCTTCCGGATGTAGGCGAATTTTCCGGCGTAGCGTTTTTCCGTAAGGAAGGAAAATTCCGAGCCCGCCTTGATGTATTCCCGTACTCCGAGATGGGCGACCTCTTCCCAGCAGCGGGAGAGGTTGGAAATATATCCTGGTTCAAAGGGGATAATATCTTTCCAGAAAAGCCACATGGTATTTCCGCCGGAGTGTGTTTTGAGCGTGCGCCTGATCAGAGGAATTGCCGGATATCTCAGTGCAGTATTTTAAAGAATGTCCTTGAATGTCAAGGAGAAATGTTTTTATCAGGAGACAATATGATCATAGATTTTCGTGTTCGCCCACCTGTTCCCGGTTTTGAAAAACTCTCCATTTTTGGCGCCAGAAAGGGCTTTGAAACGTATCCTTTTGATACGCCTGAAGTGGAGCCCGTGCCGTCCGCCATCGAATTTTCCATGTCGCTGTTTCTTGAAGAAATGGAAGAAGCCGGCATCGGCAGGTGCGTCATGATGGGACGCAACACGGCGACAACGCTTACGCCTCCGGGGGCCGACGCCACGGAAACATGGGGCAGCGTGAGCAATGATGAAGTGGCCGCCGCCGGAGCGCTTTATCCCGATCATCTGCTGTATTTCGGCGCGGTGGATCCTTCCGGCGGCGTCAGTGAAGCCGTTCAGGAGGTGGAACGCTGCGTCAAAACATTGGGCTGTCGAGGCATCGTGCTTGAGCCGGGCTTTTGTTCTCCGCCGCTCATGCCTGACGCCGCGCGGCTTTATCCCGTCTATGATCGTTGCGCCGAACTTGGCGTGCCTGTGGCCGTTACCCAGAGTTTTGAGGGCGGCCCCCGTATCCGCTATGCCGACCCCGAGTCTGTGGAAAACGCCGCGCATGACTTTCCTTCCCTGAATTTCATCATCGTGCATGCGTCCTATCCCTATATTCTTCAGGCCGCAAGCATATGCTGCTTCAACCCCAATGTATGGCTTCTGCCCGATCTGTATATGAACGTGCCCACCATACCGGGACGTGGATTATACGCCGAGGCGCTAAAGTTGACACAGGGACGGCGTATGCTCTTTGGTTCAGCCTATCCGTACCGCTCTTTGCGGCAAAGTGTGGAGGGATTGCGCAGTCTTGACATTTCACCGGAATTCTTTCGCAGAATTACCCATGATAATGCTGTAGAACTGTTGTCATTATAAAGATATAATGCGTGAACCATCTTGCGTTGAGAATATACTGACTGCCGCCGGCACGCCCAGCGGGCCGCTCATGCCGGAGCAAAGCTGTACGTCCCGCACAGCGCCGTCAACACGGTTCTACAACAGCGTATATATTTTTATCTTGTCTTGCCGGGCGAAGGGGGTAGGATGAACAAGAGAGAGGGCAAGTATGCAAAGACTGCGTTCCGGCTGTAAAATAAATGTGTTTCTCCATGTGCTGGGCCGCCGCCCGGACGGCTACCATGAACTGTTCAGCCTGTTCCTTCCGCTGGATGCCCCCTTTGACGAAATGATCGTGCGGGAAAAGCAAGGGAAAGGATTTCATTTTCGTTGCAATGTTCCCGGCATTGACCCTGAAAAGAATACGGTAGCGAAGGCCTGGCGTCTGTACGGAGAGGCAACCGGCTTTACGCCCGCGCTGGACGTGGAGCTTGTCAAGGGTGTGCCGCACGGCGCGGGGCTGGGCGGCGGCAGTGCTGACGCGGCGGAAATGCTGCTGTTTCTGGAACGGCGCAATCCGCGACCTGCGGGCAGGGAAACTCTTCATTCCCTGGCGGCCCGAATTGGCGCGGATGTCCCTTTTTTTCTGGAAAAAAGACCCTGCCTCGTGGAGGGGATCGGGGAAAAACTGACGCCGCTTCCCCCGGAAAGCCCGTGGCTTGCGCCTCTGGTCGGAGCGTGGGGCGTGCTGGTTTGCCCCGCCGTGCATGTCGACACCGCCTGGGCCTATGCCGCGTGGGATGAGGCTCATCCTGAAATTTTTTCGGCTGATGATCTGCCGGAAGAATCTGAAGAAGGGAGCAAACGGGGGTTGAATGCCTTGACAGATGCGGCTGAGGCAGATAAAAATCACCGTTCAGTTTTTTTTCCGCCTTTGCGTGTGGAAAACGGTTTTGAATCCGTCGTCTTCGGCCGTTGGCCGGAACTGGCGAAGCTGAAGGCGCTGCTGCTCCGGGAAGGAGCGTTTGCGGCGGGCATGAGCGGAAGCGGTTCCTCCCTGTTCGGTTTTTTCCCGACTGCGGAAGCGGCGCAAGGATTCATGGCCAGGGTACAGGAGTTTGACGGCGCGTGCGCGACATACGGCCCGTTTCGTCCCGCCCTGTTTCCTCCGGCCCCGTTTCATGCGGCGGAATAAAAGCATTGGGGCGTAGCCAAGCGGTAAGGCAACGGGTTTTGGTTCCGTCATCCGAAGGTTCAAGTCCTTCCGCCCCAGCCATATTTTGCCCCGTCCTCCTGTCCCCCGAGGCGGCGGCGTGTTGCGGATGTTTCAGGTGACGAAACTTCAGCCGGAAAGGCATGCACCATGTACGGCGACTTAAAAATTCTTACAGGCACGGCCAATCCCCAACTTGCACTTGATATTTGCGATCATTTGGGGTGTTGCCTTACGCCCAGCCTGTGCGAAACCTTCAGCGACGGTGAAATCCGCATCGAAATCGGTGCCAGCGTGCGCGGGCACGACGTATTTGTCATTCAGCCCACCTGCGCCCCGGCCAACTACAATTTCATGCAGCTCTGTCTGATGCTGGACGCTCTGAAACGCGCCAGCGCCGGGCGCATTACGGCAGTCATTCCCTATTACGGCTATGCCCGGCA
>OFGF01002115.1_pt1 | contig 10919 bp, 8 predicted proteins | sample 1521711 | NCBI WGS metagenome assembly OFGF01 (sample SAMEA3504092, study PRJEB24116) | mouse gut metagenome | biome: mouse gut; feature: mouse-associated habitat; material: faeces | place: Denmark | collected 2011
CTTCATTATGCGTTCTGACCAAACCGGTTTCACTGCGCCAAGCAACAGTCACTTTTATCACCTCTATTCTCTGAACAAAAATTTCTGGTTTATTATGATTGTGCATTCCTTAAAAATTTTTCTCGAAATTTCTGTTTCGCAAAGCCTTATGGTTATCATACTATATTTCGGCGCAAATTGCCAGTAAAGGCGCTTTTTTTTCCAAAAAAATTTGTGCCTTAATTATTTTTCATCAGCAAATCGCGATAATTTTTAATATGTTTATATAAAGTGGCGCGACTCATATCACAGGCTTTAGCAAATTCCAGCGTTGTCATTTCTTTTTGTTCCCACAATCTAAATAAGTCAATGAAATCCTCTGGCAATGGTTTGCAGCGTCGGCCGAACTGTACGCCTCGCATTTTTGCCGCTGCAATGCCTTCTGCCTGTCGTTGATGAATGCTTTCACGCTCTGAATGGGCTGAATAGCTGAGAACTTGTAGCACCAGATCAGCAATAAAAGTTCCCAAAACATCTTTGCCTATGGTTGTGTCTAACAATGGCATATCCAAAACGCGAATATCAGCTCGCTTTTCTTTGGTAATGATACGCCATTGTTCAATAACTTCTGAATAATTGCGTCCTAAACGATCAATAGATTTGACGAGTAGTAAATCGCCTTCGCCCAGACGGCGCATCATTCTTCGGTAAGCTGGTCGTTCAAAATCTTTGCCGGATTGTTTATCAACAAATAAATTTTTTTTCGGAATATTGTATTCGGATAACGCCAAAAGTTGTCTTGCTTCATTTTGATCTCTTGACGATACTCTGACATAAGCATAAACCTGCATAATAAAGTGCCTCCCTCATGAAAACTTAAGCTGTAATAATGAGTCCTGAAAATGCTTCATGAAGACCTGCTCGAAAATTTCTGAAACGCCGTCTGATGAATTACTTATTATTTCTCTAATTTCCACACAAGCCTATTGCTACATTTTACCGAAATAGTTACTTTTTGTTAACGTCATAGTTAAACTGTTACCATTTTTTTACTTTATGACTATTATTGCAGATAGTTTTTATAGAAATTATTTGATTCAGTAGCTTCATGCGCATATCGGACCATATATAGTCATGGGTTTAAATGAGTAAGAGAAAAAATTTGTTATGAAAATTTTTCAGAAGAAAAAATAGTTTGGCGGCATATTTGCGGTCAAAATTGGTTTCATGGCGGCAGCTTGACAAAGTTTTATTCTTGATTTACATTGATAAAAAAGTATTGAGAAACGATTAACTGGGGGAGATATCATGCGTTATATTATTGCGTTGGATCAAGGCACGACCAGTTCGCGGGCGATTATTTTTGATCATGAGCAAAATATCGTAGCGAAGAGTCAAAAAGAATTTATGCAGTTTTATCCACTTATCCGCCCCCGCATTCACCGGTTAACCTCTTCACTCTTTCATCCTAACAGCCTTTTCTCTATTTAATCTCTAAAAATCAAAAAAATTTTTAAAAAATTCTATGCAACTTATCAGTTGTTAAATGTTAAAGATTATTCTTTATATAGTGACAAACTGAGACTTTCTGTGCTAGACTTAACACGTATAGATCTCGCTACCGAAGAAGACCGGTCATGCCAGCTTGACTGTTGGGCCAGATTCTTCAAAGCCACAACATGGGAGGAACTCCATATGCTTGCACAGAATAATGAAACCATCGGGGAAGCAGCGTCAACAGTGTACAAGCTCACACAGGAAGAGCGGATCCGTATGGAATGCGAAGCCCGGGAAGATTACTATCGTACCCAGCGCGATATGCAGCTTATCATGAAGCGATCCACCGAGAAACTCGAAAAGCTGACTGCCGAAAACGAAGTGCTCACAAACGAAAATGAAGTACTCGCGAATGAAAATGACCGGCTGCGGCAATGGATCAAGGCTAAAGGATTTGACCCGTCTTCTATCTGACCGGATGCACATACACGTTATTTAGCAGGTACTAACCAAATTTATCTATGGAACGGAGCTGCGTTCAGTTTAGCATATTGATAGAAAATTTGGTGCCAAAACAGCACTTTTTATTAAGACAGATACATCTAAACTTGCTATAATAAGTAAGCGTGCAGGGAGGTGTACCATGAAAGACCAAAAAGAAGTTGTAGGGAAAGTCATAGACTATATTGAGAAAAATCTGGAGAAAGAAATTAACTTAGACAATATATCAAAAAATATTGGTTATTCCAAATTTTATCTTAATCGAGTTTTTACAGAGCAGGCAGGCGTTACCATCTATAAATACTTACAAAACCGCAGACTTACAGTAGCTGCTGAAAAGCTGGTTAAGACAAATGAACCAATAACACAAATTGCTTATGAAGCTGGATATGGCACACAGCAATCATTTTCATTTGCTTTTAAACAAGTATATTTATATCCACCTAAAACTTACAGGGATATTGGAATCTTTTTGCCAAAGCAAGACAGAATTTCCATGAGCTGTTCTTATATGTTCAAATACTATAAATTTATTGCAAAAATTAAGGAGATTGCAGCATGAGTGCGATTCCTTACGTGGTCGAACAAAAGCGCTTTGGGAATGAAAGCAAAAATGGGAGAACAATATTATGAAAAGCAAAAAACTCTGGACAAAGGATTTTTCCTGTATTACACTGGCCACAGTACTTTCCGCTATCGGCGGAGAGGCTATGACCCTGCCGGTCAGCCTGCTTGTCTTTGACGAGACGCAGTCGGCTTTCTTATCCTCACTGGTCATGATCTGCGGCATACTTCCGGATGTCCTGCTGCCAATCTTCATCGCACCTTTTATCGACAAAGCAGGCAAGAAAAAGTGGATCCTGGGAATGGATCTTATGCTGGCGGCTGTTTATGCAGGCATGGGGTTCTGGGTAGGACGGCACACCTTTCACTTTCTGCTCTACCTGCTGTTCACCTTGACGGTCGGCACCATCTCCGTCATTTACCGTCTCGCCTACGCGTCCTGGTATCCCGACCTGATTCCCCGCGGCATGGAACAGAAAGGTTATGCGGTCAGTTCCACGCTCTACCCAACGGTGATCATCGTCATGTCGCCGATCGCTGCTTTTCTCTATGAAAATCTGACCATAGATCGAATCTTCTTTCTCGTGACGGGAATCACGCTCTGCTCCGTGATAACGGAAAGCCTGATCCGGGAAGCAAAGAAAGCTGCCGCCTCTTCCTATACACTGCGCCAGTACTGTACCGACATCCGGGAAGGTTTTTCCTTCCTGAAAAAGGAGAAAGGCATCCGCAACATCTACGCCAACATGAGCGTTATGCAGGGAACCTCCGACGGTCTGAGCATCATCACACAGGTTTATTTTCAGACTCAGCCTTATCTTGGCGCAACGATGCTGGGATTTTTGATCAGTTCGGAAATGACCGGCAGACTGCTCGGCGGTCTGCTGCAATATAAAAAGGAAGTACCCGTAAATAAAAGATACCCTTTCACGAAAGCCGTCTATCTTATCTACAGCCTGGCAGATATGGCGCTCCTTTTTCTTCCCTATCCGGCCATGCTGGCCAACCGTTTCTTCTGCGGCAGTCTGGGGATCTGCAGCGCTACCATCCGGGAGAGCGCCGTGCAGTCCTATCTGCCGGAACAGATGCGGGCCAGAGTCAATGCCTTCTTCAATGTACTGTTCGCCGTGGGCGGGGTAGCCTTCCAGTTTCTGGCCGGCGCACTTGGGCAGCTCATCCCTTATCGCGCTGTGGCGGTTCTGCTTGGCGGCATGGGTGTAGGAAGCGTCTTCCTGTTCATTGTTCTTCCTGCCGCAGACAACCGGCCGGTATATGAAGCAGAACGCAGCTGACCGCTGTTCGATGCAGACAGAACACAACAGGCTGCCAGACAAACTTATCTATGGAACGGAGCTTAAGCATGAGAATTTTACTCGCCGAAGACGACAGACATTTGAACGATACACTGACTTACCAGTTGGAACAGCAGCATTTCACCGTGGATTCCTGTCTGGACGGAGAAGAAGCGCTGTACCTTGGGGAGCAGAATATTTACGACGTGATCCTGCTTGACAGGATGCTGCCCGGCATGGAAGGCACGGATATCCTGACTGCCCTCCGCCATAAGGGCATCAAGACCCCCGTTATCCTGATCACCGCGCTTGGCACGCTCACCGATAAGGTGACCGGCCTTGATCTGGGCGCAGACGATTACCTGGTGAAGCCTTTTGCCTTCGAGGAACTGATGGCCCGGATCCGCTGCGTTTCCAGAAGGCCCCACGCACTGGCGGTGGATGACTCCTTTACGGTGGGGGACATTACCTGGCAGGCCGCCGAGAGCATTCTCACCGGCCCCGCCGGACACTGTACCCTCTCTAAGAAAGAAGCCGCCCTGCTGGAAATTTTCCTCCACTCCAAAGGCCAGACCCTGCCCCGGAGCATGATCCTCATGAAAGTCTGGGGCCCGGACAGCAACGTGGAAGAAGGAAATCTCGACAACTACATCCATTTCCTGCGCCGGCGCCTGCAAAATACCGGAAGCAGCCTGCAGATCAAGACCGTGCGGGGAATCGGTTATGCGCTGCAATAGCAGTTATCGCCCGTCGCTCTGCCCCGGCACAATAGAGAGGAACTCATTTTACCATGTTTAAAAAAGTACATCTGCGGCTGACACTGCTCTGTGCAGGAATCACCGCCGTCATCATGTTCGTTATGTCCCTCTGCTATCTTTATGTATCGGAAAAAGGCCTGTACCGCAATCAGTTTCAGGCCTTTCAAAACGATATCAACACTATCTCCACCAATCTGGAACAGCAGAATGTCATTTCCATGGAGTGGCTTTCCAAGATGGAAGCACAGGGGAATTATCGTTTCTTTGTGTTGGATAACGGCGTCCCTTTTCTCTTTAATCAACTGAATGATCCTGCGGACAGCGGCAGCAACCGGCTCCTTCTGGAAAGCCGCGACAGCCGGAACAAACTGTCGGAACAAAATGCCACCGTCACGGTGAGCGACGGCATAAACGGCACCCTTACCCACTACGAATATGAATTCTCCTCTCCCTCAACGGAAACAAGGTATTTCTGCAGTGTGGTCCAGCTCGGTACGGGCAGTTCTGTGCTGGAGGTGGTGGTGCTTTCTTCTCTGCAGAGGCTGGAACTGCAGATGCAGGAACAGCGCGTCCGCTTTCTGCTGATCGACATTGCCGCTACCATTCTGCTGGGTGTCTTTGCCTGGTTCTTCACCGGCATCCTGCTGAAACCCATCGCGGAAAACCAGCAGAAGCAGGCCATGTTTGTGGCCGCTGCTTCCCATGAGCTGCGCACGCCCTTATCTGTCATCCTATCGGCGGCGGAATGCTGCCATGACGCGACCCCGGAGCGGCAGGAGGGTTTTATCAGGACCATTTATCAGGAGGGGCTGCGCGTCTCTTCTCTCGTCACAGACATGCTTACCCTCTCCCAGTCGGACAGCCACCGCTTCCCTGTCAGAAAAGAACCCACGGAGTTGGACACGTTGCTGATGAATTCTTACGAAGCCTTTGAACCGCTGGCCCGGGAAAAATCCATTCAGCTGTCGTTAACCCTGCCCGACGGTGCACTGCCGCTGTGCGATGTGGATCCGGAGCGCATCAGTCAGGTGATCGCCATCCTCCTGCACAATGCCATAAGCTATACGCCGGATCAGGGCCGCATCGAACTGTCCCTCGCACGGCATAAAGAGCGCTTCGCCGTCAGCGTACAGGATAACGGCATCGGCATCTCGGACGCAGACAAGAAAAGGATATTCGACCGTTTCTACCGGGTGGAAAAATCCCGCAGCCGGAAGGATCACTTCGGCCTGGGGCTGTCCATCGCCTACGAGATCATAAAAGCCCACGGCGGAAGCATTCAGGTTACGGACGCAGAAGGCGGCGGGAGCTGTTTTACAGTGGTGCTTTGATAAAGACTGCTGCTCCTGCTCTTACATGCAAAAATCCGAGGCATAAGCCTCGGACTTTTGTTTTCAGGCAAGATGTATATGCCACTGCCGAATATCCTGTTAAAAGTGTATTACCTGGGCTGATTTCTGACATCATCGATATTCAGTGTACAGAATACCGGTGTGCTGTTGTTGGTATAATACCAGATCAGCCGTCCGTTATCTACAATTGGCTTGCAGTCGGATATCGGACCGTCAAAACTGTAGATGCCGGAAACAGGTTCACCGGCGCCGTTGAGCAGAACGCACTTTTGTGATGAGGAAGCCGTCACCGGTTTGTTATTTTCGATGGCTATTGTTGCTTCTGTCCACAACACCATCATCTCATTGCCGCTGATCTTTACCAGATGCGGCGTAGAAACGGATGCTGCCGGCGTTTTTTTCTGCTCACCTTTGGCATCGGTATATTCAATATACTGATGGTCTGTGATCCAGTGAACCGTATTTCCCGCTGCCGAGAAATTGTCCTTTCGCGTACTCGTCACATAAATATTGCGCACACCGCCTGTATTGTACGGTGTCGCCGTCTGATCCACAGAATTTCCGGCTATCAGATAAGCTGTGTCGGATGCCTCAAAGCCGCCGATCGATACGCCCGTAGCAGGATTTCCAAAATTCCCTCCTATTGCCAGCGCTGCGATCCTGATGGAAGCTTTGCCTAAAATACCTGGCGTACCGACTTTTTCTTTGTATTTTGCCAGTGCAACCGAACGCGGGTAAGCATCTCCATGATCGACTGCCAACAACTCAGAGCCATCTCTCAGAATAAACTGATTAAAGGAATGGCTTGAATATGTGGAGAAACTCAGCCACAGATACTGCTCCAATATTTCCATATTGGGTATATCCATACTGATGGCAACATTTGCCTGATGCTGCTTCCCGTCACTGCTTCTGTACATTTGGTGGCAGGTACGGATATACAGCGTATTCTCGTATTCCACCATACGGAGACTGCCGTTCTTGAACGGGGAAACAGTATTCCCTCCGAAGATGCCGACAGATCCTTTGCGCTCCCAGCTCTTATCATACTTTACGATCCTAATGACCTCTACAGTATTGTCCTCATTCGGGTTATCCTGTCCAAACACAAGGAAATAATAATCTTTGCCGGAATAAAATCCACCAAATTTCGGAAGTTCCGCCTTAATCATTTTTTTGTCAACAAACTTTTGATCCGCCGTATAGGATTCTATACAGACATTTTTCTGACCAATATGCTCAACGCGCATAAAAGTACCATCGTCATTTTTCTGCAGATAGGAATTGACAATGCAGCCTTCATAGGAGCCATAGTTCTGCCTGTTTATGTTCTTTGAGGATGAGGCAGACCCACTGTCCGGATCTTCCTCCGGCGCTTCAACACTCAACTTCTTCGTTACATTACCGGTGAAATCACTGCGGCCTTCTATTGTGACCGGAATCTTCCTGTTTTTCATCTCTCCATATTCGGTAATGATATAATCCGCATACTCCTGTAATGTTTTTTTGTTGTAGGTCAATGCAATGGTATTCGGCGCACCATCTTTTCCTCTGATCAGCTTTACGGCCGCCTTTTTGATCTGCTGCGGCTCGATTTTAAACTTAATACTTGTTTTTCCATTACAGTTACTGCCGATTCCTGCTATTGTGATCGTGGCGGTTCCTGCGTGAATATTATTGGCATAGGTAACGGTATAGTCCTTGTTTAAGGCCAGTTTCTTATTACCCATTGTTTTGATTGTCACGGCAGGCTTCTGTTCCTTTCCGCTGAAAGTCCTGGGCGATATATCTGCTATCGTCACATGCTGCGGGATATTTTCTGCTGCTTCTTTCTTATTGAGATCTACCTTTCCAATGTTAAAGGTATTTACGATCTTACCCTTGTACTGCCCTTTTCCGGTGATGATCATTACCGCAGTTCCGGCATTTACATTGTTTTTGTACTGCACTTTATAATCTTTATTATATCTGAGTTCGGTATCTCCTATCGTGAGTTTAACATCCCGTTTGATGGCTTTGCCGGTATATAATGTATCTCCGGTAATTTCCTGCCTGGCTGTATTAATATAGTTTTCTTTCGGTACATCATATACCGTAAGTTTTGAAGTAACCGATCCTGTATAGTCAGTGGTGGTCTCCTTGGGCTTTATCGTGATCTTTGCTTTCTTGGGATCCTGTGCATCAATATATTCCGCAAGAAACCACCCGTTGTTCAATCTGACGGTTCCATCATATATAACAATTGTAACACCTCTGTCTCCGGGAAGTTTGCTGCCTGTCATGATCTTTAATTTCGTAACGCTTTTAGGGGTGATCGTAAAGGTCTTCGTCACACTCCCCGTATATTTGCCTATTCCCGAAATCGTTACGGTAGCTTTGTCTACACCGGCATGAATATTGTTTGCATATTGAAGCTTATAGTCCTTATTCTTTTTAAGGGTGACACGTTTCCTGCCGTTGAATGCCGTGACTTTTACGGACGGCTCATACGCCTTACCGTTATAGACTCTTGACGCAATCTTGTTTGTTCTTGTATCTGTCAATGCTGCGCTCAAATCTATACGCTCTTCTTCGGCTGCAGTTGCAGGCAGGTCATCCGTACTTTCAGCGGCCGCCTTCTCCTGTATCCACCCGGCATACAAAACAGTATCCTGTGTGATCACATCTGCTTCAAAATCCCATAGGTTTATGCACTCCGGCTCCTGATACCAGGCTTCAAATGTATAGCCTTCAGCTTCCGGGATATCAGGCTGTGTAAGTATTTCGCCTTTGTTTATGGTATCCGGCGCAATCTGCTCCCCGATGCCCTGCATATCATAGGTAACAATATAAGCATCATCCGCTTCTACTGCCTCTTCCGTCGGTTCTGCTGCCGCCTCCTCTTCACCGATCCACTTTGCATATAAAGTGATATCCGCCTCTACAACACCCGCCTCAAAATCCCATTTATTTTCCAACGCTGCTTCCTGATACCAGCCACCAAAGAAACTATCCTCTTTGACCGGCTGCTCCGGCAGAACGATTTTGCCATGCTCTGCTATGGATTGTGTGGGCACAACAGTTCCGCCATTGGCTTCAAAGGTTACGGTATACCTCGCCGGGGCGTCTTCCCCCACAGTGTAAATCAGCGTAACAATATCACTGTCTTCATAGCCATCTTTTATCGCCACTGCTTTCACTGTCATATCCGTTTCAATGGAAATCGGTTCTGTATACACAGTACTCTCTGCTGTTGGTGTAGTATCATCAAGCGTATAGTAAACAGCCGCCGCCTCTTTGCTTGTAAGCGCTAATCGGGTATCCTTTGCAACTACTTCCCCGCCTGCGATGCTTGCTTCCGGAGCAGTCAGCTTTTCTTCCTCTTTCGCATAAGCGAAGAACCGAACACGATACGCAAGATATGGCTTTTCCTCTTTCGTGATCTCTACCTGAAAAACATCTCCGTCCGCATATTCTGAAATGCCGGACAGCTCCGGGCGGAAACTGACACAGCCGTCCTGTCCGCAGTCATCATTGTCAACAGAGAACAATCCATCTGACTTTTCCTCGGAAAATATCCATTTTTTTTCATCAGCTTCCCTTGTAAGCGTCACACGAATGTCCGAGGCTTCCAGTGTCTCACCGGTTGATACGGACCAGAGAGATTCCCTGTCAAAATAATCAACCGGCATATTTTGAGCCGGCCATGCAACGCCAAATACCGTGTCGTCTTTGTCGGAGCGATCTGCAGTATACATTGCGCTGTACATTCCATTACTGTCTTTAACCGCACCAAAACCAATCTGATCCATTGATGGATTCAACAAACGGCCCCGCCGGCTGTGTTCGTCCTGATCTGCCATCCATGTCTCAATAATCGTACCGTTTAAAGTTTGTAACTGCCCATCGGTACAGGCAAGATTAGAATTTGAGACACCCTCACGGCCCTGTTCAAACAGTTCCTCGGACATGCCTTCCGGCCTGGACGGTTCCCGGCTCAATTCCTGATTAACACTGCTTAAAAGAGCCGCCGCCTGGCTGATATGATTGTATTCGTCATTTAACTGCAGCTCATAAGGCAGACCTGCGATGAAGCGGACTTGACGGATCATCGCCGCGGCTGATTCCAATGTGGTATCAGACAAAGCGCCCGCTTGATAAGGCGCTGTTAAATCCGGCTTTTCCGCGTAAGTAACAGCGTCTGCTTTACCGGCCTTTTCCCGGTTTAGAAATTCTATGATTTCTGAAGCGCTGTGATACTCTGCCTGAAGCTTCGTCTCTGCTGCCGTTTCTTCCCGGTCGGCTTTATCTTCCGTGCCTTGACCTGCTGTTTCTTCCGTTTCCGAATCCGTGGTTTCCCCGGCAGACTCTACATCGTTTTCTGAGACTGTGCTTTCTTCATCAGATTCCGATTCCGTTTTTCCTTCCGTGGTCTCCTCATCAGACTCCTGTTCCGTTTCTCCTCCTGTGGTCTCCTCATCGGACTCAGGTTCCGTTTTTCCTCCTGCAGCCTCCTCATCAGACTCCGGATCCACTTCCCCGCCTGTGGTCTCCTCATCAGATTCCGGTTCCACTTCCCCTCCTGTGATCTCCTCATCGGATTCCGGATCTGTTTCTGTTACTTCCGCATCTGAATCCTCTTCCTTTGTCTCTGCTTCTGTATCTGTCTTTGTATCCGATGCGTCCTTTTGTGTTTCTTCGATGGCTGTCTGTAATTTTATGGGGTCCTCCGCCGCCAGCACCAAAGAGTCCGCTGCTGTAGACACCATTGCTATGGACAACAGCAAACATAACAATTTTTTCCTCATAAATTCCTCCGTCTTATAACATATTTTATCATTTAATATAAGCTGAACGCCTGCTGTCTCTCCCCTCCTTTTAAGATATTACATCACCAGCACATTGAAACTCAAATGTGCCGATCTGATTGTCTGTTACTTCTACAGTAAACTTCCATCATGCTCAACCTGCCGCCTGGCGGGCCGCATGGCCATCCA
>OFGF01002120.1_pt1 | contig 10902 bp, 12 predicted proteins | sample 1521711 | NCBI WGS metagenome assembly OFGF01 (sample SAMEA3504092, study PRJEB24116) | mouse gut metagenome | biome: mouse gut; feature: mouse-associated habitat; material: faeces | place: Denmark | collected 2011
CGGCTGCGGCTGTGGTTGCGGCTGTGGCTGCAATTAAGCATTAAACCGGAGGGAAACTCCATCCTGAGGCAGGCTCCCGTGGGATATTGGTTCCCATGGGGGCCTGTTTCCCGGTCAGCATCCCCGGCGGCAGCGGGTCAGTCCGCAATGCCCCGGGCTGCACCCGGGAAAGATCTGTGGCGGCAGTTACGGCTTGTGCACATATCTGCCTGCATGTCTACATAGAATAGAAAAAAGGAACGGTTCATGTCCTGAAAGGAGTACGCCTATGGAGGAGCAAAATTCGAAAACAATCACTGCATTTGATTCCCTTTTTACCAATCACCGGATTCAAATGCTCAAAATCCTCCTCCCCTGGATTGCCCCCGGACAACAGAGCGGTTTTGCAGTCTACATAAAGCTGCTGGAATTACAGTACACGCTCTCGTTCCTCCGCAAAAATACGTCAGCACGTCTTTTTGGAAACGGAAAACAATTATCTTCCGACTTCTTCCAGGGAGATAACGGGGATACCATGGAACTGCTGGATGAACTTCTTTCTTTCAGCGGTCCGGAAGAACGCGCCAAAATTGAAAACATGAAAAATATGATGGCCAGCCTGCAGAAAATGCGGGAAATGATGGATATGATTCAGATGATGCAGGAGCTTTTCCCCGAGGGAATGGGCGGTGACAATCCCATGGACCTGTTCTCCGGCATGTCCGACGAAGGCCTGGCCTCCGTCTTCCAGATGTTTGGTTCAGACCGGCAGACACCACCCCAGGAGTAAATCCAAAGTCCCCATCATAATGATTGTTTTCCGCCAGCGGGAATTAAAAAACAGAAAGGAGCCTCCATGGAAAATCAATCAAGACCTGCCTGGATGTCGGATCCGCTTGTGAAAGACATCCCGGAAAAAAAGCTGAAGTTTGTGGAAGACCTGTTCGCAAAAGGACGGGGCAAGAGCCAGAAGGAAATGATGGCTTTTGCGCTGCCCATGATGAAAAAGGCAAAGCAGGAAAATCTCACCTTTACACCCCAGGAGATGAATGCTGCCATTGCCGCCATCCGGAAACACAGCAGCCAGGAAGAATTGTCGCAGATTGACAAAATACTGGAAAAAAGCCGGAACGGAAAACTTGCGCAGGAACCGTAATTCTGCCGGAATTCCATTTTCCGAATAAGGCAAAAGGAGGGAAGCTGCATGTGTGCTTCCCTCCCTTGCCGTTTCCGTATATTTCCATCCTTCACACGTTTATTTTACTACGATATTTACAATCCTCCCGGGAACATAGATCTCTTTTACAATATTTCCGGTGAGTTTGTCTCCCAGCGCTTCTTTCGCCGCCGCAATGATAGCATCTTTTTCCTGATCTTTGGGCACCGAAATGGTCACACGGATTTTGCCGTTCACCTGTACCCCGATCTCTGTCATGCTTTCCACGGTCCTGGCTTCCTCATAAACCGGCCATGTGGTCTCATAAAGCCTGCCTTCATATCCGGCCTCCTGCCACAGTTCTTCCGTGATATGGGGCGCCACCGGATTCAGCAATGCCAGCAGTGTTTTGAACTCTCCCTTTGTGACTTCGTTCTTTTTGTAAAACTCATTGATCAGGGACATCATTGCCGCAATGGCGGTATTATATTTCAGGTTTTCAAAGTCTCCCGACACTTTTTTGATGGTCTGGTGCATTTTTGTCTCCAGGGATGCGCTGTAGCCATCCCCCTCCACCAGCATATCCTGCAGCTTCCACACCCTTTCCAGGAAGCGGCGGCAACCTTTTACGCCATCCTCGCTCCAGGCGGCACTCAGGTCAAAGGCACCGATAAACATTTCATAGCAGCGCAGGGTATCCGCGCCGTACTCCCTGACAATGTCATCCGGGTTTACTACATTTCCCCTGGATTTGGACATTTTTTCCCCATTGGAACCCAGAATCATGCCATGGCTGGTTCTCTTCCGGTAAGGCTCGGCGCATGGCACATCTTTCTGGTCATAGAGAAACCTGTGCCAGAAACGGGAATACAGCAGGTGGAGCGTGGTATGCTCCATACCGCCATTGTACCAGTCTACGGGCATCCAGTATTCCAGCGCCTCTTTGCCAGCAATCGCCTCCTCATTTTTCGGATCCGTGTATCTTAAGAAATACCAGGAGGAACCCGCCCACTGGGGCATGGTATCCGTCTCACGCTTCGCAGGGCCGCCGCAGTGCGGGCATGTGGTATTCACCCAGTCCGTCATGGATGCCAGCGGGGAATCCCCGTTGTCGGTGGGTTCATAACTTTCCACCTCGGGAAGCATCAGGGGAAGTTCACTCTCATCAATGGGCACGAAACCGCACTTTTCACATTTTACAATGGGAATCGGCTCTCCCCAGTAACGCTGTCTGGAAAATACCCAGTCACGGAGTTTGTAATTGGTCTTGCTGGTGCCCAGACCGTTATTCTCCAGGTATTCGATGATTTTTTTCTTGGCATCCGCCACGGAAAGGCCGTCCAGGAAATCGGAATTTACAAGTGTTCCCGTCTCCACGTCCGGATATACGGCCTCCTGCACGCTGACAGGGCTTCCCGCCACTACCTCCACGATGGGGAGTCCGAATTTCTTTGCAAAATCCCAGTCTCTCTCGTCATGGGCGGGCACGGCGGTGGAGCGCGGGATCGTCCCGCCCTCGTTCATCTGATAAAACCGAAGCAGGGTGCTACACAGCGACACCTCCGGACGGGCGGCAATCACACCAAGCTCCACCGCGTAGCCCTTCGCGGTCAGCAGCTCCGCAGTGTGCCTGGGCACCTCCACCGTGCGCCCCGTCCCTTCCACCACAAGGTTCAGGTGGTGCTCTGACAGCCGCTGGATCAGGCGCTCCGTGACCGCGCCGGAGAAAGCCCCGGTCAGCGCGACGTAGTCCGAGCCAAACTCAGTGTACAGCGCCCGGTAGCCAGGATGGTAGTGCCGGTAGTCGTCCGCGTTGATGAACGCGGCGTTGCCGTCCATCAGGGACACCGCCAGGGAGGACAGCCTCGTCTTCCCCGCCCCAGGCTGGCCCGCCAGCAGCACCGCTCGGGGCCGCTCCTGGCTGCGGAACCGGCTCAGGGCCAAGTCGGTTTCCGACTCCACCACACTGGTCACATCGCCGTCGCTGAACGCGGACAGGCTGGCGCGGTTATCCCGCATGGGGCTCCGACTCAATGCCCGCCAGAAAGCGGTTCGCCAAATCAAACTGCCCCTCAATCTGGGCAAGCTCCGTCTCTGTCTTCGCCGTCAGGATGTCCTGCTTGGCGGACCACACCAGGCCGTACATCACGGACAGGGGATGGTGCCGGTCCTGCTCCGTCTCGCGCTTCAGGCGGAACAGGTCGCCCAGCACGGACGCGCCCTTTTCCAGCAGTACCTCCTGCCGCAGGGAAAACTCGTAGCCGCTCATCCATCGCACCTCCAAACCGAAAATCGCTCTATCAGTATATGCAGTATACCATGACCTCAGCCTGTTTGCAAACCCATTTCAAAGCCAACCGGAGGAAAACTATGCCCAGAGAAAAAGTAAAATTCGCCATGCGGATCAAGCCGGAAACCCAGGAGCTGGTCCGCCAGTGGTACAGCAAAGACAACTGCCAGAGTCAGAACGAATTCATCGAAAAGGCCATTCACTTCTATGTGGAGCATCTCGCCGCGCAGGACAGCTCCATGTTTCTGCCGTCCGCGCTGGTGGCCGCCCTGCGCTCCACGGTACAGGGCAGCGAAAACCGCATCGCCCGTCTGCTGTTCAAGCTCACGGTGGAAATCAGCATGATGATGAACGTGCTGGCGATGGGGCTGGAGATCGATGCCAGCCAGCTGGATGCCCTGCGCTGGCAGTGTGTCCAGGAGGTGAAAAAGACCAACGGCGCCATCACGTTCAAGGACACGCTGACGAAAAGCCAGGGCGAATAGCGCGCAAAAAATATAACCGTCCGCCAAGGGGCTTTTGCGCCCATCAGCTGGACCCAGTGTCGGTTCAGAGTGGACTGTCCTGAAGGTAGCCTCTCTAAGATTTTAGTACAGAGAAAGAACATGGGGGTGAGCTTACGCCGCGCGTTATTTTCAAATGCCCGCACATCAAGGGCGGCGGCGCGGAGGCCGCCCACCTGAGCAACTACGTCAGCTACATCTCCACCCGCGAGGGTGTGGACCGCATTGATCCCGGACAGGCCGCGCTGCCCGCCACGAAGAAGCAGGCCCAGCTGGCGGCGCGGTTCCTCCGTGACTTCCCCTCCAGCCGCGGGCTGTTTGAATACGAGGACTATCAGGCAGCTCCCACGCGCGGGAACGCCTCCGAGTTCATCACCCGCGCCATTGAGGACAACTATGAGAGCATCGCAAAGCGGGAAAACTACGTGGACTACATCGCCAACCGTCCACGAGTCCAGAGGTTGGGGACGCACGGGCTGTTTACCGACAGTGCAAACCCGCTGGCGCTGTCCCGGGTAGCGGATGAGGTGGCAAATCATCCGGGCGTGGTGTGGCTGCCCATCATCTCCCTGCGGCGGGAGGACGCGGCACGTCTGGGCTATGACAGCGCCGAGAGCTGGCGGTCACTGCTCACCCGGCAGGTTCCTGAAATGGCTAAGGCCATGAACATCCCGCTGAACCAATTCCGCTGGTATGCCGCCTTTCACGATGAAAGCCACCATCCCCACCTGCACATGGTGTGCTACAGCGCGGATGGCAAGTCAGGGTTCCTCAGCAGGCAGGGGATCGCGGAAATCAAGTCCATGCTGGCGAAGGAGATTTTTCAGCAAGACCTCATTGCCATCTATCAGCGCCAGACCCAGCGGCGGGACGAGCTCACCGAGGATGCTGGGAGAGTCATGGCACAGCTCGTCACCGAGATGCAGACCGGGACGCTGGAGAACCAGCGTATCCAGCAGCTTATGGTGGAGCTGGCGCGGCGCCTCCGGCACTGCTCCGGCAAGAAGCAGTACGGCTATCTGCCGCCAGCGGTGAAGTCCCTGGCAGACGAGATCGTGAACGAGCTGGAGAAGGATCCCCGCATTGCCGCGGCCTACGATCTGTGGTACCGGGAGCGGGAGGAAGCGCTGCGCACCTACAAGGACGACCTGCCGCCCCGTGACCCGCTCGTCAAGCAAAAGGAGTTCAAGCGGATCAAGAATATCGTCATCCAGGAGGCCGTGCGGCTGGGCGATTTACCGCTGCCCGATATCACCGTTCAGGCCGAGCCTGTGGAGGAAGTGGCTGATGATGGACCTTCAGATGTGCCGCTCAATGCTGAACCTGCGGATGAACCCACCGGCACAGGGGAAGTCTCCCCCCACACCCGATGGACGCGCCGCTACCGCACCGCCCGCCAGCTCCTGCGCGGCGACGAGGACAGCCCGCCGGATTATACGGCGGCGTTTGACCTGCTCACTGAGGAAGCAGAAGCTGGCAGCGCCATGGCGATGGCTGACCTGGGCCGGATGTATGCGGAGGGTCTTGGCCGGACCCCCGACCCTGAGCTGGCGCGGGAATGGTACGCCAAAGCGCTGGCCGCGTTTCTGGAGACTGAAAAATCCGCGCCGGACCGCTGCACCCAATACCGCATCGGCAGAATGTACGCCGCGGGGCTGGGGACGGAGCGGGACGATGAGGAGGCCGCCCAGTGGCTGGAGAAATCCGCAGACGCCGGATACAAGTACGCCCAGTACACCCTGGCTGGTCTGTACCGGGACGGCAAAGGTGTGGAGCAGGACTATGCCGCGGCGCGTGAGCTCTACGCCAAGGCGGTCACCTTCCCCTGCGCCGCCTACGAGTTGGGGAAGCTGTATCGGGACGGGCTGGGGGGTGAGGCTGACGAAGAACGCGCCGCCCGCTACTTCCGGCAAGCGTTCCTCGGATTCCAGGTCATGGCGGACAAATCCCCGGATGACTGGCTCCAGTACCGCATCGGCTGGATGCTTCTCCACGGGGTGGGCGCGGAGCGGGACGAAGCGGCGGCAGTGCCATGGCTGGAGAAGTCCGCCCAGCACGGCAATGCGCTGGCAAAATACCGGCTGGGCAAGCTCCTGCTCCTGGGCGGGGAAACGGTGTCCAAAGATGTACAGCGGGCGCTGGAGCTGCTCACGGAGTGCGCGGAGGAGGGAAATCAGTTTGCCCAGTACACCTTGGGCAAGGCATACCTGCTGGGCGGGGACATTCCCCGAGATCAGGAGCAGGCTGTCCACTGGCTGAAGCTGTCCGCCGAGCAGGGAAACCAGTACGCCAAATATTATCTGGATCGTGCGTACAGCTCCATTTTTTCGTCCACCGCTTCGCTCCTCTACCACATGGGCCGCATCTTCCAGGAACAGCGTCCCCAGCCCGTGGGAGGTATGCGTGTGGGGGTGGACAGCAAGCTCAGGCGGCGGATCCGGGAAAAGAAAATCGCCATGGGCCACAAGCCGGACGATCATGAGGAGGAGCAGCGGATGCAGTAACGGCTATGGCGTTCGCAGGATTTTCTCCATGGGCTTTCCCTTGGCCAGCTCATCGATCAGCTTATCCAGGTATCGGGCTTCTCGCATCAGAGGATCCTCGACCTCCTCCACTCGGACGCCGCACACCGCGCCGCGGATCAGCACCCGGTTCGGGTTGGGCTGGGGCGCCTGCCGGAAGAAATCACCGTAGGTGGTATCAGTTTCCCGCAGACGTTCCAGCTCCGACGCGGAGTACCCCGTCAGCCAGCAGATCACCTTGTCCACCTCGGCTTGGGTGCGCCCCTTCTTCGCCGCCTTATTGAGCAGCAGGCCATAGATTTTTGCAAAGCTCATTTGGAACACTTTGTGTTCGCCCATCCTGTTCGCCTCCCATCAACGGTTTGAGCGCAGGTATTCCACGGTCGCCCGCTTGCCCTGCGCAAAGCCGCTGAAGATAAAGCCATGATCCCCGCTGACCTCTACCAGGCGGCAGTTTGGATAATCTCGGGCGGCGCGGCGGGAGTAGCTGATATCCACCAGCTTATCCTTTGTGCCGTGGACGATCAGCACAGGCTTTGAAAAGCCGCAGATCTCCCGGAAGGGATCCAAACCCTGCGCGTCCAGCGCATACTTGGCGCCCAGCCGGACGAACAGCGCCCGGAACTGCTCCGGCACATGGGCCGGGTCAAATTTCGCATTGATCATCTGGCCGCGCCGGGCATCGTCAGGGATGCACAGTGCCGGGTAATACATCACCAGCCGTTCTACCTCGTCCTCCCGTTCCGCCGCAGCCAGCGCGGACACAAAGCCGCCCTGGCTGCATCCAGCCAGCGTGATATGATCCGGCTCCACAAAGTCCAACCCTTTGACGTAGTCCAGCACATTGAGCAGGTCTGCCTTTTCCGTCAGCACACTCATGCCCAGGCTGGAGCCGGAGCTTTTCCCGCTGCCGGACATACAGAAATCAAAGCAAACTGCAGTATAGCCCTCGTCAACAAAGACGCGGGCGTATTTTTTTGTGTCCCGTGTACAGCTGGCAAAGCCGTGGCTGACGATGACGGCGGGGAGTCTGCCTGTCCGCTGCGGCCTCAAAATGAAGCCCCGGAGCCTGCACCCCTGGCTGTCCAGCTCAAAACGGGTCTTTATTATTTTCGATGCACCAAACATAGAGCCGCCCTCCCAAATCTGTGCTGTTGCAGCATATCAGAATTATACAACGGGCGGTCTCCAATTTCAACGAGGAGGTGTCCCATGCCCTATATCCATTTTACAGAGGAACAAAAGCGTCAGGCCAACAGGGTAAACCTGGTGGAATTCCTTCGCTTCAAGGGGGAGCCGCTCACCCGATCCGGGCGGGAACTGCGGATGGAGCGCAATCACAGCGTCACCGTTCACGGCAATGAATGGTATGACCATGCCGCCGAGAAGGGCGGCGGGCCGGTGTCCTTCCTCAAGGAGTTCTACGGGATGAACTACCAGCAGGCGGTTCTCACCCTGCTGAACGAGGATATCAGCCAGCTGTGCTCCCAGGTGGACACACCCCAGGAAAAGAAGCAAAAGCCCTTTGCCCTGCCGCCCGCCAACGAAAACAACCGGCGCGTGTTCGCCTATCTCCTCAAGCACCGCCACCTGGATCGGGACGTACTGACTACCTTTATCCGGCTGGGGCTGATCTATGAGGATCAGAAATACCACAACGCCGTCTTCGTGGGCAGGGACAAAGACGGCACAGCCCGCCACGCCCACAAGCGCAGCACCAACAGCCAGGGCAAGCCCTTCCGCATGACCGCGGAGGGCAGCGACTTCCGTTATGCCTTCAACTGGCCCGGTTCCAGCGGACACTTGCTGGTGTTCGAAGCGCCCATCGATATGCTCTCCTTTATTGAGGATGGCATCCTCGACCCCGCCGTCCCGGACTTCGAGCGGAGATACTGGGTGATGCGGCGGATGAACGCCATGTTCCGGGTGCTGGGCTACTCCTGGTGGCCCGAGGAGATGCCCAATGAGGCGGAATACGCCGAAGCGGAAGCCAATCTGGAGCGGGCTGGGTGGTGCGTGGACTGCATCCTAACCCACTGCGCCCCCACCAGCATCGCCCAACGGCTGAACCAACACTACCAGCCGGACAAGCTGACCGATTTTCTGGAAACTGTAAAACAGCAGTGCCGGTTCAGCAAGTGGTTCTGCGGACACTACCATGTGAACCAGGTAATCGATGAGCGGTTCATGATCCAGTGGGAGCAGGTATCCCGCATAGACTGACTAACATATCGCAGGGCCTCTCCACACGGAAAGGCCCTGCTCCACATAGAAGGAGAGCCGGGGCGCTGTCACCCCGGCTCTGAGGAATGGAGGATAGAATGAAAAAGAAAAAGCATCTCTTGCAAGAATTAGAATAGCGGGTTTTCATTACAGAAGTTCGAGCAGATATGTTACAAAAGTGATAAATCTTCTGGCTGCTCCCACGGCTCCCCTGCCGCTGTCTCCAGCTTAAGCTCAAAGAAAATCTGTAAACTTGGGTGCTGCCCCTTGTTCTCAATGTTCGCAAGGTAGCGCGGCGAGATAAACATTTCGTCGCTTACTTTCTTGCGGCTCTCCTTGCGCCCTGTCCGCGCCGCCTTTATCGCTGCCCCAAAAGCCTTGAAGTCGTATTTCGGTACTGGTCTTTTTGCCATAGTTATTCACCCTATTATATTTTACTGTTCACCTTTCCTTTTGGATATGTCTACACAATACCTACTATTAGCTTAAATAATTCCTATTGAGCAAAGTTTTTGGAATTATGCTTCCTTTTCTATTGACCTGTTAGGTAAATTGACTTATAATAGTGTTGACCTAACAGGTAAATACGCAGGCAAACAGGAGGAAAGAAAATTGACAAAATTATTAGAATTAGATACCCAAAGACGCGACGCAATTCTCAATGCCGCATTAAAAGAATTTTCATTACGCGGATATGATAACTCTTCAACAAATGTCATAGCAAAAGAAGCCGGGATTTCAAAGGCTCTTATGTTTCATTATGTAAGCAGTAAGCAAGACCTTTTTTTAGCAGTATATGATTATTTTTCAGATGTAATGGAAAAAGAATATTTCGGATTGATGAATTATGCCGAAAAAGATATTTTTAACAAGCTACATCAATCATATGTTTTACAAATTGATTTATTAAAAAAATATCCTTGGATAACAGAATTTAGTAAGCTCTCAAGTGTTACAAATTCAGAAGAAATCAATATAGAACTGAAAAAAAGGAAAGTACATTCAAGTTGTTATCCGCAACTATTTGATGAAATAGATATAACTCTATTTAGAAAGGGATTGAATATAGAAATTTGTAAACAGTTTATTCTTTGGGCTAATATTGGATTTACAAATCAATTATTAGATGAAATTCGCAACTCTGAAAAAAATGCAAACTTTGATATTTTAATAAAAAGGCTTGACAAATATTTTGATGAACTTAGAAAAATTTTTTATGGTCATGGATATGAACAAACAATATAAACCTATACATTCAAAACGTAAAAAACACAGAAAAATCATACTATTCATTTTTATAGTTGCAGTCATTTTTTCTTATGAAGTTAAAGAATGGATTAACAGGAGGAATATCATGCTTGAAATGAGTAATCCGATTATTGTTGAGTTTCCATTAAGGGGGGAATGGCTTTCCCCTAATACTCCAGGAACAAAAATACCCAGTCATGGTACAAACCGATTAGGAACAAGATACGCATATGATTTTATTCAAGTAGATTGGAACCGAACCGGTAATCCGGCCTATCGTGTTGGCTTAATGAAATATCTTCTTTTTGGTGTTCAATTAAGCGACTATTATTGTTGGGGGCAAGAAATATACGCTCCTTGTGACGGAATTGTTATTGTCGCAGAGGACGGATATATCGAAAATCCAAAAACTAATCTATTGGGAGATATGGCTAATGCTTATAAAAACGCACACTACTTTGACCCAAATAAAGATGATGTTCAAGCAATCGCCGGGAATTACATTATCATTAAATATAGTGAAGATATTTATGCTGCTATATGTCATCTTCAAACATGCTCTATTCAAGTTTCTGTTGGCGACACTGTAACAAAAGGGGACATTATAGGAAAAGTAGGTCATTCCGGCAATTCCTTTGCCCCACACTTACATTTTCAGCTTATGGATAGTAGCGATATTGTTACAGCAAATGGTGTGCCTTGCGCTTTTGAGGAATACGAAGTATTCAAAAATGGCAAGTGGGAAAGAGTGACAAATAGTATTCCAACAAGTAAGGATAGAATAAGATTTCTACAATCTGAAACAGAAATAGAATAAAAAGTATATTAGAATTGGAGTGATAAAATGCAGATTGAACAGTGGATATTATGTCCTATATGCGGGAGTAAGACACGTTTGAAAATTCGGGCTGATACAATCCTTAGACATTTGCTCATGTGAGATAAAGAAGTAAAAGAAGTGTAAAAAATTTTGCCGTTCCC
>OFGF01002121.1_pt1 | contig 10900 bp, 8 predicted proteins | sample 1521711 | NCBI WGS metagenome assembly OFGF01 (sample SAMEA3504092, study PRJEB24116) | mouse gut metagenome | biome: mouse gut; feature: mouse-associated habitat; material: faeces | place: Denmark | collected 2011
CGTTTTTGGCATTAGCAGGTCCCGTTGGCTGGGGCATCGCAGGAGTTACCCTGCTTTCTTCCATTGTGCTTTTTAGTATGAATAAGTTGAAACTTGATAAAAAGAAAATAGAAGAGATAGAGGCCGTCAAGAAGAACACCAATACGGCACGAATGCTTGCGGCGCAGATTCAAGAATTGCTTGATGAGGTGGTAGCTCTTCGAGATAATTTGAGACAGCAATATAATGGCTGCTTGACTTATTTTGGAGAGGACTTTACTGTAATTCCAAGAGAACAGCAGATGCAATTGGGTGTGTTGGTGAATAACACAAAATCTCTTGCGGCATCGCTGAGAAAGAGCATTCAGTAAAGGACTTAGAACATGAACGCAGAGAAAATAGTAAAAAGCAGTCAAGAACAGGCTGTTGGCGCTTGGATCAATTACTTAAATCAAGTGCGCTTAGACAGACTTGTTGAGGCTTTGTCAAAACAGAATATTAACTTTGCCGATGCGATGGAAACTATTGAAACTGCCCTTGTTACCATCAAAGAGGATATAATCATCCGCAATCGCGGCGGCGACAAGGGTATGCATGGATTCATTGCTGAAATTGCAGAATGTGGCATCGGCAATGCTCGTCAGCAGATACTTGGAAAATCAGCGGGCTATATTTGGATAAATGATAATGGCCCCAATGATTTGACTCGTGGAGCAGAGGCTATTCAGCAAAAGTTTGTCCAATCAGGCGGCCATTTATCATTGCGGGCTGTTGCAGAGCATCTGAAACATTATCCGGAATATCTTGCAGAAGGACATAAATATCAAATTCCAAAAGATCACTACGATAAGATAATGGCGTATCTGGAGATGTCGGCTGATGCAGCAAACAAGCTACCGACATCTAAGGGTGAATTTTCACTCCGTCAATGGAAAGAGGTTCATGCATTTTTTTATGACAATAATATTGATCCAAGCAAACTAGAGCCCTCTATACTGGAATATGGCGAAGTTCAGCAAGGTACGATTGACGCGGCGTTCGACAAGGAAAAAGGCCGCTTACGTGAAGCGGACCAAGAACAACGGGACGCAGCTTATCAAGGCAGTAAGCCGACCGTTGCAGAAGGTGTTAAGGTTACTGCAGTCGCGGCTGCGGCTGAGGGTGCAACCGCATTCGCTATAGCCGTTGCCCGTAAACACAAGTCTGGTAAGAGAATTAATAATTTTGACCAGGATGACTGGATTGAGATTGTTGGAGAATCGGGCAAAGGTACAGTCAAAGGCGGGATTCGTGGTGTGAGTATTTATGTGCTTACCAACTTTACCGCCACGCCTGCCGCAGTTGCCAGTGCTGTAACCACAGCAGCATTTGGTGTTGCAGAGCAAGCACATCTCTTTAGAAATGATGCTATCAACGAAGTTCAATTTATCAATAATTCGGAAATGCTATGTTTGGATGCGTCAATAAGTGCATTGTCTTCCTTTGTAGGACAGGCGCTGATTCCAATTCCCATGTTGGGCGCCGTTATCGGTAATGCTGTCGGCACGATGATTTACCAAATCGGCAAGGATACACTTTCTGCTAAAGAACAGGAAATCATCAATCAATATCTGAAGGATATTGCTGAATTGGACGAAAAGCTGGCAAAAAAATACCAGCAGTATGTCGAGCAGTTAAACCGCTGTTTTGCAGAGTATATGAGATTGGTGGCGGTAGCTTTTGATCCAAAAGTTGAAAAAGCTCTGAACGGTTCAGTGGCTTTGGCAAAATATATGGGTGTACCGGATTCGGAAATTCTGGGCAACTATGATAAAATTGCAAGCTACTTTTTAGATTAACAACTGAATACATTTAACGGCGGCAAGGAGCAGTAAGCCCAGGCTTTCTTTCAAGAATCATTTATTGATAACGCCGACCCTAAATGGGCAATAGGGACTATCGGCAATCTTGGCACAGCTGTTGGAGGAAGTACACCTTCAAAATCCAAACTGGAGTATTACGCTGAAAAGGATTGATAATGAAGTAAGAAAAATAAAGGGTTTGCCTGTTGCAGGATATGATGATAAAACTCAGAAGGCGTACCTTGAATATCCGGACGGGAGGCGCGAGTATGTCGGAAAATGATGTGGTATTGCAGAAACACAGAAAGGAATTATCATATGTCAAAAAAGAAAGGTACAGAGATAACGATACATTCAAGTGCTGCTGAATATCTTACCTTTGTGGCTGCCACAGGCGATACTGAAAGTAGCTACGAAATGCGCTATGAGGATGAAAATATATGGCTGACACAAAAAATGATGTCGGTGCTCTACGATGTTTCAGTTGCCGCTATATCCCAGCATATCAAGCGCATTTATGAGGATGGAGAACTGATGCCGGAGGCAACTATTAAGAAATACTTAACAGTTCAATCCGAGGGGGGCCGCCAGGTCTCACGCAATCTGGATCACTATAATCTCCAGATGATCATTGCTGTTGGATTTAAGGTGAATAACCAGCGGGCTGTTCAGTTTAGAAAATGGGCAGGACAAATCGTCAAAGATCACACGATCCAAGGCTGGACAATGGACAAAGAGCGTCTGAAAAACGGCCATATGTTCACGGATGAATACTTTGACCGTCAGTTGCAGTATATCCGGGAAATCCGCCTGTCGGAGAGGAAATTTTATCAAAAAGTTACCGACTTGTACGCAACAGCCTTTGACTACGACAAGGACGCCAAAACAACACGGCTGTTTTTTCAAACCGTACAGAACAAAATGCACTTTGCCGTCCACAGGCATACAGCGGCGGAACTCATTGTAGAGAGGGCGGACGCAAGAAAAGAGCATATGGGCCTGACGACCTGGGGGAACGCCCCGGATGGAAAGATCATCAAGGCGGATGTCACGATTGCGAAAAACTATTTGAACGAACAGGAAATGTCCTACTTGGAAAGAATCGTGACCCTCTATCTGGATTATGCCGAACTTCAGGCAGAGCGGCATATTCCTATGAGCATGGAGGACTGGGCAAAGCGGCTGGATGGATTCCTCGAATTCAATGGGAATGAATTACTGACAGGTGCGGGCAAAATCAGTGCGGAGCAGGCAAAACTCCATGCCGAAACAGAGTTTGAAAAATACAGAATCATTCAGGATAAGCTCTTTATGTCTGACTTTGACCGCTATATGCTGGAATTGGGCGAAGCGGCAAGCGATACCGATTCAACGCACGAGTAGTCGTTTAAGTACGGTCGGCTCTCACCAACGGCGAGAGGTAACCCAACGGAACTGCCGTTGATGTCGTTCTCTGGAATATCAAGAAAAGGAGAAACGACATGAAAGATGAACTGGTAGCGGAGGTCATGCAGCAGATGCTGCCCTACCTCGATAATGCCCAACTGAAACAACTGCGGCTGGTGATGGAGCATACGCTCTTTCACTACGATATTTCCGACATTGCGGCAAAGGCGGAGGAGGATGACAGCGGCGTCCTGGTGGCGTCCTTCATTTCCGCTAAGCGGATCGAGGGCTGTTCGGAAAAGACGCTGAAGTATTACCAGACCACGATTGACGCGATGACGTCCTCTCTCGGCAAAAATGTCCGGCATATTCTCACAGAGGACCTCCGAGGATACCTGACCGAATATCAGGGCAAGCATCAGTCCAGCCGGGTAACGATAGACAACATCCGCAGGATTCTGTCCAGTTTCTTTTCGTGGCTGGAGGACGAGGACTACATCATCAAAAGCCCGGTGCGCCGCATTCACAAGGTCAAAACTGCCAGCAGTATCAAGGAGACCTACTCGGACGAGGAACTGGAAAAAATGCGGGATAACTGCACGGAACTGCGGGATTTGGCGATGATTGATATGCTGGCCTCAACGGGAATGCGTGTCGGGGAAATGGTTCTTTTGAACCGGGATGACATCAATTTTGCGGAGCGCGAGTGCGTGGTGTTCGGCAAAGGAGATAAGGAACGGATCGTGTACTTCGATGCCCGCGCAAAGCTGCATTTGCAGGAATATCTGAACAGCCGGACGGACGATAACCCTGCGCTCTTTGTGACACTGCGTTCCCCGCATGAGCGGATGCGGATTGGCGGAATTGAGCATCGGCTCCGTGAGATGGGCAAGCGGCTGAACATTCCGAAAGTGCATCCGCACAAGTTCCGGCGGACGCTGGCAACAATGGCGATTGACAAGGGTATGCCTATAGAACAGCTTCAGCGGCTTCTGGGGCATCAGCGGATAGACACGACCTTGCAGTACGCAATGGTAAAGCAGAACAATGTAAAAACAGCGCACAGGAAATATATTGGTTAGGGTGGTGATACGATGGGAAAATGGAGAACTTGCACCATAGGTGACTTGGGGACAGTTGTGGGTGGAGCTACTCCTTCAACAAAAAGGGTAGAAAATTACGATGGTGGTACTATTGCATGGATTACTCCGAAGGATTTAGCGGGGTTTTCAGGTCGCTTTATCTTTTGCGGGGAGAGGTGCATTACCGAGCAAGGATTGAAAAGCTGCTCAACGCAATTAGTACCAGCGCATACGGTGCTGTTTTCGTCAAGGGCGCCTATTGGATATATAGCAATTGCCGGACAGGATGTTTGTACTAATCAGGGGTTTAAGAGTGTTGTCCCAAATGAAAGTACAGATTATATGTTCCTGTATTATCTGTTGAAATACAGCAAAGATAAAATTGAAAATCTTGGCAGCGGAACGACATTCAAAGAGATTTCCGGAAGTACGATGCGAGGTATTGAGGTTTTCGTTCCCGAAGCAGTAGAGGAACAACGGAGGATTGCTTCTATACTTTCTATGCTGGATGATAAAATTGAAAAGAATATCGCAGTAAACGAGAATTTACAGGAGCAGGCTCAAGCTATTTACTCCAATATGTTTATATGTAATGCCTCTGGACAATGGACAGATGGCATCCTTTCTGATGTGGCGGAAATCACCATGGGACAGTCTCCCAAAGGCGATACCTATAATGAGAATGGTGTCGGAACTGTGTTCTTCCAAGGAAGAGGTGAAATTTGGATTCAGATTTCCGACACGCCGCCTGTTCACGACAGATCCAAAGCGCATGGCTCAATCAAACGATGTTCTTATGAGCGTTCGTGCGCCCGTTGGTGATCTCAATGTTGCCTATGAACCCTGTTGTATAGGTCGCGGACTTGGAGCAATCCGTTCAAAAGACAGTCATCAGTCATTTGTGCTATACACAGCCTTCTCGCTCCGAGAAAAACTGGATATGTTTAATGGCGAGGGTACCGTATTCGGTTCCATTAACCGTGATGCGCTGAACTCAATGCCGATTATAATTCCTACAAAAGAAGAAATGGATCGGTTTGAAGAGATTGTCGCACCTATGGATGCTGCCATTCGCAATAATTATGAGGAAATATGCCGTTTTGAAGCTATCAGAGATAGCCTACTTCCTCGACTGATGTCCGGCCAACTGGATGTTTCCGCCCTCGACCTCTAAGCCGCTAAATTCTCGTTTACTGTTGAAAGGGATTTTGATGAATATACAGGAGATAAAGAAAAATCGAATAGAACCTTTTAATGTAGATGATATTAGGCTTATCAAACTTTTTAGTTTCTTTTTGAGTTCTGCGCCTACAATTGACAGTCAGACAGCCGCTGTGTTGGACGAAAACCGGCTTGCTCATAATTGGAACAATTATATTCAATCTATAAACCAGAAAAATCGCATTATTATTTCACCCAATACACAAATTGAAAAGTATCTTGAAAAATATGAATTAAGTGGTGAAAGTAAGATATCCAGACGACAAAAAGGCTTTGTTTGCAAAAGAAAAGATAAACATGAAACTGATTACCAATGTGTCCTAAGGCATATCAGAAACGCCATTGCACATAGCAATATATTTTTGAGTAATGCTGGGAATCGGAAATACATATATCTGGAGGATTTCAATCAAAGTAAAAATCAAAGTGCAGCCATGCTGTTCTCTCAAGCGGATCTGATGAGATTGAAAAAAGAGATAATGAAATGAAGGAGGGGGATAAGGTGGCAGGGTATTATACTGAATCGAACTATGAAAATGCCAATCTCCAACTGCTGAACGAGAATCTTGGATATACCTATCTCTACGGCCCCGATGTGGAACGGGATTTTTACAGTCCGCTCTACGAGGAGGAACTTACCGCCGCTTTGCATCGGCTGAATCCCACCATGCCGGAGGAGGCCATAGCAGACGCCCTGTTCAAGCTGAAAAACTTTGAAAATGCCGAGCTGGTCCAGAAGAACGCCGTGTTTATGGATTATATCCAGCATGGCGTTGAAGTGCGCTATTTTGCGGGGAGTGAGGAATGTTCCGGCCTTGTCTACCTTGTGGATTACAAAAATCCTGACAATAACTCCTTCATCGTTGCCAATCAGTGGACCTTTATCGAAAACAGCAACAAGCGCCCGGATGTGTTGCTGTTTTTGAACGGCCTTCCTGTCGTCCTGGTGGAACTCAAATCCCCGTCCAGAGAAGGGACAGACGCATCAGAGGCATACGCACAGATCAGAAACTATATGCACGAAATCCCCTCCATGTTCATTTATAACTGCATCTGCGTCATGAGTGACCATCTGACCTCCAAAGCCGGCACCATCACCTCCGGCGAAGACCGTTTTATGGAGTGGAAAACCAAAGACGGCAGTTATGAGAATACGCAATACGCACAGTTCGACACTTTCTTTGAGGGTATTTTTGAGCGGGAGCGTCTGCTGGACATTATTAAAAACTTCATCTGCTTTTCCAATGAGGGCTTAAAGCAATTCAAGATACTGGCTGGGTATCATCAGTATTTTGCCGTAAATAAGGCTGTCATTTCGACAAAACACGCAACGGAAACCGATGGCAAAGGCGGAGTGTTCTGGCATACACAGGGTAGCGGAAAATCGCTGTCGATGGTATTTTACGCCCACCGGCTGCAAGAGGCGTTGGACAGCCCGACCATCGTTGTGCTGACAGACAGGAATGATTTGGATAACCAGCTTTTTGGGCAGTTCGCAAAATGTCAGGCTTTCCTGCGCCAGGAGCCGGTTCAGGCAGAAAGCCGGGAACACCTAAAATCTCTGCTTGATGGGCGGCAGGCCAACGGCATTATCTTCACCACCATGCAGAAATTTGAGGAGTCCAGTGAGCCGCTTTCCCAGCGCAGGAACATTGTTGTCATGGCTGACGAGGCCCACCGGGGGCAGTATGGACTAAAAGAGAAAGTGGATGCCGCAACGGGAAAAATCAAGGTCGGTACAGCCCGCATTATCCGCAACAGTCTCCCAAACGCTACCTATATCGGCTTTACAGGAACGCCCATATCCACAAAAGACCGAAGCACCAGAGAAGTCTTCGGCGATTATATTGACGTCTATGACATGACACAGGCCGTGGAGGACGGCGCCACCCGACCGGTGTACTATGAAAGCCGGGTTATCAAGCTGAAGCTGGATGAAGCGACCTTGCGTTTGATTGATGCGGAATATGATCTGATGGCAGACAATGCTGACACAGAAGTAATTCAGAAAAGTAAGCGGGAGCTTGGGCAGATGGAGGCCATCCTTGGCAATGAACAGACGATTGCCTCCTTGGTAGATGATATTCTCGACCATTATGAGAACTACCGCGCAAATCTTCTGACCGGCAAGGCAATAATCGTTGCCTACTCCCGTGCTATTGCCATGAAAATTTATGACCGCATCTTACAGGTGCGCCCCTCCTGGACGGAGAAGGTTGCTGTCGTGATGACGGAAAGCAACAAAGACCCGGAAGAATGGCGGTCTGTCATCGGCAACAAGCGCCATAAGGACGAGCTGGCAAAACAGTTCAAGGACAACGACAGCCCTTTGAAAATTGCCATTGTCGTGGATATGTGGCTGACAGGATTTGATGTTCCGTCCCTTGCAACGATGTATGTATACAAGCCTATGCATGGCTACAATCTGATGCAGGCTATCGCCCGTGTCAATCGTGTTTTCGCTGATAAAGAGGGCGGACTTGTCGTTGACTATGTGGGGATTGCCGCCGCATTGAAAGAGGCGATGAATGACTACACCTCCCGTGACAAAAAGAACTATGGCGATACCGATGTTGCAAAGGTGGCCTATCCGAAGTTTTTGGAAAAGCTGTCTGTCTGCCGGGATATTTTCCACGGATATGACTATTCTAAATTCACGACCGGCACTGACCTTGAACGCTCAAAAGCCATCAGCGGCGCTGTCAACTTCATCGTTGCGGTTGATAAAGAGCGAGAGCGGGAGGATTTTCTCAAAGAAGCCCTTATGCTTCGTCAGGCGCTCTCCCTCTGCTCTTCTCTTGTTGAAGAAGGTTCCCGCATAGAGGCGGCATTCTTTGAAGCGGTGCGGGTACTTGTTATGCGCCTCATGAGCCAGGGCGAGGGGAAGAAAATTTCCCTGCCTGAGATGAACGCCAGAGTCAACTCTCTTCTCAGTCAGAGTGTTAAGAGCGAGGGTGTTATCAACCTGTTCTCCGATGTATCAGAGGAATTTTCTCTGTTCGACCCAAAATTCTTGGAGGAAATCTCCAAGATGAAAGAGAAGAATCTCGCTGTTGAACTTTTGAAAAAACTGATTGCTGAGCAGGTTCAGATTTATCGGCGTACCAATGTGGTCAAATCCGAAAAATTCAGTGAGATCATCCAGAGCGCAATGAACCGATACTTAAACGGTATGCTGACGAATGAAGAGGTTATCCAGGAACTGCTGAACCTTGCCAAGCAGATTGCCGCCGCACAAAAAGAAGGAGACCAACTGGGACTTACGGCGGATGAACTTGCATTCTATGACGCACTCACCAAGCCGCAGGCCATCAAGGATTTTTATGAGAATGAAGAACTGATTGCGATCACCAAAGAACTGGCGGATACCCTGCGGAAAAACCGTACTATAGACTGGCAGAAGCGAGACTTCGCAAGAGCAAAAATGCGTATGATGATTAAGAAACTTTTGCGGAAGCATCGCTACCCGCCGGAGGGCATGGACGATGCGGTGCAAACCGTTATGACACAGTGCGAGTTGTGGACGGACAATACTGATATGGTATCCTAAGCCAATTCATATGTTGCAAGCGAGGCACTCAACCGTAAAAAGTTGGGTGCTTTTCTTTTGCCCAAAACCAGAGAGGAGTCCTGCAAACAAAAGTCAAGCTCTAAAACGAAAAATTTTTGAGGGGGTGAAAAAAGGGCATAAGAAACTGAGCCTGCAAAAGAGGATTTTTTGCAGACTGAATGAAGCGTAGATATCAGCGTCAGTTAATCCTCAGGAAGCTCCCTAGTATCAGCGGCAATGAGGCACTCCTTGACCCTTGCGTAGTAAATGCGCAGGAACTTGTTCTGAGCAGCGGTCATGTAGACGAAATAGGGTTTGCCCTCGGCCCGCTTCTTGTCCAGGAACTGGTACACCGGCTCGTCAAAGGGAGCCTTGCGGAGATAGGTGCAAACGATCTGGTACAGTGTCTTGCGCAGGTGAGGAGAGCCCCGCTTCGTTGTGGGATTGCTCTTGGAGATGTGTTTTCCAGAGTCATCCACCGCCGGATCAACGCCGGCAAAGCCCACGATGGAACTGCGGCGAGGGAACCGGCGCACATCGCCAATCTCCGCCATCAGCTGGACAGCAGTGGTTTCGCCCACACCGTACATGGCCCGGACCGTCTCATACTCCGGGAGCTGCTGGGCCAGACGGTTCATCTCAGCGCGCAGGACGGCCAGTGTAGCCTTGGCGGAGGCCAGCTCCTTTGCCGCGGTTGTAATGAGCAGTTTGGTATTGCTGTTCCGGGGCAGAGTCGTGATATGGCCCATGCTGCCCATGTACAGCTCCGCTGCTTTCCTTTCGCTGAAATGGTAGCCTTTCCGCTTGCACCACTTGCGGTAGCGCTGAGTGAAAGCCGCCTCGCTAACCAGACAGATACACTCACAATGCCAGAACGTTATGACGAAATCAATCCACTTCTGGCTGCCATCCGCACGATCTGGGCTGGAGAACAGCTCGTTTACCCCTGGAAAGACCTTGTCAGTGAGGGAAATGAGATTGTTCTGCAGTGCCACCACATTCTTCATGTAAAGATTGTACTGGCGGGAGCATAGCTTCAGTTGTTCTCGAATTGGTTCCATAGGGGTATATTCCCGCAGATCCACCCAGTTGTCAAGGGCGTACTTGGCGATTTTCATCGCATCGGCCTTATCCGTCTTGACCTTGCGGATGGAACCGCCTCCGCTCTGCTTGATGAACAGCGGATTCAGCACGGTCACACGGATACCGTACTCATGCAGCGCCGCCGCCACCGGCTCATGATACCGGCCCGTGGCCTCCATGAGCGCCCTGGTATCCTCCCCAAGCGCGAGGATGTCCAGCGCCATCCGCTCCAGGCCAACCTCGGTGTGCGGATACTCCTTTGGCGGCAGGACAACCTCACCCATTGGCCGTAGGGCCGCCATCATGCTCTTCCCTTTCGATACGTCAATTCCTACTGCGTTCATGATCTCCTCCTGTGTGATTGATATGGCGTCCGTCTCTGTTTCTCGCCGCTTGTTCAATCTCCTGGTTGACGCGAGCGCACCGAATGATGGCTCTACCTGCGCAAATCGAATGCTGCGAATGAGAGAGACGGCTGACTGACTCCTCTGCGGGCGTGTCAGCCCAAGGTGATGCGTGTCAGGCCATTTACTCTCCCATTCTACAGCTTCAGCTTTGAGACGACAAAAGACACGGCTGGCTGCCGTGCCTTTCACCGTAATCTATATTGTAGGAGGTGTTTCCCATGAGCTGCCATAATATTGGTCATGGTTTGAATGAGGTGGTTCGCAAGGTACTTGTGGAATATGATGCTGGGCTGATCCCTTATGAGTCTGTTTTTCGTATTTTACAGCAGTGTGTGAAAAGCGTATATTGGT
>OFGF01002123.1_pt1 | contig 10894 bp, 7 predicted proteins | sample 1521711 | NCBI WGS metagenome assembly OFGF01 (sample SAMEA3504092, study PRJEB24116) | mouse gut metagenome | biome: mouse gut; feature: mouse-associated habitat; material: faeces | place: Denmark | collected 2011
AAACCGTAACCGCGCCATGGACGGCGCGTTTACGGTGGTTGCGTCAGCATGAGAACACGAAAATGGGATGCTTTAGAGCCCTTTAGCCCCTGAACACAGACCCAGACGCATACCCTGCCCTCTGACTGACGGCCCTTTTGCCATCTACCCCCTACAGTTCGCTCTAAAGCATATTTTCCTAAACCACCTACAAAAACATCTCTATCACCTCTGCCACCGCCGCCTGGTTATGATCCCGTTTTGTAATATAATCCGCCGCCTCTTTCGCCACATCCACTGCATTTTGCACCGCAACTCCAATATGCGCAGCTTTTATCATAGAAACATCATTACACTCATCTCCCACCGCAACCGTCTGTTTTAATGGAATACCAAAATATTCACAAAACTCCAATACCGCGCCCCCTTTATCCACACCATACGGACAATATTCCAGATAATTGCTGCTCGAAAAAAAGCTATTCAACTTCCCTTCGCACCAAGACTGCTGCCCCTTTTGAAATTCTTCAAGTATACGCCTGCTTTCAAGCGAAATCAAAAGCGCCTTATACGGCTCTTCCTGTAATGCGTTCCCTGTATCAGGCAAGATGCGGTAAGTCATCCCGGTATGGGTTGTATAAAACTTTAGCTCCTCCGTATACTGCGGTGCCAAAACATCCTCTTTATCGTATGTCTGTATATAAATCCCGGCTTTTTTTGCCGCATCAAACAGCGTTTTCACAAGGTTAAGCGGCACCGTCTTTTCCTTTAAAATCCGATCCGCAGCGCAGTCATACAGTACGGATCCGTTAAATGCAATCATATAGCAGCCCTGCGCCGTAAGCCCCAGATCCTTTACCACAGCTTTACCGCTTTTTAAGGGCCTTCCGGTTGTCACAACAACCGAATGGCCACGGGATAAAGCTGCCCTGATTGCTTCCCGGTTTTTTGGCGAAACCGTTTTGTCATCGGATAAAAGCGTATCATCCAAATCCATAAAAAGTACTTTGCCCTCTGGCATATCTGTTTTCCTCCTCTTTACTGTACCGGCTCTGCCGGGATAAACACCCGTTCCTGGTACCTTTTATCCTTCGGTTCTTTAACTTTGGCCTCCTTACAGAACTGATCCTGTGAGTTAACCAGCGTTTTGCCACGCCTGTCTATTTTTTCGTATTCGCCTCCTTTTTTTAAAATATGCGCCTTTGTATTATCTGCCAGCTCCACCTCTAAAATGTGGCATACGCTCTTTCTAATCGTCTCGTCCTCGACCGGGAATAAAATCTCCACCCGGCGGTCTAGGTTGCGGGGGATTCAGTCTGCGCTGCCCATAAAAAGCTCCGGCTGCCCGTCGTTGTGGAAGTAGAAAATACGGCTGTGCTCCAGGAAGTTCCCGACAATGGAACGTACCCGTATATTTTCGCTGATGCCGGGGATACCGACCTTTAAACAGCAGATGCCTCGCACAATCAAATCAATCTGCACACCTGCTGCCGACGCTTCGTAAAGCGCGGCAATAATATCTTTATCACACAGCGAATTCATTTTGGCAATAATCCGCCCTTCCCTGCCCTCCCTGGCATGCTTTGCTTCCCTTAAAATCAGCTTTAAAAACTTCTTGCGGAGCCAGATAGGGGCAACAACCAGGCGGTTCCACGACAGTGGCTCAGAATAGCCCGACAGCATGTTAAACACAGCAGTCGCATCTTCCCCAATGGCTTCTGAGCAGGTGAAAATGCCGCAGTCCGTATAAAGCTTTGCCGTAGAATCGTTATAATTTCCGGTGCCAAGGTGCACATACCTGCGGATGCCTTCTTCCTCCCGGCGCACCACCAAAGCAATTTTGCTGTGCGTTTTTAAGCCTACCAGCCCGTAAATGACATGGCAGCCCGCCTGCTCAAGCTTTTTTGCCCAGACAATATTGTGCTCCTCGTCAAAGCGTGCCTTTAGCTCCACCAGTACCGTCACCTGTTTGCCGTTTTCCGCCGCCTGCGCCAAAGACGCAATAATTGGGGAATTGCCGCTGACACGGTAAAGCGTCTGCTTGATGGCAAGCACATCCGGATCGATAGACGCCCGGCGGATAAATTCTACGACTGGATCAAATGTCTGGTACGGATGGTGCATTAAAATGTCGCCCTTACGGATCGCTGCAAAAATATCGCCCCCCGGCTCTATTTGCAGGACACGCTGCGGCGTATAAGGCTTGTACCGTAAATCGTTGCAGCCATTCAAGCCATACAGCTTCATCACAAAGGTCAGATCCAAAGGCCCGTTTATTTGAAAAACATCCACGTCCGCAACATGCAGCTCTTTTTTCAGGATAGAAAGCAGCTTTTCATCCATCTTGTCCTCAACCTCTAGGCGGATTACCTCTCCCCACTGCCGCTTTTTAAGCTGCTTTTGGATCTCTTTTAATAGATCTGCCGCCTCATCCTCGTCAATCGGCAGATCGGCGTTGCGCATAATACGGTAAGGATATGCGCAGACCACCTTGTAATTTAAAAACAGCTTGGAAAGATTGCGCTCTATCATCTGCTCCAAAAGCAGAAACGTCCTGCCCCCTTCTTTTTCGGACGGGATTTCCACAATACGCGGCAATACGGAAGGCACCTGCACGGTGGCAAACTCAATCTCCTTTTCCGTACCCTTACGTTTGATTAACGCCCCGATATTTAAGGTCTTGTTGCGGATTAACGGGAACGGACGGGATGCGTCTAACGCCATCGGGGTAAGCACTGGATAGACCGTCTCCATAAAGTACGCATCCGCAAACGCCTCCTGCTCTTTGTTCAAATCCTCGTATGCATCTAAGATCACAATGTCCCTGCTTTTTAATTTTGGCAGAAGCGAACGGTTATAGTTAGAGTACTGCACATCCACAAGCGCGCGCGTCGCCGTATTAATCGCGTCGAGCTGCTCAGACGCAGTCATACCTGCAATATCTTTTTTCTTGTATCCCGCATGCACCATATCCTTTAAAGACGCCACACGCACCATAAAAAATTCATCCAGGTTCGAGGACGTGATACCTATGAACTTTAACCGCTCCAAAAGCGGTATCTCCTTGTCGCGCGCTTCATTTAACACGCGCCCATTGAATTTTAACCAGCTTAGTTCCCTGTTTTCATAATGTTCTGAATTTGTAAACGTTTTTTCTTTATCCATTGCCCTCACCTCTACTTATATACCCGTTTTTCCCGGATGACCGGTTTGATTCCAAATACATGCTCAAAATATTCAGCCTTTACCGCAAACAGCCCTTTTTCCAGGGTGATGTCGTCTACGGTTTCAATTGTAATAACAAGCTGCTTGTCCCGCACCGCAGCCTTTACATTTTTAAACTTCTGCTTATGGCTGCGGTCCATCGCGTTTGACACACGCAAAATAGCGGACAGCTTTGCCACCGTCATATAGCTTTCCTGATCCAATCGGTCGGCAAGCTCCGTGTAGTGGCCCATCGGGTAGGTATTGTAGAGTACCGCGCTTGCCACAATTTCACGCTCTAAATGCGAAAGCCCAATAATTTCTGATTCCATAATGATATTGTATGCACACTCCGCCCCATGCGCAATGCTGACATACTTCCCACAGTCGTGCAGGATTGCCGCCGTCTGCAAAAACAGGCGTTCCCGCTTTCCCATGCCGTGTACTTTTTTCATCGCGTCAAATACAAGCGCGGACATTTCCACAAGCGCGTCGATATGCGGGGAAAAGCCCTCGTAACGCTCCGAAAGCTGCCTGGCTGCAGAAATGACATCCTCGTCAAAATCGTGCAGCGGCTTTAATATTTTATGGCGCTCGGCATAATCATACGCCATGCCGTCGCTGACATTGACTCCCGGCGCCCAGATTTCTTCCGCCTCAAGCTCCTCCGCAATCCTGGTATAGAGTACAATATACGGCACTAAAAGCGGGTCATTTTCATGCAGTAGCTCCAGCTCTGCCGAAATCTGATCGATATTCTTGCGGTAAAATTTGCGCATGGAACGGACAAATTTATCCACCGTGGCCAGCTGGCTGCCTTTTTTGTCTGTTTTTTTCATCAGATCTGTAACGTATTCGCCCATAAAGATGATGTATTTTATCTTCGTATCTTTTAAATACAGCGATTTAAACACTTCCAGATCTTTATTAACCAGCTCTTCGATTGGGATTTCGTAGTGCGCAACCGCATTTTGAATGGAGGATAGCTGCTCCCTTAAACGCATAATGCCAAGCACCATATGCTGCGATGTAATTACACGTCCACCGGAAAAGACCGTCACCTGCAGGTTGCCGCCCCCTACATCTACAACAGCCGCGCCCTGCCTGGTCATTTCGTCGAATTCCTGCCGGAATGCCACGGCCTTGTAGCCGATAAAACGGTGCTCCGAGTTGCTTGGCACTTTGATGCGGATTCCTGTACGGATATAAAGCTGGTCTAACACAAACAGCTCGTTTTTGATATCGCGGAAAACGCCTCCGGCATAGGCTTCGTATGCATCTGTCCGGTAGCCTTCCATGATTTTTTTGTATTCCAGCAGCAGGTTCCCCAACTCATCCATCAGCTCATAGCCAATATTCCCCTTTTGGTAACAGTCTTTGCCGATTTCGACCCTGGCACGGACATGGTCTATTTCCCGGATCGCCTTTTTGGGTGAAATTTCAAAAATTTTAAGGCTCACCTCATATGATCCGATGTAAATAGCGGCAAATGTCGTGATTTTCATGGTAAATCCCCCCTTTATCCCTATTCTCCTATTTTCCCAATAAATAATTAATAAATTGCTGTGCCGTCCTTCCCGAACGCCCGCCGTGGCCAAGCTCCCATTTGTTTGCTTCTAATAGCAGCTCTTGCTCATCCATCACAACCCCATGCTGCGCCGCAAGCGTAGTTACGATTTGAGAAAACTCTTTTTTGTCCGGCGCGCCAAAATAAATCTGTACGCCAAACCGCGCGGCAAGAGAAAGCTTCTCCTGCACTGTATCGTTGTTGTGCAGATCGTCGTCTAACTGAGCCTTGTCCGAAAATTTTTCACGAATCAGGTGCCTGCGGTTGGAGGTCGCGTAAATCAGTACGTTTTCCGGTTTTTTCTCAAGGCCCCCTTCGATAACGGCTTTTAAATATTTGTACTCAACTTCAAAATCCTCAAAGGAAAGGTCGTCCATATAAATGATAAATTTGTAATTCCGGTTTTTAATCTGGGAGATAACAGCGTGCAGATCTTCAAACTGATGCTTGTACAGCTCAATCATGCGCAGCCCCTTTGCATAATATTGGTTGGCAATCGCCTTGATGCTTGTGGATTTGCCCGTTCCGGCATCTCCAAACAACAGGCAGTTATTTGCCTGCCTGCCATTTACGAAGGCTTCTGTGTTGGCAAGCAGCTTTTTCTTGGCCGTTTCATATCCAACGAGATCGTCTAATGTAACGTGCGCGATATTGGTAACGGGGATGATCTGGGCGCCCTCTTTGGTATGGGCTACCCTAAACGCTTTGTGGAGCCCAAGCTTTCCTGCGCCAAAGTCCCGGTAAAACGCCGTAACAGCCTGTGCAAATGCCTGCGCATCTGCGGCGGCGTTTAACTGTGCCGCAAGCTCTAGGATCCGGTCGCGGATGCGGATATGGAAAAGCTTTTTTCCCCCACTTTCTTCGGATGAAGCTTTATAATCCGTGAGGAAGGCGGTATCTGTGATGCCCGCTGTCTTCTCCAATACGGTAAAGTCAAAGTCGAACAGATTTTTCAAAATGGAAAAATCGTGCAGGGCGATTTGGCTTATCGTCCCCTTTACTTCCCCACGGATTTCACATGCCCTGCTGTATGCGTTTTCGTTATTGACCAGAAGATAGGCCAGAAAGGTGTGCCAGAGATTGCCGTAAAAGCCGTGGCTTTCCGACAGTTCGATCAGATCGTGCAGGCAGCTGTAATATTGCGTGGCCATGTCCTCTTTTTCAGGGGCATTTAAGGCGTGGTAGCCGATGAGCCATGCGATGCCGCGGAATATGTGGTTACTGCCAAAATCCTTGTATAAAATGAGTTTGTGTATGCTGCCCATAATGTAGCTCCTTTGCCGTTTTTCGTATGGTTTTATCATATAACAATTTGTGGCAAAGTGCAAGATGGGTGTAAGGGGGATCTTTTGCTACTCCCCTTTATTTCCCCGCAAAGAAACAGGCACGCAGATCTCATCCCCCACCTGCAGATTATAGATATCTACAAACGGATTGGCATACATCACCTGCAAAAGCGGTACATGGTATTTCCTGCTTAATGTATAAAGAGTATCCCCTTCCCTAATCACATGAATAATTCCTCTACATTCCATCATAAACTCCATATAACATACTTACTATATTATATTCACACCCTGCATTCTGGTTCCCGCTTCCAGCTAAGGAATTTTAGCGCACTTTTTCTAAAAAATTTATTTGTTTTTTGTCGCGTCCTGTCGTATAATACAGTTTGTTTGTAAAAAAAGATACATTTAATAAGTAATTACAGGTGATCGTATGGAAAGTAATAATAGACATAAATTGGGGATTGATATTGGCTCTACGACAGTTAAGGTTGCTGTCTTAGACAAAGAAAACCATCTGGTTTTTTCAGATTATGAACGCCATTTTGCCAATATCAAAGAAACCCTTGCTTCCCTTGTAACCAAAGCATACTGGGCCTTGGGGGATTTAAACGTCTCTGCCGTAATCACAGGCTCGGGCGGGCTTACGCTTGCAAAGCACTTGAGTATCCCGTTTATACAGGAGGTCGTTGCCGTATCTTCGGCGCTTTCAGCCTATGCGCCTAAGACAGATGTCGCGATTGAGCTTGGCGGCGAGGATGCAAAGATTATCTATTTTGAAAACGGAAATGCTGAGCAGCGTATGAACGGCATCTGCGCCGGGGGTACGGGCTCTTTTATTGACCAGATGGCGTCCTTAATCCAGACAGATGCCACAGGGCTGAATGAATATGCAAAGAATTACCGTGAGATTTATCCGATTGCCGCACGCTGCGGCGTATTTGCCAAGACGGATATCCAGCCCCTGATCAACGAGGGGGCTACAAGGGAGGATCTTTCCGCTTCTATCTTTCAGGCAGTTGTCAACCAGACAATAAGCGGCCTGGCCTGTGGAAAGCCAATCCGGGGGCACGTAGCATTTTTAGGGGGGCCGCTGCATTTTTTATCGGAATTAAAAGCAGCCTTTATCCGCACATTAAAGCTGGACGCAGAGCACACAATTGAACCGGAGCATTCCCATCTGTTCGCTGCCATGGGCGCTGCCTTAAATGAAAAAGAGGATTCCCAGACGTCTTTAAAGCAACTGCAAAAAACACTCTCCTGTGACATACATATGGAATTTGAGGTCGCCCGCTTAAATCCACTGTTTGAAAACCAGGCGGCTTATGACGCCTTTTTAAGCAGGCATGCGGGAAACCATGTAAAAACGGGGGAGCTTGCTTTTTACCATGGGAACTGCTACCTGGGTATTGACGCAGGCTCTACGACGACAAAGGCTGCCCTGGTGGGCCAGGACGGATCCCTTTTATATTCATTTTACGGCAACAACAACGGAAGCCCCCTTCAAACCGCCCTTAAAGCCTTAAAAGAAATTTATTCCTTACTCCCAAAGGACGTGCATATCGTGCATTCCTGCTCGACCGGATACGGAGAAGCCCTTTTAAAGTCTGCCTTATGCTTAGAGGAAGGCGAAGTAGAAACAGTTGCCCACTACTACGCGGCCGCTTTTTTCAATCCGGACGTAGATTGCATTTTAGACATTGGCGGGCAGGATATGAAATGCATTAAAATCAAAAACCAAACCATTGACAGCGTACAGTTAAACGAAGCATGCTCCTCCGGCTGCGGTTCGTTTATAGAGACTTTTGCCAAATCCCTAAACTATTCCGTCGAAGGCTTTGCAAAGGAAGCGCTGTTTGCGAAGCATCCGATTGACCTTGGCACCCGCTGTACCGTTTTCATGAACTCTAAAGTCAAGCAGGCACAGAAGGAAGGCGCTTCTGTAGCGGACATTTCCAGCGGACTGGCTTATTCCGTGATCAAAAATGCTCTCTATAAGGTCATCAAGCTCTCCGATGCCTCTGAGCTGGGGCAGAATATTGTCGTACAGGGCGGCACATTCTACAACGACGCCGTGCTGCGCAGCTTTGAGCAGATATCCGGCTGCACCGTTATCCGCCCAGACATTGCCGGCATTATGGGGGCTTTTGGTGCAGCGTTAATCGCAAAGGAACGCTATGCCGAGCATCCGCACACCACCATGCTTTCCATGGAGGAAATAAACGCCCTTACCTTTAAAACCGAATTAAAACGCTGCCCGCTGTGCTTAAACCACTGCCTGTTAACAGTAAACCATTTTTCCGGCGATCGGACATATATTACCGGGAACCGCTGCGAACGCGGTCTTGGGGAGGAAAAGAAAAAAGAAGAGCTGCCAAACCTGTTTGCCTACAAAAACAAGCGGATCTTTGCTTATCCCCCGCTCCCAAAGGATAAAGCCACCCGCGGTACGGTAGGGCTGCCCCGTATGCTGAACATGTATGAAAACTATCCCTTCTGGGCCGTCTTTTTCCGGGAATTAGAGTTTTCTGTCCTGCTTTCACCACAGTCATCACGCCAAATTTACGAACTTGGGATTGATTCCATCCCCAGCGAATCCGAATGCTACCCGGCTAAGCTTTCGCACGGCCATGTCTCCTGGCTAATAGAAAAACAGGTGGATTTTATTTTTTATCCAGGCATCCCATACGAGCGCAACGAATTTCCAGAGGCCAACAACCACTTTAACTGCCCGATTGTCACCTCCTATTCGGAAAACATCAAAAATAATGTAGATGCCATCACATCCGGGAAGATGCGTTTTTTAAGCCCATTCCTGACGTTCGGCAGTTACGATGCACTGGCTGCGGAGCTCGTCAAAACCTTTACCAGCGAATTCGGTATCCCGGAAGCACAAATCCGGGCCGCCGTTACTGCAGGCTTAAAGGAGCTCGACGCCGCCAGGCAGGATATCCGCCAAAAAGGGGAAGAGGTCTTAGAATACTTAAAACAGACAGGCAAACACGGTATTGTCCTCGCCGGGCGCCCCTACCACATAGATCCGGAAATCAACCACGGAATACCAGAGCTTATCAATTCCTACGGGCTTGCCGTTTTAACGGAAGATTCTATCTCCCACCTAAAACAGCCGGAACGGCCGCTAATTGTTATGGACCAGTGGATGTACCATTCCCGCCTTTACGCAGCCGCCCATTATGTAAAGACGCAGGAAAACCTGGATTTGATCCAGCTAAACTCCTTCGGCTGCGGCTTAGACGCTGTTACTACGGACTGCGTAAGTGATATCCTGACAAAATCCGGCAAAATATACACCTGCTTAAAAATAGACGAGGTCAACAACCTGGGCGCAGCGCGTATCCGCATCCGCTCCCTGCTCGCAGCCATCCGTGTACGCAAGAAAAAACAATCCGGCACATGCCGCACAGTCGTGCCCTCCAACTATAAACGTACTGTTTTTACAAAAGAAATGCGCAAATCCTATACTATCCTCTGCCCGCAGATGTCGCCGCTGCACTTTGACCTGCTAGAGCCCGCTTTCCGTGCATCCGGCTACTACATGAAGGTTTTAAACGGCAATGACCGCGCCGCTGTAGACGTAGGGTTAAAATACGTCAACAACGATGCCTGCTACCCCTCCCTAATTGTCGTGGGGCAGATTATGGACGCCGTCCTTTCGGGCAAATACGACATGGAAAAAACCGCCATTATCATTTCACAGACAGGAGGGGGGTGCCGCGCTTCCAACTACATCGGCTTTATCCGCCGGGCCTTAGAAAAAGCCGGATACCCGGATGTTCCGGTTATATCCATCAACCTAAGCGGTTTAGAAAAAAACCCTGGCTTTAAGCTAACCCTGCCCGTTGTCCAGCGCGGCCTTTACGCCTTAATTTTCGGAGACATTTTTATGCGCTGTCTCTACCGCCCCCGCCCCTACGAAGCTGTGCCGGGTTCTGCCAATGCACTATACGAAAGGTGGAAAAAAACCGTCACCGCCTTTGTAGGCCAGGACAAAATGCTCTCCCACGGCGCCTACAAAAAAATGTGCCGGGATATCATCCGCGACTTTGACAGCCTGCCCCTAACAGACGTCCAAAAACCACGCGTTGGCATCGTTGGCGAAATCCTGGTTAAATTTTTGCCCGCCGCCAACAATTACCTGGTCGAACTGCTTGAAGCAGAAGGGGCCGAAGCCGTCGTACCGGATTTAACAGACTTTTTGCTGTATACATTTTACAATCAAAACTTCCAGGTAGAGCATTTAGGAAAAAACAAAAAAGCTGCCCGCTACGCCAACCTCGGTATCCGTTTCTTTGAATGGCTCAGAAAAGCCGCAAGGGAAGCTTTTATACAAAGCCGCCGCTTTGATCCTCCGGCGAAGATTACCGAACTGGCATCCTACGCAAAAGATATTGTCTCCCTGGGCAACCAGACCGGGGAAGGCTGGTTTTTAACCGGGGAAATGCTCGAGCTGATACATACCGGCACCAACAACATCATCTGCCCCCAGCCGTTTGGATGCCTGCCAAACCACGTCGTTGGCAAAGGCGTCATCAAAGAGCTGCGGCGCCAGCACCCACTTGCCAACATAGTAGCAATAGACTACGATCCCGGGGCAAGCGAAGTAAACCAGCTAAACCGGATCAAGCTAATGCTCTCTACCGCGCAAAAAAACCTAAACAGCTAACAAAATTACACCATATAGCATTAATAACCCCCTCTGAAAGCCAGTCAACACCGCAACCAGACAGAGGGCACCTCCATACCTTCCGGCATAAATAAGAGAGCCCCTCCGTAGCCAGCCAACACCGTAGTCAGTCAGAGGGCAGGGTGTGCGGCTGGGGCCTTGTGATGGGGGGTA
>OFGF01002128.1_pt1 | contig 10882 bp, 8 predicted proteins | sample 1521711 | NCBI WGS metagenome assembly OFGF01 (sample SAMEA3504092, study PRJEB24116) | mouse gut metagenome | biome: mouse gut; feature: mouse-associated habitat; material: faeces | place: Denmark | collected 2011
CTAGCAAACATGAGTCATGAAATACGTACTCCGCTAAATGCTATCATGGGATTTTCTGAAATTCTGGAAGCGACCAATAATGCAGAAGACAAGGCACAATATCAAAAAATAATCAAGATAAAGATAATTTATCTATTTATGATTTAATATCAGAGAGTATTAATACTTATTTTTTTGATACATTAGATAGTGAGTATTCATTTGAAGAAAGAATGTTACAAGGAATGGTAGCAGGACTTGGAGATAGATACTCATCTTATTTAACAACTGATCAAGCAGATGATTTAACAAACTCAATCAATGGTTCTTTTGAAGGTATTGGTGTCTCTTTTTTGACACTTCCTTTAGGAGGATTGGTTCAAGAAGTTTTTACTGGTTCACCAGCAAATCAAGCAGGCGTTTTGGCAGGTGATTTGATCACTCATGTTCAAGGAACTTCAATAGCAGGATATGACTCTACAAGAGTGAAAAGTATGATTATTGGTGAAAAAGATACAGAAGTTTCAATACAAGTTTTAAGAGATGGCAAGAAAAAAACATTTGAAATGAAAAGAAGAAGTGTTGAATCTTCTGTGGGATATGAAATCAGAGAGAAGAATAAACAAAAAATTGGTTATTTACGTATTACAACATTTGGAGATACAACAACAGCATTAGTAGGAGAAGCATTAGAAAACTTTGAAAGTCAAGGTATTCAAAATATTTGTATTGATTTAAGAGGTAATGGTGGTGGATATATTACTGCTGTTAATGGGTTATTAGATTATTTTATTCCTGAAGGTCAATTGATGTTTAAAATACAATACAAAGATAATAAAAATAAAGAATATTTAGCAAGTGATGTTAAAAAGTATTCTTTTGAACAAGGATATATATTAGTAGATGGAGATACAGCAAGTGCTTCTGAAGTAATGGCAACATCTTTAAATGAATTATTAAATTATAAAGTTATTGGAGAAAAAACATATGGAAAAGGTGTAGTACAAACACAAATACCACTTACAAATTCTTCAACACTTAAATTAACAACATCAAGATGGTTAACACCTAAAGGAAATTGGATTAATGAGAAGGGGATTGAACCAGATTATCAAGTTAAAAATATTTCTATAACAGATTTTGGTATCTTTGAAGCATTAAAGACAACATATCATTATGATCAAGTAAGTAATGAAATAGCTAATATGCAAAAAATATTAAAGTTATTAGGTTATCCTATTGATAGAACTGATGGATATTTTTCACAAAAAACACAAGGTGCTTTAAAAAAATTTGAGAAAAAATATGGTTTAACAGTAAATGGTATTTATGATAAAAATGATTTATTAACATTGACAAGTGCATTATCATATCATATTCATCATAAAACACCAGATTATCAATATCAAAAAGTTGTTAATCTATTAAAATAAATAAGGGGACTGGAAAAATAACAGTCTCTTTTTTAAGTTATATATTGAGAAATAAAGGGTAAAAATAGGAAAAGAAAGACAGTATAGTGATAAGTCAATATTGTGTACTTTTATCTTGTTCTTTGATATAATGAACATTATTTAAGTGTTTTTAAACCTAAAAACTGAGTTAAGGAGGTACTAATAAATGAATGAATTCAAATTACATGCTCCATATTTCCCAACTGGTGATCAACCACAAGCCATTCAACAATTAGTTGATGGTATTCTTTCAGGAAAAAAAGAACAAGTTCTTTTAGGTGGAACAGGAACTGGAAAAACATTTACTGTTTCAAATGTAATCGCACAAGTGAATAAACCAACATTAGTATTAGCTCATAATAAGACATTAGCAGGACAATTATATTCTGAATTAAAAGAATTTTTTCCAGAAAATAGAGTTGAGTATTTTGTTTCAAACTTCGATTTTTATCAACCAGAAGCATATATTCCTAAAAGTGATACATATATTGATAAAAATGCACAAACAAATTATGAAATAGAAATGTTAAGATCAGCTGCTATGAACTCATTATTAGAAAGAAGAGATACAATTGTTGTGGCATCAGTTGCATCTATTTATGGATTAGGAAATCCAGAACAATATAAAGAAATGATATTTTCTTTACGTGTAGGACAAGAAATAGATCGTAAAGAACTTTTAACATATTTGGTTGATCGTCAATATCAACGTAATGATATTGAACAATCAAAAGGGACTTTTAGAGTTCGTGGGGATGTCATTGAAATCGTCCCAGGACATACAGAAAGTTGGCTAATTCGTATAGATTTATTTGGCGATGAAGTTGAAAGAATATGTGAAGTCGATCCTTTAACAGGTAAAGTATTAGGTAGCTTTAATACTTATACAATTTATCCTGCATATGGATATGTTACGAAAAGAGAACAAATGCTCCATGCTTGTGATACAATTTCAGCAGAATTAAAAGAAAGATTAAAATATTTTGAAGACGAAATGAAGCCATTAGAATATGAAAGATTAGATCAACGAACTCGTCATGATATAGAAATGTTAAAAGAAGTAGGAATGTGTCCAGGAATAGAGAATTATTCAAGACATATAGATGGGAGAACTCCAGGACAACGTCCTTATACTCTTATAGATTATTTTCCTAAAGATTTTTTAATGATTGTTGATGAAAGTCATGTTATGTTACCTCAAGTGAGAGGAATGTTTAATGGTGATAGAAGTCGTAAAGAAACATTAGTAGAGTATGGATTTCGATTACCAAGTGCTTTAGATAATCGACCATTAAGATTTGAAGAATTTGAGAAAGTTGTTAATCAAGTGATATATGTTTCAGCAACACCAGGTGATTATGAATTAGAAAAAACACAAGGTGTTTTTGCAGAACAAATCATTAGACCAACAGGATTATTAGATCCTGTGATTGAATTAAGACCAACTCAAAATCAAATTGATGATATTATTAGTGAAATTAATGAACGTATTGAAAAAAAAGAAAGAGTGTTAATAACAACACTTACAAAAAGAATGGCAGAAGATTTAAGCTCATTTTTAAAAGAAATGGGATTGAAGGTAGCTTATTTACATTCGGATACAAAAACTTTAGAAAGAACAGAAATTTTAAGAGATTTACGTTTAGGAAAATATGATGTTCTTGTAGGAATTAACCTATTAAGAGAAGGTTTAGATTTACCAGAGGTTTCACTTGTTTGTATTTTAGATGCAGATAAAGAAGGTTTTTTAAGAAGTGAACGTTCACTTATTCAAACAATTGGACGTGCTGCTAGAAATGCAAATGGTAAAGTTATTATGTATGGAGATCGTATAACAGATTCTATGCAAAAAGCTATTGATGAAACAGCAAGACGTCGTGAGATTCAAGAAGCATATAATCAAGAACACGATATTATACCTAAAACAATTCAAAAAGAAATTCGTGATGTTATTCATGGGAAAGAAACTGTTGATGAAGCAACTTCACTTCTACAAAAAGGGAAGAAAGTTGATAAGAAGGCAAAGAAGAAGTTGGTGGAAGATCTTGAAAAAGAAATGAAACAAGCAGCAAAAGTTTTAGATTTTGAACGTGCAATGGAATTAAGAGATATTATTATGGAATTAAAAGGTGAGAAATAATGATAATTGAAAAACTTGCTGAAGACATTTTTCAAGATATATTATCGCAAGGTGGATATGTTTATATTGTTGGAGGAAGCGTGAGAGATTATGTATTAGGTTTAGAAACTTATCATGATGTGGATATTGAAGTCTATCATTTGGAGTATCAACAACTTTATGATATTTTATCACACTATGGGCATGTGAATACTTTTGGTAAAAATTTTGCTATTATGCAAGTTGATAAGTTACCAAATTATGATTTTGCATTACCTCGAAAAGAGAAGAAAGTTGGGGAGAAGCATCAAGATTTTCAAATTGATATAGATCCTCATTTATCAATTCAAAAAGCTATTCAACGTCGTGATTTAACAATGAATGCATTAATGTATGACTATGATAATCAAAAAGTCATTGATTTATGTCATGGTATTGATGATATTCATAATAAAATCATTCGTTGTGTCAATACTCAAACATTTCAAGAAGATCCTTTACGAGTCTTGAGGGTTGCTCAATTTGCTGCAAGATTTGAAATGGAAGTAGAAGAAGAAACAAAACAATTATGCCAACAAATGGTTCAAAATCATTTATTAGATTATTTATCTATGGAAAGAATCTATCAAGAGTATTGTAAAATATTAATGGCAAAACAACCTTCTATTGGTTTTCAATTTTTAAAAGATATAGAAGCATTACCTGATTATTTAAAAAACTTAACAACAACACCTCAAAGATTAGATTATCATCCAGAAGGAAATGTATGGAATCATACAATGTTGGTTATTGATATTGCTGCTTTAGTACGTGATAAGGTTGATGAACCACTATCTTTTATGTGGGCGTGTTTATTACATGATATTGGTAAACCCCTTGTAACAACTTTAGAAGGACATGCTCCTCGACATAATGAAGCAGGTTTAAAAGTTTTTAAAGATGTGAAAATGATTCAATCTAAAAAACAAAGACAATATGTTGAAACAATGATTATGTACCATATGCACTTAATGAATATGTCAAGAAATCATTCAAAAGATATAAAATATTTAAGATTATTAAAGAATATAGAAAATAAAATATCATTAAATGATTTGATTTGGATAAGTTGTTGTGATAAGTTAGGTAGAGGTAGAGTTGTTTATGAACAATATTATCATTTTTGGGATTTTATGAAAGATAAAACAGATAGATTGGGAGATAAAGCTTTACAACCTATTATAAATGGATATGATTTGATTCAAAATGGATTTCATCAAGATAAACAATTAAAAGAAATACTTGATGAAGCATATGATTTACAACTTCAAGGATTAAATAAAGAAAAAATATTAAGGAGTTTAAAAAAGAAGTATGAAAAGAGATAAGATTGTTATCAAAGGGGCAAGAGTCAATAATTTAAAAAATATTGATATTGAAATTCCAAGAGATCAGCTTGTTATTATGACTGGACTTTCAGGAAGTGGGAAAACATCTTTAGCATTTGATACGATTTATGCTGAAGGTCAAAGACGTTATGTTGAATCTTTGAGTGCTTATGCAAGACAATTTTTAGGTGGTGTTGAAAAACCTGATGTAGATAGTATTGAGGGATTATCACCATCTATAGCAATTGATCAAAAGACAACATCTAATAATCCTCGTTCTACAGTAGGAACTGTTACTGAAATTTTTGATTATTTAAGATTACTTTATGCTCGTGTAGGACATGCTTATTGTCCTGAACATCATGTTATTATTGAATCACAAACAATTAAACAAATGGTTGATACAATAGACCAATATGAAGATAAAACAAAATTACAAGTTCTTGCAAGAATGTGTAAAAATCAAAAAGGTACACATAAAGATCTTTTTGAACAATTAATGAAAGATGGTTTTGTAAGAGTTAAAGTTGATGGAGAAGTAAGATTATTAGAAGAAGAGATTGTTTTAGATAAAAATAAGAAACATAATATTGATGTTGTTGTGGATAGAATTGTTAAAAAAGAAGGGTATCGTTCACGTTTGGCTGATTCTTTAGAAACAGCATTAAAATTAACTAATGGAGAAGCTATTGTAGAAAACTTAAATACAAAGACAGAAAAATTATTTTCACAACATTTGGCTTGTCCTCATTGTGGTTTTAGTGTTCCTAAATTAGAACCAAGATTATTTTCTTTTAATAATCCATTAGGAGCTTGTCCTGATTGTAAAGGAATTGGAGTGAAGAATGAAGTTGATGATGATTTATTAATCCCTGATTGGAATTTAAGTATTAATCAAGGTGGTATACGTTATTTTAAAACATCAGTTGGAACTGATCGTATAGAATGGCAAAGATTTTTAGTATTATGTAGAGAATATCATATTGACTTGGATAAACCACTTAAAGATTTTAGCAAAAAAGAACTTCATATTATTTTAAGAGGATCTGATAGACCAATTACATATACAATTCAATCAAGTTCTGGAAATGTTTCAAAAACAACAAAAGTGATAGAGGGTATAAAAACATTAATAGAAAGACGATATGAAGAAACAACTTCAGCTTGGTCTAAAGATTGGTATGCCTCATTCATGGCAGAACATACTTGTCCAACATGTCAAGGTAGACGATTGAATGATCAAGTTTTAAGTGTACGTGTTGGAGATTTGAATATTAGTGAGTTTACTGATATGTCAATTGAAAAAGCATTATTATTTGTTGAGGAATTAAAGTTAAATGAAACAGAAGCCAAAATTGCTAAATTAATTTTAAAAGAAATTAAAGATCGTTTAACTTTCTTAAATGATGTAGGATTAGGTTATTTAACTTTATCAAGAAGAGCAGGTGGATTATCTGGAGGAGAAGCTCAACGTATTCGTTTAGCAACACAAATTGGTTCACGTTTAACAGGTGTTTTATATGTTTTAGATGAACCATCAATAGGGTTACATCAAAGAGATAATGAGAAACTTATTCGTACATTATGTAATATGCGTGATTTAGGAAATAGTGTTGTCGTTGTAGAACATGATGAGGATACAATGAGAGCTTCAGATTATATTATTGATATAGGTCCAGGAGCAGGTGTTCATGGAGGAACAATTGTTGCAGCTGGAACACCTGAAGAAGTTATGAAAAATCCAAATTCTATTACTGGTCAATATTTATCAGGTCAATTAAAAATACCAGTACCCAAGAAAAGACGTAAAGGGAATGGACTTTTCATAGAAATTAAAGGAGCTAAAGAAAATAACTTAAAAAATATTAATGTTAAATTTCCACTAGGTAAGTTTGTTTGTGTAACAGGAGTATCTGGAAGTGGGAAATCAACATTAGTCAATGAAATCTTATGTAAAGCAGTACGAGCAAAATTATATCATTCTAAAGAAAAACCAGGAAAACATAAAGATATTTTAGGTTTAGAGAATGTTGATAAAGTGATTGAGGTTTCACAAGATCCAATTGGAAGAACACCACGATCTAATCCTGTTACATATACAGGTGTTTTTGATGAAATTCGTGATTTATTTGCGAAAACTCCAGAAGCCAAAATGCGAGGATATGACAAAGGACGTTTCTCATTTAATGTTAAAGGAGGACGTTGCGAAGCCTGTCAAGGTGATGGAGTAAAACGTATTAGTATGCATTTTTTACCTGATGTTTATGTTCCATGTGAAGAATGTGGTGGAAAACGATATAATGAAGAAACATTACAAGTTACATATAAAGATAAAACTATTTATGATGTTTTAGAAATGACAATAGAAGATTCAGTTGATTTCTTTGATAATTTACCACGTATTCGTTCACGTTTACAAACTATCCACGATGTTGGTTTAGGCTATGTGAAGCTAGGTCAAAGTGCAACAACATTATCAGGAGGAGAAGCTCAACGTGTTAAATTGGCAAGTGAATTGCAAAAGAAAGCAACAGGAAAAACAGTTTATATCTTAGATGAACCAACAACAGGATTACATAGTCAAGATGTCGCAAGACTTATAGAAGTTCTTAATCGTATTGTTGATCAAGGGGATACAGTAATTGTTATTGAACATAATTTAGATGTGATAAAAGTGGCTGATCATATTATTGATTTAGGATTGGAAGGTGGCGACAATGGTGGTACAATTGTTGTATCAGGGACACCTGAGAAAGTTGCTAAACATAAAGAAAGCCATACAGGACGTTTTCTTAAGAAAATGTTAGAGTAGGAGGACATATGGGTAAATCAGTAAAGTTAAAAGATCTTTTAAAAGAACCTACCTTTATACGTGTTTCAGGAAATGAAGATTCAATGGAAAGAGAAGTTTTTGTTCCAGAATTGAATAGACCAGGATTTGAATTAGCAGGTTTTTTTAAACATACCGATTTTAGAAGAATTATTCTTTTTGGCGAAAAAGAAATTGCGTTTGTTGATGAGATGAGTAAAGAGAGTCAACTAGCTTGTTTTGCAAAACTAGCAAATGATGAAACACCTTGTATTATCATTGCAAAAGGATATAGCTGTCCTGAAATTTTAAAAAATATAGCTATCAAAAGAAATTTTCCGATTTTTGAAACAAAGCAAGCAACAGGGCGAGTTTCTATTGATTTGACAGGAACATTAGATGAGGCATTAGCAGCCGAAACATTAATTCATGGTGTCTTTTTAAATATATATGGAAAAGGTGTTGTGATTAGAGGAGATAGTGGTATTGGTAAATCAGAAATTGCTCTTGAATTGATTAAAAGAGGACATTTGTTAATTGCTGATGATGCTATTGAACTTTACCATATAGGGCAAGGAATTGTAGGGAAAGCACCAGAAGTTTTAAAGAATTTATTAGAGATAAGAGGAATAGGTGTTATTGATGTATCAAAAATGTTTGGTGTTGCTTCTATTTTACCAAGAGATAATGTTGAAATGATTATTCAATTAGATAGATGGTTACCATCTAGAGAATATACACGAATAGGAGTTGAAGAAGATGATGTTACTGAAGAAATATTATCTGTTCAAATTCCAAAAGTGGTTGTGCCTGTAACAGGAGGTAGAAGTATGTCTGCTATTATTGAAGCAGCTGTTATGAATATGCAATTGAAAAATTCAGGTTTTGATTCAAGTAAAGAGTTTGTTAATAGAATATTAGAGAATATTAAGAAGAAAACAGCATAATGAGATTTTTTGAAAATTTTCATACATTTGTATCCATTGGTCCTATTAGTATACAATGGTATGCAATTGTGATTTTAACTGGTGCAGTTATTGCATATTTACTTGGACAATATCGTTTTAAACAATTAGGTTATGATAAAGAGATTTTATCTGACTATTTCTTTGCATTATTATTTATTGGTATTATTGGTGCTCGTATTTGGTATGTTATTTTTACTTTTAATGATTTTTATGTAAACAATCCAATAGAAATCTTTGCTGTATGGCATGGAGGATTAGCTATACAAGGAGGTATTTTTACTGGACTGATTTATAGTTATTACTTTTTTAAAAAAAGAAATATTCCTTTCCTTGTAGCAGGTGATGCTATTATGCCTGGTGTATTAATTGCTCAAGCATGTGGAAGATGGGGGAATTTCTTTAATCATGAAGCATTTGGTGGAGATGTTTCTTTAGGCTTTTTACAATCTTTACATTTACCAAATTTTATTATTGACAATATGTATATTCAAGGTGCATATCATCATCCTACTTTTTTATATGAGTCATTAGGAAATATTTTTTCATTTCTTCTTATTATTTTTGTTATAAGAAAGTTTCAAAAACATATAGGAGTTCAGTTCTTTAGTTATTTTGTATGTTATGGGGTGGTACGTTTCTTTGTTGAAGGATTAAGAACAGATAGTTTGATGTTGGGACCTATTCGTATGGCTCAACTTATATCAATAGTTTTTATCATTGCAGGACTTATAGGAATAATATATGTGCATCAAAAAGGTATACATAAAGATGAATTTCAAGTAGAGTAATAAAGTAGGACTTTCCTACTTTTTCTTTTTATAAGAAATAACTTTGTTCATGAATATTTCATAATCAAATGATAAGATAATAACATGAGGTGGTTATATGCATAATGCAGCAAAAAGAATTATCAAGCAATATCATGATAATCAAGATTTATATCGTTCTTTAAAAGATGATATAGATGATATTTTTAAACGAATTATTAATACAAATCATTTCCGTATTTCTAATATGGCTATTCGTATAAAAAAAGAAGATGCATTAATAAAGAAAATTACATATAAGAATAGATATCAAGATATAAAAGAAATTACAGATGTTGTCGCTTGTCGTATTATTACATTATTTGAAAATGATGTTGATCGTATTTATGAGTGTGTGAAAGAAAATTTTGAAATTGTAGAATATAATGACAAAAGAAAAAAGAATTATGATGACCGTATAGATTTTGGATATAATTCTTTACATTTATTAATTAAATTTAATGATGAACGATGTCAGTTTATTGAGTATGCTGATTATAAGGATATTGTTTTTGAATTACAGATTCGTACAACTTTACAACATTCTTGGGCTGAAATTGAACATGGGTTAGGGTATAAATCACAATATGAAATTCCTAAAGACATACGTAGACGTTTAACAAGACTTTCAGCATCTTTAGAATTATTAGATGAAGAATTTGTTCAAATAGCAAGAGAGGTAGATGAATACAATAAAGGGATTATTCATATTGAGAAAGTTTTAAGAACAGATATTAATTATAACTCATTAGTTCAATATGTAAATACGTCTCCACGTATTAATAGTATTTTAGAAAAGTTGCATACAGAGTTTCAATTTCAGTTTGAAAGAGATTCTGAATTAATTTCTCAATCTAGAATTATTCAAAGATTTCATTATATGGGATATACATATATTAATGAATTAGATGATTTTGTAGAAAATCATACTAAAGAAATAGAATGGTTATCACGTGAACGTATTGAAAATCATAATGAGAATAAAAAGGTGAATATTTATAATGTATTGATTTGGTTGTCTTTGGTGATGTTAGCAAGTGAAGGTTATAGTGATCCAGAAGATATATTTTCTAAGGAAAGTATAGAACATTTATATCATCTTAAGGATACAGTTATGAAAAAGAAAGTACTTCATAATCATTAAGGAGTTTATATGAAAATAACAAAAGAATCATTAGGAAATCAATTAAAAATAAAAATTCATTTTTCTCATCAGATAGATAATCATGAGGAATATAGAATTGTAACTTTGTGTGGGATTGCAGGATATTTTGTTGAGAAAGATAAGCTGAGCTTAAAAATAAAACATAATAGTTTATTTGTTGGAGATATAGAAACACAAAATGAATTTTAACTTTTAATATACTACACTGGAAAGGA